>OGCO01002330.1_pt1 | contig 25282 bp, 18 predicted proteins | sample 1570171 | NCBI WGS metagenome assembly OGCO01 (sample SAMEA4370583, study PRJEB24528) | human gut metagenome
CCCCCGACCAGCTGATTACAAATCAGCTGCTCTGGCCAACTGAGCTACATCGGCAGTTTGTCACATTTTAGGGTTGGCAAAAGTACGAATAATTTCTTAATGCACAAATATTACGCACCAAAAAATTAATCCGTCCCGGCAAATCGACGGTCAACTCAAGGCCTGCGTCAAATCCCAAAAACGCAAAATCGGTGTCAAAGGTACAACGGATTTTTGGAATAACGAAATTTTTTATACCAAATACGCTATTTTTAAGCTCAAAATCGTGTCGGTTCCGAATCCCGCCGCGACGGCGCCGGCCGCGAATTTTCATTTCGGTGTCCGCCCGGCCGCAAAACGGCAGTCGGTCGGCAGATCCGTTCCGGATCGGTAAACACGGACGGATAATAAATACCGGTATATTTTTTATCTTTGCTATGTTCACAATCCCATTTTCACCGTTCTAACCCGCCCGACATGAAAAAAACTTTCCTGCTTTTCGCCGCATCGCTTTCCTGCAGCTTACCTATTTTCTCCGCCCGTGCGCAGGTCGCCGACCTGCGGGGAGGCCCGCTGGGGGTCGAACGGGTCGCAGCGAAAGCCAATTACGCGATTTACGAATCCGCACGCAAATCCTCCGCCGACGAAAGTTGCTGGATACGGATCGACCTGGGACGGCCGTATCCGATCGATTCGGTCAAACTGTACCCCGTCGTATTCGACAGTTGGGACTACTATGCGCGCCCGGGATTTCCGGTACGATTCCGGATCGAAACGTCCGGCTCCGACGACGGCTCCGACAGGCCCGTAACGATCGCCGACCACACCGGCAGCGACTACGAAGCCGCCGCAGTCGACCAAATCGACGTCTTCCGCCCGGCGCACCCTGTTTCCGGCCGGTACGTCGAGCTGAGAGTCACCCGGCTACCCGAACGCGACAACGGATACTATTTCGAACTCTGGAAAATGGAGGTATGGTCGGGCGGCGCCGACGTTTCGGAAAACCGGCTGCTCACCGACTCCGACCGGGGTTTTCTGGGTAAACACCCCTTATTGAGACCGCAACGCCCGATGGGAGAAGTCGCCGTACTGAATTGTCCCGAAAACGTCACTCCGGCGGCAAGCTGGCGGCCGGTCGAACCGACGGCGCGGGTTCCGCGCAGCGGCGTCACCGTAAACGACGGACTGTTCCGCCGAACGCTCTATGCCAACGCCCATTACCTGCTTCAGTCGTTTTCCGTAGACGATATGTTGAAAGAGTTCCGCGAGCGGGCCGGAGTACCGGCGGACGGGGCATTGCGCGACCTGCATACCGAATGGGTCGACATTCTGCCCGGTTCGAAAGCGGGTCGCTTTCTGATGGGCGCGGGCAACCAACTGCGCTGGGTCGAAAACCGCGAACTGCGCGACCGGATGAACCGGATCGTCGACGGCATCGAAGCCTGCAAACAGTCGAACGGATACCTCATGGCTTATCCCGAACGCGATATCCTGCATTTCGAAAACGGAGCTTACTGCCGTTCGTGGGTGACTCAGGGACTGATCGAAGCGGGAATCGCAGGAAATCCGAAAGCCTATCCGTTGCTGCGCGGTTTTTACGACTGGTTCAACGCCTGCCCCTATCTGCCGGAACTGGTCCGCCGCGGCGGACAGGGACGCCAGGGAATCATCGCCAGCACCCGCCTTTATTTTACGCCGGTAGGAAAACCCGAAGACCTGCAAGTCGTGCAGCGTTACTACCAGGAAAATTTCTGGATGCAACAATTGATCGACAAGGATGTCGACGCGATCTGGAAATATCCGTACGACCGTCCGCACTGTTACCTGATCCTGTCGCTGGAATCGTTCCTCGACCTCTACATGGCGACCGGCGACCGGCAGTACCTCGATGCGGCCGTCGGAGGCTGGGAATTGCTCAACGAATATTACGAACATATCGGAGGCAGTATCAGTATCAGCGAACTGTCGCCCTACCCGCCCAAATCCTATCTGCTGCGCAGCGGAACGGGCGAGCTGTGCGGCAATTCGTTCTGGGCGTTCCTGAACCAGCGGTTCCACCTGCTCTACCCCGAAGAGGAAAAATACGTGGCCGAAATCGAAAAATCGATCTACAACGTAGCCATTGCCAACCAGACTGCCGACGGCAAAATCCGCTACCACGCCCGCCTGATAGATCGTAAAGAAGACGGCACGGACGTCAACACCTGCTGCGAAGGGCAGGGGACGCGGCTTTTCGGAGCGTTGCCCGAGTTCATCTACACGCAGGCGGACGACGGCGTATACGTCGACCTGTTCGCCGCCTCTTCGTTCGCCTGGGAACAGGACGGGACACCGATGAAACTAACCATGCAAACCGAATTCCCGTACAGCCGGCCCGGAGCCGGGAGCACCCTGATAAATCCGAGATTAAACGAACGACTCGAATATCCGTATCCCACCGACATCCAGATCGAAGTTTCGGCACGCAAAAAAACGCCGTGCAAAATCCGGCTTCGCATTCCATGGTGGTGTAACTGCAACGCAGTCATCTTGGTAAACGGCGAACGGGTAGCCTGGGGAAAACCGGGATCATACGTAACGCTCGACCGGAAATGGTCGGACAAGGACAAGATACAATTTTCGTTACCGATGGCTTTCCGCCTCACCCTGTACAAAGGAAGCGAACCCGATTTCAAAGGCAAAAATGCTTACGCCATCGAATACGGCCCGCTGCTGATGGCCGTTGTCGGAGATTCGGTGCAAAACGGGCGTGTTACGCTACCATTCCCGCCTGAAAAACTATTTGAAAAATTCAAACCGTCGCAAGACGCTCCGCTTCATTTTACCATCGAAGACAGCGGCTTGCGGCTGATTCCCTATTTTGAAATTTCGGACGAATCGTTCACCTGTTATCCTTTTTTGGAAGATTGCCAGATAGAAGGACGGGGCCCGAGAATCGAATCTATCGGACAAATCCTGCCGAGACTGCTCAAGGATTGAGCAACAACAAAACGGCGGCCGGATCTCCTGCCGCCGTTTTAGCACTTTATTATATCTTAATCATTTCGCAGGAGGAACCAGCGGCAGCGCGAGCCAGGCCAGGTTGATGCCGCGGCCCATGTGTCCGTAATTTTCTCCGGTCGCGCCGTCGTAGAGCATCGCCAGCCGGTCGCCCACCCGGATCACCGACGGCATCCCGATAGCGCCTTTCACCTCTTTGGAATTCTGACAATCGATCACGATCGCCTTGTCCTGCGGATCCCACCGATTCAGGTCTTTGGTCCAATACACCCAAACGGCGTCCGTGTATTCGCCCCGGTCGGGGTGTATCCCGATGTGGTTCGTAAACAGGAACCAGGTACCGTTATCGGGTTCGTAATAGAGCGAGGTGTTCTCGCACTGCTCGGCGGGCGGGAAAATCGGCTGCGGATCGACCGTCCACGCGCTCCCCAGGTCGCGGGTACGGGCGATGCCGACCGTACGGCCCAGTTTACCTTCCTTGTCAAAAGCCGCGGCTCCGAAAAACATCTTGTACTCGCCGTCCTGCTCCACCACATCGCCCGGACTGGCCGTATCGCTGTAATAAGTGCCGGCCTCGTTGGTGAAAGGAATGATGTCGTAACGTTTGCGCCAAGGGCCGGCCGGATGATCGGCCTCGGCCGTCAGGGTCACATAAGGAGTGGCCGGGATGCAGTCGGGAGCGGGGGTACAAAATTGGGTGCCCACGTAGAACATATGCCATTTCGCGCCGTCGTTCACCAACCAGGGCGACGAAGCCGATTTGAAATCGGGGCGTCCCGCTTCGCCGAGGGTCAATTGCAATCCGTGCTTCTCCCAATGGCGCAGGTCGCGGCTGGTAGCCAGGCACGACAGCCACCCATCTTTGCCGGCGCCGTCGTAATGAAGGTAGTAGACTCCCTCGTGCTCGACCACTACGGCTTCGCGTGCGCCGTAGGTATCGCAACTGTCGGGCCCCGTCCCGCAAGGCATCACCATCCCTTCGTCATCGATCGTCATCCGCAGAACGGCCTGCGAACGCCCGTCCACGTAGCTCTCGGGCGCCCGATATTCCTTCTGGGCGGAAACGCCCACAACCCAGACCAACATACAGCCTGTCAAAAATCTTTTCATTTTCCGAATTTTAAAAAGCGGGCCGTACGCCCTTCATTGGGAATACGACCCGCACATTCCTAAAATTATTCCGAGCGATCGCTATTCGATCTCGACCAGTTGGCTGTCGACGGCGACGGTATCGCCTTCGGCCACGAGCACCTGCTTCACGGTTCCGGCGTAATCCGACGTGATGCTGTTCTCCATCTTCATCGCTTCGAGGATCACCACATCCTGCCCTTTTGTCACTTTATCGCCCGGTTTCACCAGCACGCTGAGGATACGTCCCGGCATCGGCGACGTAACCACGTTTCCGGTAATCGCAACGGCCGGCTTGGCTTCGGCCTTCGCTTCCGGAGCCGGCGCGGCGGCGGGCGCAGCAGCGGCCGTCTGGGCGGCTTTCGCGGCTTCGGCGGCGTGAGCGGCGGCATAACGCGCTTTCTTCACGCCCGTCAGGTAATTCTTGGCGACCAGCGGGAAGAGCTCAAGCAACAGCACCTCTTTTTCATTCTCGGCCAACTTGACTCCGCCGGCGTCTTCGAGCACCGGATTCGGTTGCATCTGATATTTCGACGTGTCGTACGGGGTTTCCTCGCGCACCCCGGCGATCTTCAGGCGGAATTCGGGATCGACCGGAACCGGCGTTTCGCCGTACTCGCCCTTGACCAGGTTCACGAACTGGTTCGACACGTTCGAATACATCGGCTTACCGTTTTTAACGTCCAGCGCGCAATTGACGGCCTGGGCGCCCACGATCTGGCTGGTCGGCGTCACCAAAGGCGGCAGACCGGCGTCCAGACGCACGCGCGGGATCAACTGCATCGCGCTCTCGAGGATCGATTCGGACTTGAGCTGCTTGAGCTGGGCCACCATGTTCGTATACATACCGCCCGGAATCTCGGCCTTCTGCACCAGTTCGTTCGGTTTCGGGAAGTTGAAATACTTTTCGATCGCATGACAGGCGTCGAGCAGTTCGGCCTCGTTTCCATTTTTGGCTGCGGCAATCGCCCGGTCGAACTCCTTGTCGATGTTCTCAGGCAGCTTGTCGGTCAGCGGGTTGAACGCATTCGGGAAAATCTTCACCGCATCCACCGCATCGAGTTCCTTGCGGATCGTATAGAGTTCCTTGTTGATCTTGGCGACGGCCTCCATGTTGATATCGAGCTCCACGCCCATTTTCTTGCAGAAGATGTAGATCAGTTCGATCGCCGGAGCCGCCGGTCCGCCGGCGAAGTTCCAGATATTCGTATCGACGACGTCGACGCCGGCCTCGATCGCAGCCACGACGGAAGCCAGCCCGTAACCGGGCGTACAGTGCGTATGGAAGTCGATCGGAATCGACAGGTTTTTTTTGAACAGCTTGATCAGATCCGAAACGCGTTTGGGCGGGATCAGTCCGCTCATGTCCTTGATCGTGATCATATCGGCGCCCAGAGCGGCCATCTGCTGCGCCTTGTTCAAGAAATACTCGTCGGTGAAAACCGCTTTCGGAAGTTTCTTCCCTTTCAGCGCGGCCTTGATACGTTCCATCGTCGAGAAATGCGGGTCGATCGTGTAGCACACGGCGCAGTCGGCGATACCGCCGTACTTCTTGATATACTTGATCGTAGACTTCACGTTGTTCACGTCGTTCAACGCGTCGAAAATACGCATGATGCCCAGTCCCGACTCGATCGCATTGCGGCTGAATCCCTCGATGATCTCATCGGTATACGGAGCGTATCCGAACAAGTTGCGTCCGCGGGACAGCGCGGTCAGTTTCGAAACGTCGCCCACGACGGCCTTGATCTTTTCGAGGCGGTCCCACGGGTTTTCGTTCAGGTAGCGCATTACGGAGTCGGGCACGGCGCCGCCCCACACCTCCATGGCGTAAAAATTAGCGTCTTTATAGAAAGGCAGGACGCGGTCGATCTGCTCCTGCTTCATCCGGGTGGCAAAAGCGGATTGCTGTCCGTCCCGGAGGGTCAAATCCCTTATCAAAAGTTTTTGAGCCATAGTTGTTTTGATTAGTGCGATGATTTATAAAGTTAGTTTCCCACTGAGCTGGACGGCAACCGTTTACCGCCCCTCTGTTATAATATTAACAAAGATACGAAGTTTTTGCGATAAAACATAAAAAAATCGTTTTTTTATCTTACCCGGAGATTAATTTGGCAAATCCCCGGTTAATGATTACTTTTAGCGTTCGATTACGCGCTGACAAAATACGTTCAGAATCATAAAATCAGGAGGCTATGGAAAGAAATTACAAATTGCCGAAAGAGGGAGGGCTGGAGCCGGGGGCAGATCCTGCCGACATCATCCGAAAATTCGAAAAAATCTACACGAACATTTACGAGAACGAAGCGAGCGGAGCCATGTACGTGGCTCGGGAGATCGCCGGCTGCATCCGCGAGAAACAGTCGGCCGGAGAGATGTGCGTACTGGGCATGACGACCGGGAAATCGCCGGTGGGCCTGTTCCGCGCGCTGGTCGAACTGCATAAAAAAGAGGGGCTCAGTTTTCACAACGTAGTCATATTCAGCCTCGACGAATTCTTCCCGATCTCGCCGAAGGAGTTGCAGAGCCGCAATTACTCGATGCACGAGAGTCTGCTTGATCACATCGACATCAAACCCGAGAACATCCATATCCCGGACGGGACGCTGCCGCAGGACAAAGTCGAAACGTTCTGCCGCGACTACGAAGCGCTGATCGAGCAGTACGACGGCATCGACCTGATGGTGCTCGGTACCGGCGTACAGGGGCAGATCGGGTTCAACGAACCGGGCACCTACACCAATACGCGGACGCGGCTGGTCGCCCTCGGCAACGAAAGCCGCAAGGCCGCCGCATCGATCTTCTACGGCATCAACTACGTACCGCACAAGGCGATCACGATGGGACTGCGAACGATCCTCGACGCCAAACGCATCATCCTGATCGCGTGGGGCGAAGAAAAAGCGTACGTCGTCAAGGAGCTGGTCGAAGGCGAACGCCAACTGTTGGTTCCGGCCACCTGCCTGCAGGAGCACCAGAACATGGAAGTCGTGGTCGACGAAGGCGCCGCCTCGCAACTGACCCGTATCCGCACGCCGTGGCTGGTCGGACGCTGCCTGTGGCCGAAACGTTTTATCCGCACGGCCGTGCTGTGGCTGTGCGAGCAGGTCGACAAACCGATCCTGAAACTGACCTATCAGGACTATGTGGATAACCGTCTCGGCCAGTTGCTCGAAATCTCCGGCATGGCCTACGACGAGATCAACATCCAGGTATTCAACGACCTGCAACACACGATCACCGGATGGCCCGGCGGCAAGCCGAACGCCGACGATTCGACGCGTCCCGAACGCGCGCAGCCGTTCCCCAAACGCGTGCTGATTTTCAGCCCACATCCGGACGACGACGTGATCTCGATGGGCGGCACGTTCCGCCGGCTGATCACCCAGGGACACGACGTCCACGTAGCTTACGAAACGTCCGGCAACATCGCCGTGCACGACGACGTGGTGCTGCAAACGATCGACACCGCCCGCGAATGCGGTTTCAAAGACAAATACGACGAAGTGAAAGCGATCATCGCCGGTAAGCGCAAAGGCGAACCCGAACCGTTGGAACTCCGCAAGCTGAAAGGCTCGATCCGCCGCGCCGAAGCGAAGGCGGCCTGCCGGCACATGGGGCTGAACGACCGGACAAATGTCCACTTCCTGAACCTGCCGTTCTACGAAACGGGAGGCGTCAAAAAGGGACTGCTGACCGAGAACGACATTTCGCGCGTCGTAAAATTATTGCAGGAACTCAAGCCCGACCAAATCTATGCCGCCGGCGACCTGTCCGACCCGCACGGAACGCACCGCACCTGCATCGAAGCGGTCATCGAGGCGATGTACCAGATACAGAACGAACCCTGGGTGAAAGATTGCCGGTTCTGGCTCTACCGGGGCGCATGGCAGGAGTGGGATCTGGACATGGTCGACATGGCCGTGCCGCTCAGCCCGGACGAGGTGGTGCAGAAACGCCACGCCATCTACCGCCACCTGTCGCAGAAGGACGTGATGCCGTTCCCCGGCGAAGACAAGCGCGAATTTTGGCAGCGCGCCGAAGAACGTACGCAGAATACCGCCCGGATGTACGACAAGCTGGGAATGGCCGAATATCAAGCGATCGAAGTATTTGTCAGACTGGACCTTTTCAAACTATAAAAAACACAAATCCTTTAATTTATTGAAACCATGAAAAAAATCCTAATCCTGATGAGTTGCGCGGCCTTGCTGTTCTGCGGTTGCAAAGACGACGAAGACAACCAGGCTAAAGTAAGCCGCGAATACCAGACCCGTATCGGTCTCGGACAGGATGGTTATCTCGGAAGTGAAACGAACAATCTGAATCAGCTAAATACGCTGCTCGAAGAAGGTATCGCAAATATCAATAAACAATTCGGAGCCAAATTCACGATCAACGCAACGGGCGACACCGAGGAAGAAGCTTACGCACAGTGCGATGCACAGGCCAAGCAGAAATACGAGGAGCAAAGCGCGTCGATTAAGGCCGCTCTGGTCGCTCTACAAACTTCATTCAACACGAAAAAAGCAGAATTATTACCTTCGTTTACCGAAGACGAGAAAAATAAGTATTACATCAACGACGTCGCGTACGGGATGGTGTCTTATCAAAAAAGCATCGCGATCGCTCCCGGATACGAAGACATCTACATCGTGGAAGACACTGCCAACCAAGTGACTTTCAAGGCGGGAAAGGGCGACGTCCAATAACGTTATTTACAGAATGTCCGGGTTGAGACCCCGTTTATGGCCGGTTACGGCTGCCCATAGTGGTCCAGAACGTTCACAACCGAGAACAAATAAAATATTTTTAATTATGAGAGTCATCATCGAACCCAACGGCGGACAGGTATCGGCCTGGGGAGCCGCCTACATTGCCAAACGCATCAACGAACACAACAAAAAGGAGAAACGGCCTTTCGTACTGGGTCTTCCGACGGGTTCCACCCCGTTGGGCACCTATAAAAAGTTGATCGAATACTGCAAAGCGGGCAAAGTTTCGTTCGCCAACGTCGTAACGTTCAACATGGACGAGTACGTAGGCATTCCGAAAGACCATCCGGAAAGCTACCATTCGTTCATGTGGAACAACTTCTTCAGCCACATCGACATCAAACCCGAAAACGTCAACATCCTGAACGGCAATGCGCCCGACCTATGCAAGGAGTGCGCCGACTACGAAGCCCGTATCCGGGCCGCAGGCGGCATCGATTTGTTCATGGGCGGCATCGGCCCCGACGGACACATCGCGTTCAACGAACCTTTTTCGTCGCTGAACTCGCGGACGCGCGTCAAATCGCTGACCAAGGATACGATCATCGCGAACTCGCGCTTTTTCGGCGGCAACGTCAACCTGGTTCCCAAAACGGCGTTGACCGTGGGCGTGGGCACCGTGATGGACGCCCGCGAGGTGATGATCCTGACGATGGGACACAACAAAGCGCGCGCGCTGGCCGCCGGCATCGAAGGCGGTTACAGCCACCAGTGGACGATCAGCGCGTTGCAAGTACATCCCAAAGGAATCATCGTCTGCGACGAGGACGCAACCGACGAACTGAAAGTAGGTACTTACAAATACTTCAAAGACATCGAGTCGGCGAACCTCGATCCGGCGAAACTGTTCGCATAGGTTCCCCGTTTTACGGCATATTCTCGAAAAGCCCTCGGAAACGGGGGCTTTTTTATTATATTTGCGCAAATTAACCGCACTAACACACAGACATGGCAGACGAAAAAATCATATTCTCGATGGTCGGAGTCAGCAAGACTTTCACGAACCAGAAAAAAGTGCTGAACGGCATCTACCTGTCGTTTTTCTACGGGGCTAAAATCGGGATCATCGGGCTGAACGGCTCCGGGAAATCGACGCTGATGAAGATCATCGCCGGGCTGGACAAGAATTTCCAGGGCGAAGTGGTCTTCTCTCCGGGCTATACGGTCGGCTACCTCGAACAGGAACCGCAGTTGGACGATACGAAAACCGTCCGCGAAGTGGTCGAGGAAGGGTGCGCCGACGTGGTCGCGCTGCTGAAAGAGTACGAAGAGGTCAATGCGAAGTTCATGGAGCCGATGGACGACGACCAGATGGCGAAGCTGATCGAACGGCAGGGCGAGCTGACCGAACTGATCGACCACAAGAACGGCTGGGAACTGGACGCCACGCTCGAACGCGCGATGGACGCGCTGCGGTGTCCGGACGCCGACCAATCCGTCAAACACCTGTCGGGCGGCGAACGCCGCCGCGTGGCGCTGTGCCGGCTGCTGTTGCAGCAACCGGACGTACTGCTGCTCGACGAGCCGACGAACCACCTCGACGCCGAGAGCATCGACTGGCTCGAACAGCACCTGCAACAGTACAAGGGAACGGTCATCGCCGTTACGCACGACCGCTATTTCCTCGACAACGTGGCCGGCTGGATCCTCGAACTCGACCGCGGCGAAGGCATTCCCTGGAAAGGCAATTACAGCAGTTGGCTCGAACAGAAATCGAACCGTCTCGCGCAGGAAGAGAAGCAGGAGAGCAAACGGCGCAAAACGCTGGAGCGCGAGCTGGAATGGGTTCGCATGGCCCCGTCCGCCCGCCACGCGAAGAGCAAAGCCCGTCTGTCGGCCTACGACAAGATGCTGAACGAAGATACGAAACAAAAGGAGGAAAAACTCGAAATCTACATCCCGAACGGCCCGCGCCTCGGCGATGTGGTGATCGAGGCGCAGGACGTGTCGATGGGCTACGGCGACCGGCTGCTGTACGAACACCTGAGCTTCTCGTTGCCGCCCGCCGGAATCGTCGGCGTGATCGGCCCGAACGGGGTCGGCAAGACCACGCTGTTCCGGCTGATTATGGGGATCGAAAAGCCGCTGCACGGCTCGTTCCGCGTCGGCGAGACGGTCAAGCTGGCCTACGTCGACCAGCAACACGCGTCGATCGACCCGGAAAAGACGGTTTACCAGGTCATCTCGCAGGACAGCGAGCTGATCCAGCTCGGCGGCCGCAGCGTCAACGCCCGCGCCTACGTATCGCGCTTCAACTTCAGCGGCGCTGACCAGGAGAAAAAGTGCGGCGTGCTGTCGGGCGGCGAACGCAACCGGCTGCACCTGGCCCTCGCGCTGAAGGAGGAGGGCAACGTGCTGCTGCTCGACGAGCCGACCAACGACATCGACGTCAACACGCTGCGCGCCCTCGAAGAAGGATTGAATAACTTTGCAGGATGCGCCGTAGTGATCTCGCACGACCGCTGGTTCCTCGACCGCATCGCCACGCACATCCTCGCGTTCGAAGGCGACTCGCAGGTCGTGTTTTTCGAAGGCGGTTACAGCGAATACGAAGAGAACAAGCGCAAACGCCTCGGCGACGACACCCCGCACCGGGTGAAATACCGCAAACTGGTCGCCGACTAAACACCGACAGCGTATGAAAACCTCACTCGGACACCTGCCGCAGCGCAAAGCGGAGGAACTCGAAATCCTCACAAAGTACATCCGCAGGGCCGTACCGGCCCAAATGGTTATCTTGTTCGGCAGCTATGCGCGCGGCAACTGGGTCGAACTCGACGAACGGTTCGACTACGGGGTTCATACGACTTTCCAAAGCGACTACGATATCCTGGCGCTGGTCGAGCACGGAGTGGAACCTTACGGGGCCGCACGGAAGTTGGATCGTGTAGAAGATGTTTTCGCAAGAAACACCCGTTCGGATACCCCGGTCAGTTTTATACTGGAACATATCCAAACTTTTAATAAATACCTCGCAGAAGGCCGGTATTTCTGGACGGACATCGCCGAGGAAGGAATCATGCTGTACGACAGCGGAAAGTTTACGCTCGAAACACCGTGCGAACTGAATGCACAGGAGTTTAAAGGACAGGTACAGGAATATTTTGAGGAATGGAACGGTCGCGGAGAAACATTCTATAAATACGCTGCCCTAGCGCACTCCAACAAAGATCATAAATTTTCCATTTTCAATTTCCATCAAGCATGTGAATCTTTCCTCCACACGATCAGACTGATCCACACCCTTAAAAAACCGAGGATACACGACCTCGAAAAACTGGTAAAATCCTGTAAAGTGCATACGCCGGAAATCCTTGCATTTTTTCCGACCGACACAGAAGAGAGCAAACGCTTGTTCAAAATATTGAACGACGCCTATATCGCCGCACGCTACGATCCGAAATACACGATCGCCCCGGCGGACATCGACCGCATCCGGCCGCACGTCGAACTGCTGCGCCAGATCACCCGCAACGCTTACGATAAAAAGATCGCCGAACTGGACGCTTTGATCGACAGTTCGCCAACGAAATAAAATTTTAGAAAACACACCGTCATGGCACAAAAACCATCCATTCCGAAGGGCACACGCGATTTCGGCCCGGACGAGATGATTAAACGCACCTACATTTTCGACACGATAAAAAGCGTCTTCCGCACCTACGGATTCCTGCCGCTCGAAACGCCGGCGATGGAAAACCTCTCGACGCTGCTCGGAAAATACGGCGACGAGGGCGACAAGCTGCTCTTTAAAATCCTGAATTCGGGGGACTTCCTGAGCGGAGTCGCACCCGAAACGTTGCAGGATGCCGACGCCAACCGCAACGCGCTGTCGGTGAAAATGTGCGAAAAAGGATTGCGTTACGACCTCACCGTACCGTTCGCCCGCTACGTCGTACAACACCAGAACGAAATCTCGTTCCCGTTCCGGCGCTACCAGATCCAGCCGGTATGGCGCGCCGACCGGCCGCAGAAGGGACGCTACCGCGAGTTTTTCCAGTGCGACGTCGATATCATCGGCAGCCGCAGCCTGCTCAACGAAGTCGAGCTGATCGAAATCGTGGCGGCCGTGTTCAAAAAACTCGGCATCCGGATCGCGCTGAAGATGAACAACCGCAAGATCCTGTACGGCATCGCCGAGACCATCGGTCACGCCGACAAGATGACCGACATCACCGTGGCGATCGACAAACTCGAAAAGATAGGAATCGAAGCGGTCAACGAAGAGCTGCTTTCGAAAGGTATCTCCGAGCAGGCCGTGGCCGCGCTGCAACCGATCCTGTCGCTCAACGGTACGAACCGCGAGAAGCTGCGACAGTTGCGCGCGGTGATCGGCGGCAGCGAAACAGGAATCGCCGGCATCGACGAGATGGAAACGATCTTCGGATACGTCGAAGCGCTTGGCACGGAATTGGATATCGAACTGGACCTGTCGCTGGCGCGCGGGCTGAACTACTACACCGGCGCGATCTTCGAAGTAAAGGCGAAGGATTTCGCGATCGGCAGTATCTGCGGCGGCGGACGCTACGACGACCTGACCGGAATTTTCGGTATGCCGGGCATGTCGGGAGTAGGCATCTCGTTCGGAGCCGACCGGATCTACGACGTGATGTGCGGACTCTGTCTCTACCCCGAAGAAGCGGGCGTCACCACGCGGGTTTTGTTTCTGAATTTCGGGGAAACCGAACAACCGGCCGCCTTGCGCGCGATGAAACAACTGCGGGCCGCAGGCATCCCGTGCGAAATGTACCCCGACGCCGCGAAGATGAAAAAGCAGATGGAATACGCCAACCGGCGCGCCGTGCCGTGGGTCGTGATCGTCGGCAGCGACGAGCTGGCCTCGGGCCGCGCTACCGTCAAGAACATGGCCACCGGCGAGCAACAGGCCGTTCCGCTGGCGGAACTGGCCGCGCGCCTGCAATAATGCGCCGGCGAGGCGCGTTATCACAAGGACATTAAAGATACTGCAATGATAAGAATGAAAATCCATATCCTGCTGGCGACGCTGCTGTTCGCGGCGCCGGCGCTTGTTTCGGCACAGAACGACGCGAAAGACGATCCGGCCGGCAACCTGCAGAAATTCCAGCAGTTCTACCGTTACCTGAACGGCGCCTACGTCGATACGGTACACAACAATGAGCTGGTCGAAAGCGCGATCCGCGAAGTGCTGCTGCAACTCGACCCGCATTCGACTTACGTATCTCCCGAGGAGATGGTCGAAGTCAAGGAGAGCTTCGACGGCAGTTTCAGCGGCATCGGCATCGAATTCAACGTACTGCGCGATACGATCATCGTGGTCAACGTCATTTCGGGCGGTCCCGCCGAACAGGTGGGCCTGCTCCCCAACGACCGGATCGTCGCGGTGGACGGCAAAAGCTCGGTCGGCGTCAAACAGATCGACGTGCCGAAACTGCTGCGCGGGCCGAAAGGCAGCCGGGTAGAGACGCGGATCGTCCGCCACGGCGGCGGCGAACCGCTCGACTTCACGATCGTGCGCGACAACATTCCGATCAATACGGTGGACGCCGCCTACAAGGTCGATCCGAAGACCGGTTACATTCGGATCAACCGTTTCGCGAACAATACTTACAAGGAGTTCACGGACGCCGTGCAGAAACTGGGGCCGATGGACGCCCTGATCCTCGACCTGCGCAGCAACGGCGGCGGGCTGATGGGCGGAGCCGTACAACTGAGCAACTTTTTCCTACCCGAAGGTTCGGTGATCGTATCGACCGAAGGGATGCGCGTGCCGCCCGACCGAATCGTCGCGAAAGAAGACGGCCCGTTCACGAAAGGGAAGGTGATCGTGCTGATCAACGAGACTTCGGCTTCGGCCAGCGAGATCGTATCCGGAGCGATTCAGGACTGGGACCGCGGCCTGCTGATCGGCCGGCGCACGTTCGGCAAGGGACTCGTCCAACGGCAGTTCCCGTTACAGGACGGCTCGGCGGTGCGGCTGACCGTAGCGCGCTACCACACGCCGACCGGACGCATGATCCAGCGCCCGTATGAAAACGGCAATTTGGACGCCTATTATGAAGATTTCAACAAACGGTTCGAACCGGGAGCTTCCGATTCGGTCGGCGGCGACACCACGCAGCGGTTCAAAACCCTGCGTAGCGGCCGCACCGTCTACGGCGGCGGCGGAATCACGCCCGACATCGTCGTACCGCTCGATACGTCGGACTATACGAAATACTGGGGCAGCCTGGTGCGTCAGGGCGTCATCAACGAATTCGTCATCGAATACCTGGACGAGAACCGTCCGGCGCTGTCGTCGCGTTACGCGGCTCCCGAAAAGTTCGTCAGCGACTTCACCGTCTCCGACGACGTGCTCGACGCCCTGACGGCCAAGGCCACGAAAAAGGGGATCGCCTTCGACGTCGCAGAGTTCGAACGTTCGAAAAAAGCGCTGAAAACCCAATTGAAAGCGTTGATCGCGCAAAAAATGTGGGGAGTCAACGAATACTACCTCGTCGTCAACGGCGAGGACGACCCGGTCTTCGCCAAAGCGCTCGAAGTGCTGCGCGACTGGGAGCGTTACGGTTCCGGCATCACCTACTGATTCGATCAGAAACGATCCATCCGCTCCGCCGGCCGCAAATCGGTTTTTGCAGCCGGCGGAGTCGTATACGCTTATTTTGCCCCGAATATTTGCTTATATCTCTTTTTCTTTTTAATTTTAACAACCTATAACTGCTAACAAAAACGAAAGGCATGAATCATTTTGACTACAAAAAGGAAAGCGAAAGCGACGGAGCGGAAGAGATCTACTCAAAAATAGTCAGGGCCGGACGGCGCACCTATTTCTTCGACGTGAAGGCGACGCGGAACGACGATTATTACGTGACAGTCACCGAAAGCCGGAAAAAAACCGAAAAGGACGGAAAATTCTCGTTCGAAAAACACAAGATCCACCTTTACAAGGAGGACTTCTGCAAATTCGCGGAAGGACTCGACGAAGTGGTCGGGTACATCCGGGAGCACAAGCCGGAGTGTTTCAATCCGGACGGCTCGGCGATCAGCAGCATCCCCGCGTCGCTGGACGACGAATTCGACAAACTGTAACGCACGACAACGAAAACAAAGGCGTCCGAAAAAGATCCGGACGCTTTTTTCATTCCGTATGAGAAAAAACGTATTGTTGGGCTTCAGCGGCGGCATCGACAGCACGGCGGCGGCGCGGTACCTCGCCGAACAGGGCCATGCCGTCACGCTGCTTACGCTGGATACCGTCGGGGAAGAGGGTCTCGAAACGCGCATCCGGCAGGCGGCCGGACGGCTGAACCTTCCGTTCCGGATCGAAAATGTCCGCGAAGTTTTCCGCGAAGAGATCGTCCGCTATTTTACCGGCAGCTACCTGCGCGGCGAAACGCCCGCGCCCTGCACTCGCTGCAATCCCCGGGTCAAATGGAAAACGCTGTACGACATCGCCCGGCGCGAACATTACGACCATATCGCCACCGGACACTACTTCCGTGTTCGCTACGAAAACGGAAAATACTTCGTGCGCACGGCCGCCGACCCGGCCAAAGATCAGTCCTATTACCTGTGGGGCTTGTCGCAGGAATACCTGCGGATAGCCCTGACGCCGATGGGCGAACGAATCAAAAAAGCGGTGACCGCATCGCTCCCGTCCGCCCTCCGGTCGCGGGAGAGCATGGGCGTCTGTTTCCTGCAAGGACTCTCCTACCCCGAATTCCTGAAAACGCAGGTTCCCGGAATCGTTCCCGGCGAAATCGTCGATGCACGGGGAAAGACGATCGGACGCCACGACGGCTGCGCGTTCTACACGATCGGACAAAAACGCGGACTGCGCACCGACTCCGGCGAACCGGTCGTCGTCACCGGGATCGACGCCGCGCGGAACCGGGTGACCGCAGGATGCGACGCCGACCTTTTTTACCGCCGGTTGACCGTCCGGGAGTTCTGCGCCGCCGATCCGCAGCGGTTGACCGACTCGCAAACCGTACGGGTCAAAATACGGGGCGTGGGCCGCAACCCGGAAGGTTACGCGCGCGTCCGAATCGACGGGCAGTCGTTGCTCGTCGAACTCCGCGAACCGGCCTGGGCCCCGGCCAAGGGACAGCCCGTCGTTTTCTACGACGGCGACCTGGTCGTCGGAGGAGGCATCCTCGCCGACTGCCGGCGATAAAACGCTCCGTAAAAGCGTAAACCCGATCGTTCCGGTCACTTTTTACGCGCTGCGAAGCCCCGGTCTGAAAAATTTTTGGTAAACTTGCACCGTTAAACCCGCACCGCGCGCGGTGCGCCACGTTCACGGCATGAATATTCTGAAAAAAACCTACAACTGGGTGCTCGGCTGGGCCGACAGCCGCTGGGGAGCGGCCGCACTGTTCGTCCTCGCATTCGCCGAATCCAGCTTTTTTCCGATTCCTCCCGACGTCCTGCTGATCGCCCTGGGACTCGGATGCGCCGCCAAAGCGTTCCGCTACGCGCTGATCTGCACAATCGGTTCGGTACTCGGCGCCATGGCCGGATACGCCATCGGACACTACCTGTGGCAGACCCCGGGCGGGGAATTCACCGCCATCGCCGATTTCTTTTTCCGGATCATTCCCGGATTCACCCATACGGAATACGACAAAATCTGCGCGATGTACAACCAGTACAACTTCTGGGTCGTATTCACCGCCGGATTCTCGCCGATCCCCTACAAACTGATCACGATCACCGCCGGAGTGTTCAAGATCGACTTTCCGGTCTTCCTCGTCGCATCGGTCGTCAGCCGGGGCCTGCGTTTTTTCTTAATTAGCTGGTTGATATGGAAATACGGGGAGCCGATCAAACGTTTTATCGACAAATATTTCAACTGGCTGGCGCTGGTATTCACCGTTCTGCTGATCGGCGGATTCTTCGCCATCAAACACGCTTTCTGACATGAAACTGTACGGACTGATCGGGTATCCGCTCGGACACTCGTTTTCACAACGCTATTTTACCGATAAATTCGCCGCCGCAGGAATCGCCGACTGCGCCTACCGGAATTTTCCGATCGAAACGATCGAAGGCGTCGAAACCGTATTGCAAACGCCCGGCCTGCGCGGATTCAATGTCACGATTCCGTATAAACAAGCGATCGTCCCGTATCTGTCCGGCCTGAGCGACGAAGCGCGGGCGATCGGCGCGGTGAACTGCGTAAAGATTACGCCCGAAGGCCTGACCGGTTACAATACCGACGCCTACGGATTCCGCCGTTCGCTGCTGAATCTGCTGGGCGACGTCCGCCCCGAAAAGGCGCTCGTACTCGGCACGGGCGGCGCTTCGAAAGCCGTGAAATACGTGCTCGAACAACTCGGCATCGCTTTCGACGCGGTATCGCGCGACGGAAAAAACGGAGCGTACACCTACGGCGACCTCTCCGAAGAGATCGTACGCACTCACCGGCTGATCGTCAATGCCACGCCGCTGGGCACTTTCCCGAACGCGGAAGGCTGTCCCGTCCTGCCGTACGAAGCCCTCGGCGCCGGGCATTTCCTGTTCGACCTGGTATACAACCCGGCAGTCACCGAATTTCTGAAGCGCGGCGCGGCACAGGGGGCTGCAACCCGCAACGGTTACGACATGCTGGTCGGGCAGGCCGAAAAAGCATGGGAGATCTGGAACGAATAATTGTCCGCACGATACAAAAACGAAAGAGGCTGTCGCTCAGTGCGACAGCCTCTTTCGTTTTTTACTACCGATAAATTCCTTCCTTTTATAAAATCAATCCTTTGACGCGGAATTTCCGTCTCCGGACTAAACCACATCGATCCCCTTCTCTTTCAACAAATCGAGTCCGATATCCTTCAGGCGGTATTTCTGGATCTTGCCGCTCGCCGTCATCGGATAACCTTCGACGAAAAAGATGTATTTCGGAATCTTATACCGGGCGATCTGCCCGCGGCAGTAGAGTTTAACCTCCTCTTCGGTAAGCGTACAGCCTTCCTTGATCTTTATAAAAGCGCCCACCTGTTCCCCGTATTTCGGACTCGGGATACCGGCCACTTCGATCGCCTCGATCTGCGGCATCTTGTACAGGAAATTCTCGATCTCGCGCGGATAGATGTTCTCGCCGCCGCGGATAATCATCTCCTTGATCCGCCCGGTGATCCGGAAATAGCCGTTTTCATCCATTACGCCGAGGTCGCCCGAATGCAGGAAACCGTTCTCGTCGATGATCGCAGCGGTAGCTTCCGGATTCTTGTAATACCCTTTCATGATGTTGTACCCCTTGCAGCACATCTCGCCGGGAGTCCCCGGAGGACATTCCTCGTTGGTTTGCGGATCGAGCACCTTCACCTCGACGTTCGGAAAAGCCCGCCCGACGGTCGTCGCGCGAATCTCCATCGAATCGGTCGTCGCCGAAGCCGTCATACCGGGCGAGGTTTCGGTCAGGCCGTATACGCTGATGATCTCCTTGCAGTACATTTTGTCCATCACCTGCTTCATCGTCTCGATCGGGCAGGGCGCGCCGGCCATGATCCCGGTACGCAGCGAACTCAGGTCGAACATATCGAACATCGGATGGTGCAGCTCGGCGATGAACATCGTCGGCACGCCGTGCAGCGCCGTACAGCGTTCGCGGTGCACCGACGCCAGCACTTTCAGCGGATCGAAATCCTCGACCATCACCATCGTCGAACCGTGCGTAATCACCGAACAGACCCCCAGCACGCAACCGAAACAATGGAACAGCGGCACGCAAATCAGCAGTCGGTCGGCCGCAGTAAAATGCATCCGGTCGCCGATCGTCAGCCCGTTGTTCAAGATATTGTGACTGGTCAGCATCACCCCTTTCGGGAATCCGGTCGTCCCGGACGTATACTGCATATTGATCTCGTCGTGACAGTCCACCCGCGACTTGGCCCGTTCGAGCTCGTCGTCGCCGACCAGCGTCCCGAGCTTCATCAGTTCGGAAGTATTGTACATGCCGCGCAATTTCTCCTGTCCGATGTAAACCACGTTCCTCAACTCCGGAAACTTCTCGCTGCGCAGCTTTCCGCGCTGCGTGGTCTTCAGTTCCGGAACCAGGTCGTACAGGATCTGCACATAGTCGCTGTCGCGGTAGCCGTTCACCATACACATCGTATGGATATCGGCGTTTTTCATGATGTATTCGAGTTCGGCGTTCTTGTAGTTCGTATTGACGGTCACCAGTACGGCCCCGATCTTGGCGGTCGCAAACATGAACGTCATCCAGTCGGGCACGTTTTTCGCCCATACGCCGACTTTGCTGCCCTTGGTCACCCCGATCGACAGCAACCCTTTTGCAAAAATATTGACCCGTTCGTCGAACTCCTTGTAAGTAAACCGCAACCCGCGGTCCGGATAAATCATGAACTCATGATCCGGATCTTCCGCTACGTATTTCTCAAGAATGCCCCCGACGGTATAGTCGATCAATTCTTGTTTTTCCATTTTCTACGAAATCCAACCTTTTAAAAAGGCGTGTAAACCACCGCCAGGATTTTGGCTTTTTCACCGGGCGCCTGCACTGAAATATTGTGAGGAACGATCGAATCGAAATAGATGCTTTCCCCTTGGTTCACAACGTATTTATCACTACCGTAACGCACTTCGACGCTCCCGTCCAACACGTAAATGAACTCCTCGCCTTCGTGGTGCGACAAAGCTGACACCTCGTCGGGATCGGTATATTCCACGTTAATGATAAAGGGTTCCATGTTGCGGTCGGTCTTGTTTTCGGCCAGCGAACGGTATTTGAGGTGCTCGATATCAGAGCCGTTTCCCTTGGACAGGTGTACCGACAACTGAGGCGTCTGCTGTTCCCGGTGAGTCAACGTAGGCTCAGGGCATTCCATTCCGTCGAGAAAAGTGCCCAGACGAATGCCCAACGTCCGCGACAGTTTGATCAGCGTCGCCAGCGACGGCAGCATCTTACCGGTCTCAATCTGTTCAATTTGAGATTGTTGAACCCCAGATTGAACCGCTAAATCTTCCACGGAAAACTGATTGTCTTCGCGAAGTCGTTTCAGCTTATAACCAATATTCTCTGTCATAATTTGAAAAATTTCGTTTTGTTGTGATTCGAAGTAACCCCGAATTCCCGAAATCCGCAAATAATTATTTCCGGAAATTACGAAACCCAAAACAAACGCGCCCGATTCAGGAGCGACAAAACGTCTTCGATGGGATATTTTTTAAGATAAACCATGCATCTGTAAGTCATATTTGTCCCAAGTTTTTTCGATTCGTAAATAATGCTCGAAATCTTCCATTCATTGAAGATTAATCTTTAGAATACTTATTTACAGATTAACAGAACACAAAATGCAATGTTTTACCTATGTTGTACCTATCAAAAAAAAACAAACACTCGACTTATTATAAGTCAAGCGTTTGAAAATTATTCCTGTGGTCCCCGTGGGGCTCGAACCCACGACCCCAACATTAAGAGTGTCGTGCTCTACCAACTGAGCTAGAGAACCATCTTGTAAAATCGTTTGCAAAGATAAGCAGAAAAATCTTTTTATGCAACACTCTGGCGATAAAACCTTATCCTATTTCTCCGGGAGAGGAATCGTGAAGCGGTTTCGACGGGAGAGCGCAGCGGACTCCCAAACGGCGGAACGGGGCGTTGCTGTCCGCATGCCTTCGATGATGCGGTTGCGGATTCTTCGTCGCCGGACAAAATAAGACGGGGCCGGGATTGCAATCCCGGCCCCGGTCTTTATCTTCGGCTCCGTTTATTCGTATTCGCCGCTCTTTAGCATACTGACTTCCCGCGGGCTCAGGAACCGCCAGCCGCCGCGTTTGAGCCGTTTTTTGGTCAGGCCTGCGAAATAGACTCGATCGAGCTTTTGCACCGAATAGCCGAGCGATTCGAAAATACGCCGAACGATCCTGTTTTTGCCCGAATGGATTTCGATTCCGACCTCTTTCCGGTTTTCGCTGACATAGCTGACCTCGTCGGCGAAGATAGGCCCGTCTTCGAGGGTAATTCCCTCGGCGATTTTGGTCATGTCTTCTTCCGATAGAGGTTTGTCGAGCGTCACCTGGTAGATTTTCTGCTTGTTGTAGCTCGGATGCGTCAGTTTGCGGGTCAGGTCGCCGTCGTTGGTGAACAGCAGTACCCCGACGCTGTTTTTGTCGAGACGTCCGACCGGATACACCCGTTCGGTGCAGGCTCCTTTGATCAGATCCATCACCGTTTTGTCCGAATGCGGGTCTTCGACCGACGTTACGAAGCCTTTCGGCTTGTTCATCAGGATGTATACTTTCTTTTCCCCCTTGACGATTTCGCCGTTGAAGCGCACTTCGTCCTCCGGGTTCACTTTCGTTCCGAGTTCGGTGACGATCTTGCCGTTGACCGCCACAACGCCGGCCGTGATCAGGTCGTCCGCTTCGCGGCGCGAGCAGATGCCCGAATTGGCGATGAAACGGTTCAGGCGGATAGCGCCCTGCGGTTTGGGAGCGTCGTAGCGCGGATAATCTTCTTTCCGGTCTTTTTTGAATCGGGAGTCGTGGGTTCGCGCCCCACGGGAGCTGTCGCTTCTATCCCATTTTTTACCGAAACCGCCTTTGCGGTCGCCGTCTTTCTGGAAACGCGGACGCTCGCCGTACGGCTGCGATTCGTCGCGCCGTTGCGGTTTGTACGGACCCGAAGGCCGGTCGTCCTTGCGCCACGGCCGGTCTTCGCGTTCGGGCCGGTCGTTTTTACGGTAGCGGTCGTCTTTGTCGAACCGGTCGCCGCGATTTTCGCGGTTGTAGCGGTCGTCCCGGTTGGCTCCGTATTTCGGTTTCCCGTAGGGACGGTCGTCCCGATCGCGGGAGCCGCTTTTCAGCCGGTTGTCTTTCGTGAAATTGGGGTTGAACGAGCGGCGCTGTTCGTCGCCGCGGCGGTCGTACGGATTGTCCGACGATGCCCCGTGCGGCTTGGTCGGACGGCTGATGCGCGGGCGTTTGTCTTTCGAGAACGACGACAGCGCGTCTTCCCGGTGCGAAGAACTTCTCGAATCTTCCCGATTGAAGGAGTCCCCGGAACGGTCGCGGCGGGGCGAATCCCCGTAAGCGCCTTTCCTGTTTTTCGGATCGAATGGTTTCATGCAATGAAATAATAAAAAGTAATACGTATAACGCCCCGATATTTCGGGCAAATCGAAATCATCCGGCAATTAAACGGTTCAAAGGTATAGCTATTTTTTTATAAATATGATAACTTTGCGATCTATTTAGTTGCGTATGAATTACAATTTCGATAAAATCGTTTCCCGCGAGGCGACCGACTGCGAAAAGTTCGACGCGCGGGACGAGGTGTTCGGGCGCGCGGACGTGATTCCGATGTGGGTCGCCGATATGGATTTTGCAGTGCCCGAGGCCGTTACCGAAGCGATCGTCCGCCGGGCCGGGCATCCGATTTACGGATATACCTTTCGTTCGGACGGTTATTTCCGGTCGGTGATCGACTGGGTGGGGCGTCACAGCGGTTGGAAAGTGGAAAAGGAGTGGATCGACTTCGCTCCGGGCGTGGTCGCCGGAATCGTTTTCGCGCTGCGCGCTTTCACGCAGGAGGGCGACAGGGTGGTGATCCAGCCGCCGGTCTACCATCCGTTCGCGCGGCAGACGCGGTTCAACAACCGGGTGGTCGTCAACAACCCGCTGTTGCAGCGTGCCGACGGCAGTTTCGGGATCGACTTCGACGACCTCGACCGCAAGCTCGCCGGGGCGAAGGTTTTCCTGATGTCGAACCCGCACAATCCGTCGGGACGCGTCTATACGGCCGAGGAGCTTACGCGCATCGGCGAACTGTGCGTGAAGCACGACGTGGTGATCCTGTCGGACGAGATTCATGGCGACCTTGTTTACAAACCGCATAAGCATATTCATATCGCAGCGCTGGACGAAGCGTTCGCGCGCCGGACGGTGACGTTCACCGCGCCGAGCAAGACGTTCAACCTGGCCGGGCTTTCGACCTCGGTGGCGATCACGCCGGACGCCGCGTTGCGCCGCCGCCTGCAACAGGAGTTTAACAAACTACATGCCGATCAGGGAAATATCTTCGGCACGGTCGCGCTCGAGGCAGCTTATACACACGGCGACGAGTGGCTCGAACGCCTGCTGGAGTATCTCGAAGGCAATATCCGGTATGTCACGGACTTTTTGCATCGGAAAATGCCGTCCGTAAAGTGCGTGCCGCCCGAAGGGACGTACCTGATGTGGCTCGATTTCCGCGCATGGCCGATGACGCATGAGGAGATTTACCGGTTTATGGTCGAGCGGGCCGGGATCGGCGTCAACGAAGGCGCGATGTTCGGCGAAGAGGGACGCGGGTGGATGCGGATGAATATCGCCACGCAGCGTTCGGTGGTCGAACGGGCGATGAACCAACTGTACGAAGCCGCGCGCGCGGCGGGGCTTTGCGAGTAGCGGAGGCTTCCGGAAAGTTTGATCGAAAGCGAGCCGGCCGATTTTTCGGCCGGCTCGCTTTTGTCGTTTATCGGGACGTTTTTATTTCCGGCTCGCGCTGTCGTAAAATGCGATACGGTCGCGGCAGACTTTTTCGGTAATATCGCGCAGGAGTTCGATTTTGGAAATAAGGGCGTCGATGTCGGTTTTGGTTACGATGAAATTCTTTTTGTTGTAACGCGCTTCGATATAGGCCCGCTGCAATAATTTGAACAGGCGTTCTTCTTCCGGAGTATCGCGCGGGAAAACTTTGGCTAATTCCAGTGTAAAAGGCTTACATTTTTTAATTAGAAAATCGAGATCGTGCTCTTTATAACCGTAAAGGATATAGGCCAATGGAATCGTTTTGATAAAGTTTTCGGCCGCTTGATGCAACATGAAAGCCGATATCTGGAAATTATCATTTTGATAATAGAAATTAGCCCCTTTCAAAAAATCAATGCCATAAGAAAATTTATCATCAAAATATTCCTGTGCCATCTTCTTGATTTCCGAATAATCCAGATCGCGCGGCGTGGCTAACTGATATTCCCCCGAATCATAGAGCGTAATCCCCTGATTCAAAATATCGACATAAAAATAACGTCCTTCGGAGAGAGCATGATTCAGTTTGGAAATACTTTCATTGATAAACTGCGGCCAGGTCTGAAACTCGTCGGCCCGGCTTTCCAAAAAACGCTCCCGAATGCGGGTCTGGGCAGTACCTTCCCGAACTCCCAACCGCTTTTTAGTCACGACCAGAATATCGTAGTCGCTCATAAAATAGGTTTTCACGCCGAAGTCGCGGCGTTCGTCGCACTCGACGTAGGTGTTCCGGGCATAACTGCCGTAAAGAATAATCATCACGACATCTTTCACCTCGTCGCGGATCAGGCGGACGAGTTCACACAGGTCGCGCTGTTTGCGTTCGGGCAGGAAGTCGATCGAGTTCTTCATACTCACAAAATTAGCAAGAAATTTCCAGAAATACA
>OGCO01002368.1_pt1 | contig 24970 bp, 20 predicted proteins | sample 1570171 | NCBI WGS metagenome assembly OGCO01 (sample SAMEA4370583, study PRJEB24528) | human gut metagenome
GTGATAAGCTGATACTGGATCGTCTGGATTCCGCTCTTTACTTCATCGCGGAGTCTGCGTTCTGTAATCTTGTCAATGATTTCCGGATCCATGCTCTCGCCACATTCTTGTCTCTCAGCGATAACATTCTTACGGAGTTTCTGTCTGCTGATATCTACAAACGGTGCCAGATGTGCCAGTGTAAAAGACTGTCCGCCATACTGGTTACTTGCCACCTGTGCCACGATCTGGGTCGTTACATTACATGCTGTAAAAAAGCTATGCGGCTTCTCGATCAGCGTCTCACTGATCACTGTACCATTCTGCAACATATCCTGTAAATTGATCAGATCACAGTTATGTTCTCTCTGTGCAAAATAATCAGAATCATGGAAGTGGATGATTCCTGCTTCGTGCGCCTGCACAATCTCTTCCGGAAGGAGCAGACGTCTGGATAAGTCTTTGCTGACTTCTCCTGCCATGTAATCTCTCTGTGTAGAGTTGATCACAGGATTCTTGTTGGAATTCTCTTGATTTACTTCTTCGTTCATGTGCTCGATCAGTGCGAGGATTCCATTATCTGTTGTATTTGATTTTCTGGTAAGCTCTCTCTTATAACGATAACGCACATACTTCTGTGCGACTTCATATCCACGCATCTCCATAATGCCGGTCTCTACCATATCCTGAATATCTTCTACATTCACGGCATGGCGATATTCGTTCACTTTCTGACCGATTGTATCTGCCACTGCAAGAATCTGATATTCATTCAACTGATGGATCCGTTCTACCTCTTTGTTTGCAGATTTGATCGCATTTATGATCTTATCAAGCTGGAACGGTACTTCCTCTCCGTTTCGTTTGATCACATGATTTTTCACTTGAATTCCCATAATCCCCTTGATTTCTCCTTTTTTAGCATTCTTTTTTTATAACAAAATATAGATATTTTTAATTTGCCATTACACAATATGTTGTGTCTTTTACTATCATACACCAATTCAGAGCGAAAAGAAAGAGAAAGTTTTACTTTTTTGCAATTCCCTTTCTCTCTTTCTCTCTAATTGAATTTTATCTTAATCCGGCAGATCTCACTCTTCGTACCCACTCTCATATCCGGTCCGAATACGCCAAGCCCGGAAGTCACGATATTGTGCATCTTTCCCTTTTTCAGATAGCCATAGGAGTTCTCCCACATCATGTCCGTAACCAAGTTCCCCGGGAACATCTGGCCATCATGTGTATGTCCACACAGATCCAGATCCACTCCCGCATCTGCCAGTTCTTTTAATTCTCTCGGTTCATGATCCACTACAAGAATTGGTTTCTTCTGATCCGTTTCCTTCACCAGTTCTTTCGGAAGCTTTCTCTTCCTGATCCCTCTTCCCGGACGTTCATAATCAGCTCTTCCGAACAGATAAAAAGCATTGTCGATCTCGACTGCTTCATCCCGAAGCAGATGAATATTTGATTTCTCCAAAAATGTATCCATCCGCGGATCGCTCATCTTCTTCCCTTTTCTCGGAAATGTAAATCCTGCCAGAATCTTCTCCTGTATATCATGGTTGCCGTAACATGCATAGACACCATACCTGCTCTTGATCGATCTTAATATCTTCTCCAGGCGCTCCGGATTATCCAATGCCTCATATTCATTGTCAAAAATATCTCCCGCGATCACTACAAGATCCGGTTTTGACGCATTGATCTTCTCCACCATCCGCTGCATATGGCTGCTACCGATGCTGTATCCCAGATGGAAATCCGCTACAAGAACAAGATTCAGTTCCTTCCGATTCCCTGCTTTCTTTGATATCTTTACCTGATAATCTGTCGTTACGATATGACGTGCACCATAGATCCCAGCGGCACTGAATGCCAGAATCACTGCCAGACATATACTGCCCACGATAACATGTCCTTTTCTTGAAAAAAGTCTTTCCTTTTTCGGAAATGACACATGTTTCAGAACGAGTCTTATAAGATCTGCTACAAGAACTGTAAGCAAGATATATAATAACACACCCAGCCAGTAATTGCCAATCCCTTTCAGCACTCTTTGTAACATCGACGGCGGTACAAGGAATCCAAAAAGCAGGCTTAGCGCCAGAAAAACGTACACTGTGACGAGCAGTCCCCTGAGAAAAAAATTTTTTGTCACATCGTGACAGGCTGCAAGCCAGTGCAGCATGCGCCAGAGTATATATCCGCATAATAACAGATACAGCGGAGCCAGATATAATGCGATCATTGTTTTACTACCTTCCCTTCTTTTTCATATGTCCGGACGGCTGTCGTCCTCATTTTGCTGATTCCTTTCCCCTCATTCGGATGACGTACCGACCACATCTGATCTGCGCCAAACAATACTAACAACAGCACACATAACGCAATCAGACGCCGCATCGGAATCCTGCGGATCAGATTGTCTAAAAATGGAGCCAGTACATATACCATTACAACGCCTCCGATTCCAAATGTCAAAAGCCCTTCTGCACAGATCCTTCCGTTAAGATTCAGAAAATATCCATGATAATCCCACCATCGCTTGCCATGCGTTATAATCTCCAGGAAATAAGATGTATAATATTCTATAAATCCACACAAGGCTACCGCTGCAACAAATTCTGCCACAGGTTTTCTGCGCAGACGGTTCAGCAACAATAAAATCAGTACACTGCCAGATACAGTCTGGTCGGATAAACAATTCCTTTGTATGCACGTATATCATGCACAACCCGGAATTTTCGGTTTGCCTCTTCCTCCAGCGCATCCATCTCTTTCTGATGCAGCACTGTGATTCCCAGTGTATTTGCAAGAAACTTCTGAACTCCAGTCAGACCTTCTATAACAACCGGCGGTTCTTCCTCCACTTCTCTAACGTCTTCATAAGCCGCATCCAGCACCATCTGTTCCGGATGCTCATACAGATATCTATCATTTAACTGTTCTGCCAGCGGAAGTTTCCTGTCGATTGCCTCCTCTCGCAGACTCACATAATATTCTGCCATTGTCGCAGCCATAAATGGATTGATATAGAAAATGTTGGCAATTCCCATTGTAAAAAATCCAAGAAATCTCCAGCCCCAGAACGACAATTCCATCACAAAACATTCCCACTTATGCCCGTCCATCATCTGCCTTGATAATGTGATCGCATCTGCCGCCTTAATTGATGGATTCTCTGCTGCAATATAAGGAACCAGATAATAAGAATAATATTTGACAACGCCCCCGATAACCGTAAGCCCCCACACAGTGTGCAATGCCTGTTTTAACAGAAGCGTGACTCCCGCATGCATCCATTTGCGCACCCGCATCAGGAACCACACTCGGTGTAGCGGAACGCGCTTATAACAGCGCCCTTCCAAAAGCATCCTTCGCATAACAATCTGATACACATCTACGATAAAGGTCTGCACGAAAAATATCAGTGCCAGGCTGACAACGATCAGCAGCCAGGCAGCTATGTTATCCGAGCCGACCAGTGAGCGCACCGCAACTGCAAGTGTAACAATATATTCACCGGAAGCGGCTTTATTTACAATGCCGGAAAAGACACCCCTGCTTCGTCCAAGAACCGCATTTTCATTCTTTTTTGATTCTTCTTCATAGCGTTTCTTCTTTTCATCAATGCGCGCTCTCTGCTCCGCCTCTTTTCCTTCATTAAATTCTTCCAGATTATCATAGAACGCTCCGATCAGGTTATCCGTTGTCAGACGGTTGACCGTGTTCTCTGCTTCCGCATAAGACACTGCTGCGTCCTTTCCCAGTTTCACGGAAGTGGTAAATTCTGTTCCGATCATGCCTGCAATAAGGCATAACATAACAAAAAGCCAGTAATGCGTCTTCAACACACATCTGGCTCTCTTCTTAAACTCTCTTCGTCTTTTGTGCATCCTTTTTCCTCATTTCTTTTGTTGGTAAAATTATAAATAGAATACACATCCTTGTAAAGAAAATAATTCTAAAGATATTCTTAGGGAAATCTTAGTTTTTACTGCTGTCACCCGGCTGCTCCGTTGCTTTTCCATAAAATGCAGCCAGTACCTGTTGGAACAACGTTCCGATCATAACCGGGAACATCACTTCTCCCGGGAAATATGCCGCCGCAATCACGGCTCCCACGCTGATATTACGCATTCCGTTTCCGTACATCATGGAAATAGATGTTTCGTGATCCTTCTTCCATAATTTTGCGACCAGAAGTCCGATTGCATAACCGCTTGCCGCCAGTACGAGAATTGTTACTGCTACAGCTACCCGCTGTCCGTTCATATGGCGAATATACGGTGCCACTTTGGATGAATTGGATATTACAACAAATATCAGCGCCAGTTTGGAATAAGGTGCGAGCACTTTCGGCAAACATTCTTTTGCGCGATTATGGCTGATCTGATTCAGGCACATAGCAAGAATTGCCGGAAATGCCACCATGAAGATCAGCTCCTGCATCATCTGGACTGTATCCATATGTACTGTTTTTCCAAGAAGAATCCTTAATGTCAATGGAATTAAAAAAGGAGATAATACGGTATCTGTCACTACCAGCGACAGCGATAACGGACTATTTCCGCTGTAGATTGCTATCCACATCAGTCCTGACACCGCTGTCGGCACTGAAAATTCCAACACCATCCCGGCAATCAGCCTCGCATTATCTGTGAAAAATAAATGTCCAAGTCCGCAGGCAAATACCGGCATTACAACATGGATAAGCCCAAGCATCACAAGAAGTATTGACGGGTTCTTAAATACCCCCGTCACATCTTTGAAGCTAGACTTCAAAGCACCATTAAATGTCATAAATGCAAAGACAAATGGAACATATGGGAGTCCATGTTTGGCAATATCCGGGAACCACACGCCCAGAAGAAGGCAGATTGGTGTCACCAGTGCCATCCATTTTTCTATAAAACGGTTAAATGCCGCCATGTTGTTCCCTCCTCGTCGCTATAAATCGAATGTGCCTTGGCACATTCGCGCGCCTGCGGTGGTCGCTTGCGACATCATCATTGTACACCGCAGTGCGCATCCTGCCGGAGGCTTTTGTATAATAGGAAATGAAATTTCCTATTATACAAAAAATCGCCGTCCCTGCAGCTCTGTTGTCTGCAAAAACAGCGATCTTATAATGCGCGATCAGGGGTTCGAACCCTGGACACCCTGATTAAGAGTCAGGTGCTCTGCCAGCTGAGCTAATCGCGCATTTTTAAGTTGTTTGTTTTTTGTCTTTCCTTAAGACAAGAGTTATTATATAATAGGAGTATTAAAAAAGCAAGCACTTTTTTTATTTTTTTTAAATTTTTTTAAAAGCATATTTGAAAGGAACAATTTAACATGAAAGTAGAAGAAAGATTACTAAAATATGTCAGCTATTGGACAACCTCCGATGAATCCTGCAGTGACATTCCAAGCAGTGAGCGTGAGTTCACGCTTGCAAAAGCCTTAAAGCAGGAACTGGAAACTCTCGGTCTTACCAATATACTCCTCACCGATCACTGCTATGTATATGCCAAGCTTCCTGCCACACCGGGCATGGAAAACTGTAAATCCATCGGCTTTATCGCTCATATGGATACCGCCCCGGATTTTTCCGGAAAAGATGTCAGACCACAGATCATTCCCGACTATGATGGCGGGGATATCTTATTAAAAGGAAGTCAGGACGTCTTAAAGGTAAGTGATTTTCCATCCCTGGCCTCTTTAAAAGGAAGAACCCTGATCACGACAGACGGTACCACACTTCTGGGCGCTGATGACAAGGCAGGTGTTGCCGAAATCATGACAGCCGTGGAAGAACTGATTGCAGAAGGTACACCACACGGGGAACTCTGGATCGGATTTACGCCGGACGAAGAAGTCGGTGCAGGTGCAAATCTGTTTGATCTTGCTATCTTTCAGGCAGATTATGCATACACGGTGGACGGCGATTACGAAGGCGAAGTGGCTTACGAAAATTTTAATGCCGCAAGTGCCATCTTTCATATTAAAGGTGTAAATGTTCATCCGGGCGAAGCAAAAGACATTATGGTCAATGCGGCACTGGTGGGATGTGAAATTGTTTCCCGGCTTCCGGAAGCGGAAACGCCGGCACACACCAGCGGCCGGGAAGGATTCTATCATCTGACCGATATGTCCGGAGATGTGGCTTCCGCCACCCTTTCCTTTATCATTCGTGACCATGATAAAACCACATTTAAGAAACGTCTGCAGAATCTGCGTGACCTTGCACAATCCATGAATCAGAAATATGGACCGGAAACCGTCACGCTCGACATCGAACATTCGTATGAGAATATGCTCTCTGTCATTGAAGATAAAATGGAAATCGTGGATCTGGCAAAACAGGCAATTGCCTCCGAAGGTCTGACACCGCTCTCCCGTCCGATCCGTGGCGGTACAGATGGCGCAAGACTGTCCTTTATGGGATTGCCGTGCCCGAATCTCGGCACTGGTGGCTATGGTTTTCACGGACCATACGAACACATCTCTGTGGAAGGCATGCAGACCGCTGTTCGTATTTTAAAAAATATTGCCACCCATCCGATCCGTAAATAAATTTATAAAAAACCGTCCGCAGTTTTCTTTCTGCGGACGGCTTTTGTTCTATAACTTATTAAATTTTTTAATTCCCCTGCATATTTGCAGAATTTGCAAGTACAGGCTTCTGGAACATGCGAAAGAGTCCAATCTGTTCTAAGGCCTTTGTGATTGCGAAAAAGATCACCGAATCAATTGGCCACATAATCAGGTTCTTCAGTGCACGCGCCGGAAGAAGCACCATAAATGCCTGTCCATATAACACATTCAGACAAAGTGTTGTCAGAATCACGTTACAGACCAGCATAACTACAAATTTAGCTGCCAGCACACGCCAGATCGTAAGCTTTTTCTTATAAAAAAAGCATCCGTACAGGATTCCGGCCAATATAACAACCAGTGTCAGCTGTGGACAAAATGGTCCGGTTGGCTTCATCATATACTTGATAATATCCAACGCACCATGGAAAATTCCTCCAACCACCGGTCCAAACAGATAATCAATGATACCATTTGGAATACTGGAAAAACCAATCCGAATAAACTGCCCATATTCAATGGAGAAAAATCCTAGAATGACAGCAACTGCAGCAAGCATTGCCATGGTAGTGATGGTTCTTACCGCTTTTAATTCACGGAAAGAATCGGTGAACAAAGTAACGAATTTTTTCATAAAAAAATTACCTCCTTTGCAGACCTCACCGTACTACAACTGGAGATAATATTATCTTCGGATGCAGCGGGATGCGACTCATGTACCGCAAGATTCTCTTTTCGTCCGGGTGACAACTCCCTGTTCATCCGGCACTTAACGCACATGTGTCTACTCTGCTTTAAACTATTAAATTGCAACGACCTAAGTATAACACAATGAAAAAGAAATGCAACTACATTTTTCCATTTTATGACAAAACGCCATCTGTCACACGTTTTTACGTGGAACAAATGGCGTCATCCGTTATTTTATCCGTTTGATTTACGTTCCCATACTTGCAAACAGCGCAGCTATCTCATCCGGGCTTAATGCCTTATTCGGATCAGCCGGTTCTTCCGGCTGAAGCGGTGCTTCTTTTACGGCTTCCGGCTCTTCGATCGGCTCCGGAATATCCTCCGGTTCCACTGTTTCCTCGGCAGGTTCCTCAACTTTATCCGCATTGTTATCGTTGCCCATATTCGCAAACAGCGCAGCTATCTCATCCGGGCTCATGGAACGGTTTGGATCTGACAGATCCGGCATCGGTGGAAGTTCTTCCTCCGGCAGGTTCTCATCATCCGCTTCATCAACAATCGCATCCTCCGGAATCGGATCCGGCTCTACCAGTTCTTCTGCTTCCTCAATGGCTTCTTCCGGATCCGGAGGAATAATCTCATCCGCTGCCATGATCGGAGGCTCTTCCTCCGGCTTTAAATCCTCCTCTTCCGGTATATCCGGCAGAATCTCCGGTTCCATATCTTCTTCCGGCTCCAGCGAAATCTCCGGTTCCATATCTTCTTCCGGCTCCAGCGAAATCTCCGGTTCCAGGCTCTCCTCCAGATCCGGCAAAATTTCCGGTTCCGGGTTTTCTTCCAGATCCGGCGAAATCTCCGGTTCCGGCTCCATACTTTCTTCCGGCTCTGGTGAGATCTCCGGCTCTACCGGTGTTTCTTCCACATGATTCTGCGGTGCCGGCTGTGGCTCTACAGGTGTTGCCACAGGTACAGAAACCTGCGGCTGGGAAACAACCACTTTCTGACTGTTCATAATGGTCTGATTCAGGCGCAGTTCCATATCTTTCATTGCAATAATGATTTCCTGCAGCTTTGCGGCTATCTCTTTATCCTGTGAATGTTCCTGTTCTTTTCCATCCTTCTGCACCGAAGAAATTTCATCCTTACAGGCTGAAAGAATCTCGTCCTTATAAGCACCCGCAACTGTACCGAACCCATCCATTCCTTTCTGGAACGTATCAAACCGGTCGATCAGCTGTTCGTATGAATTCATCAATGCATCGGTATTCTCATGGGACCGCTTGATAATTACTTTCGCTATTCCCTTCTGTGCATTGACAATTTCCTCTGTCGGAATCTTAGATGCCTCTTCCATATATGCAAGCTTCACCGATATTTCCTCAAAATATTTTTTCAGCATGAGATATGATGCCTTTTCCGACTTGAAAATACTCTCATACTGTTCCTCTCTCCGGGCATATTTTGTCTCATATACTGAAATCACGCCTCTGATTGCAACATACAGGCATATCAGATCTGCTGCTGCCAAAACAACCAGAACAATAAACATCTTCGGGAAATTGACTATGGCATACAACTCTGCCATAAAAATAAACGCAAACAAAAGTATCCCGAAAATCATCTGCATCCTTGCTTTCGAATCTTTATTCTTCATATGATACCGCTCCTTCCATGAGCCCGCTATTCTAACCACTATGCAAAATAAGCTCTAGTATGTTATATTTTACCATATTGTGTCGATTCTCACAAGGTTTGTTGTTTATTTCTGCCTTCTATAATACGTCATTTACAATCTGCTCTGCTGTCAGATGATTCTCTTTTAATACCTCATTTACATCATACCGGTCAAGGAATTCTTTTTTCAATCCGTAATTATAGACTTTCATATCACTGCTTCCATAAAATCTTGCGATTTTTTCTCCGAAACCACCATTCAGGATGCCATCTTCCAGTGTAACTACCGTGTCATGGTCTGCCTTCAGCTTCTCCAGCAGTCCTTCATCCAGTCCGGTAATATAATACGGGTTGATTACCGTTGCATGAATACCTTTTTTCTCCAGCATTTCTGCGGTCTGCAGTGCCAGGAAATAAAATGTTCCGAGTCCGATCAGTGCAATTTTGCTTCCCTTTTCCGTTACCTCATAGGTGTTGAGCTGACTCCAGTCTTTTTTGACTTCTCTGCCATCCGAAATCATATCTCCGCCCGGAAGTTTGATCGCAACCGGCATTTCCTTCTGCTCCACACTCCAGTCAAGCATTGACAGATATTCTTCCTTTGTTGTCGGTGCCAGATAAACCAGTCCCGGAATATTGGAAAGCATCGGAATATCCTGCAGTCCCAGATGGGTAACATCCGTCATGCCAAATACCGATCCCGTATACACAACAATCGTTGCCGGATTCCCGTCAATACACAGATCCTGTGAAATCTGGTCATACGTCCTCTGGATAAAGCTGGAATACACACCGTATACCGGCTTTCCGCCACCTTTGGCAATTCCGGAAGCAAGTGCTACCGCTGTCTCCTCCGCGATTCCCACATCTACAAACTGCCGGCCGGCCTGTTTCCTTTTCTCCTGCGTAAATCCGAGAATCGTCGGGGTTCCGGATGTAATTGTAACAACTGTCGGATCCTTTTTCATCTTTTCAATCAGATATTCACAGGTCACCGAAGAATAATCTTCCACTTCCGGAAAATGGGATTTTCCGGTCTCAATATCAAATGGAAGATGCCAGTGCCATTCTTCCTTATGCTCTTCTGCCGGTTTATAACCTTTTCCCTTTAATGTATTAATGTGGACAACAACCGGTTTCTTACTGTCTTTTACCTGTTTGAAAGCCCCGATCAGCTCCCTTAAGTCATTTCCATGATCCACATAGACATAATCAAGTCCCATGGCTTTAAATAAATTACACTCTGCCTGTCCGTTTGTCTCGCGGAGTAATTTCAGATTTGAATAAAGTCCTCCATGATTTTCTGCAATTGACATATCATTGTCATTTACTACAATGATCATGTTGCTGTCTAATTCTGCCGCAAAATCCATTCCTTCTAAGGCTTCTCCTCCGCTTAAAGAACCGTCTCCGATAATTGCGATCACATTTGCACTTTCCCCACGAAGATCCCTTGCCTTTGCCAGACCGCATGCCAGACTGATGGATGTAGAGGTATGTCCGATCGTAAAATGGTCATGTTCACTTTCCTGCGGACAGCTGTATCCCGTCACGTCGTCGTAATGTTCTTCATATAAATAGGCATCTTTTCGACCGGTCAGCATCTTGTGCGGATAGGTCTGATGGGAAACATCAAATACCATTTTGTCCTTTGGGGACTCAAAAACATAATGCAGTGCAATGATTGCCTCTACCATGCCAAAATTCGGGCCAAAATGCCCGCCGTGAATACTTGCCCTCTTTAATAATGCATGACGCATTTCTTCTGCGAGAGCTGTCATCTCTTCTATATTTAATTTCTTCACATCTTCTGGTCCGTTAATCTTTTCGATATACATATAATAAATTCTCCTTCCGATTTTATCTATCATAATATACCACTTAAAGTTAACTTTAAGTCAAGTATTTTTTATTTAATTTTCAACTTTTTGCTTCAAATCCTCAATTGCCTGAGCCACTATACCTGCGCTCTTAAAAAGATGTAAATAATGTAATGATAAAAGGGGCAAAAGGTATCATTTCCCACTGAAATGCAATTTTTATGTCATTCGCATTTCTTGCGATCCGCTTGTTGTTCCGATATAATTATGCTATGATTGTGCTTTGATTGGAGGAAACCATTTTGAGCGAATATTATAAGTTTTTTCAAAATAAAAAATGTGAATATTTTCCATGCCATAAAGGAATTCCGGAGGCGGACTTTAACTGTCTGTTTTGTTATTGTCCCCTCTATACACTCGGGAAATCCTGTGGTGGAAACTGTGAATATTTAAAAAATGGTATCAAATCCTGCATAAACTGTGGCTTTCCCCATCACCGAAAGAACTATGATAAGGTCACGAACCGCTTTCAGGAAATTGCAGCCGTTATGGCAGCTTCCGATAAGGAGGATGTATCCCATGAAATGTAAACTTACTCCCGGATTATCCTCCGGTGACTGGAACGAATTTTGCAGCCGTTTCCATTTCCCTCCGGATGACCTGCCCCATATTCAGGCAATTTATACGGCACTTCTTCCCCTGGTTGAATCCTATGCGTATTACTCTCTGGATCAGGATTTAGACGGGGTTTCCCTGCCTCACTATGCCTATGGGTTTGTGACGCTTGGAAACGGAGTGGATGAACTGTCGGAATTATATCTGAACCATGAACAGATCCAGGAGGCTTACATTGTGGACTGCATCAGCCTGATGCTTTTGTCAAAGGCTTATGAAGAGTTTGCACATGTGGTAGAACGTCAGAGCCGCCTGTATCTTGCAGAATTATCTTTTCTGGGAGATACCTATTCCCTTGACCTGCTCCCACAGATTTATGGGCGGCTTGCCCCGGATGGTATCCAGCTTACCGAGGGGCAGATGCTCCGGCCGCTTAAGACAGCAACGCTGATCCTGCATCTGGATACAACAACACACGCCAATCTCAAGCAATTGTGTAATACGTGCGCAAACTGCCGGAATTTTTCCTGCCCGTCGAGAAAGGTCACGGCTCCGCATTTGCCGCATACTTATGGAGCCATGCAGATATTCCATACAAAATAATTATTTTTCAATTGATAAGTCAGCATTTTACCGTGCTTTTTTCAAAAGTTCTTCCGCTGTAATACCAAACAATTTCTTAGTTGCTCCACCCACCCGACACGGACAATCTCTGCTCTACACCTTGTGCTTCCAATATAAATGAAACCGATATGGTGAACTGATTAAAATGCTTCTGTTTTTTATAACTGATGATTGAAGAAATATAAACAAAAGCAAGGGGGTTGAGAGTAACCTCGAATCTGAAAACCTTATCTTTACAAGTTTGAGGTTTCGAATGATTATTAAGATAAAAAGATGTAAATAACATAATATTAGCAGTTGACTTTAACATTATTAAATGATAATATCAACAATATTAAAGAAAGGGGTTGGTAATGAGACGAAAAGCGCAAGAATGGATATACAATTTAAGTGATGAAGATATCACATTTATAAAAAATTTTGTTATGTCATCTGGCTCTTTAAAAGAGGTTGCAAAATTGTATCATATAACATATCCTACCGTGCGATTGAGACTTGATCGACTTATACAAAAAATGCAAATGAATGATCAAATAGAAAATGACGCTTATATTTCATTAATTAAAAAAATGGTAATAGATGATCAACTTGATTTTGACACAGCAAAAATATTGATAAAAAAATACAGAGAGCAAAAAGGAGAATAAATGAAATTTTCTACAATTTTATTCATCGTAATAATAATGGCATTAACCATTATTTGTGTACGTTTTTTAGAATCATATTTAAATAAAAAAAGAAGAACAACTACCGTATCATTAACACCAATTATTTTTCTTGTTCTTTCAATCGTATTAATTATAGTGTATCTGAATTTTGAACCAGAAAGTTTTGAACGCGTTGAGAAGCAGGGGTTATTGACACTCTCATATAATTTCGTTTCCAAAAATCAGATGTCTATAAAGGATAAGATACATAATTGTATCATTATCTTTATGCTTACAAATATTCCTACTGTTATATCAATTTATAATCGGATAAAAAGAAATAGAACGATTACGCGCAAAAAGAAAATAAATGAAATGAAATTGCGGGAATTATAATGTTCATCTCTATATATTATATATAGTTGTGATGCCGTTGGATATTATAGTGGAAAGCACTGGACAAATGCAAGTGCTTCTAATGCAAGCGTAGATTCTGATTTTGTTATATATACATATAAACTTTCTGGACAAAGTAACAAAACCACATGTACTTCCTCCTGTATTACCTTAAAATGTTCTGGAAATCTTGATACTTATGTTGGAGTTGGAAATGTAGGAATTGTAAAGATTACATCGCAAACTTATTCGAGTAAAACCAATTTCTATGCTTCAAGTTATTTATAATAATGAAAAAAAGATATATAGTGATACTCGTTTTGCTTATACTGATCTTACTCTATAATAGATATGGATCTGGTGTCTAAAATCATTTAAGTGCACAGGTAGACAGTATTTCAATTGAGACAGTATGAAAAACTTATCCAGCGCGAACGATTAGAAATTGTTCGCAGATAATAAAACAATTTAATGGTATCCAGCAAAGATCTTTAAATCATTGACAAAAAAATTACGCAATGGTATTATGAAAATACAAAAAGCAATACCGTGTAGGCGGTTTGCCAAAGTTAGTTTTAAAAAATAACCGGTCTTTGGTAGGGGCGGTTATTTTTTATGGTTAGAAAAGATCATTACGATCAGATTGATAATAGCAACAATCAGTATGCAAAACTGAAAATATTGTTCCCCACACATGACTTTGATTTTGTGTTTACTCCTTTACAGATTTCTTGAAAAGATGGAGAAATTAAATTTTCTTCCATATATTTTACAATATACTCATACACATTTCTCTTTCTTTATCCGTAAGTTCATTGCTTAGCTTTTCTCCCATTTGCTACCTCCCTATATGCCTATATAATAAAACATGTGTTCAATTATATCAAATAAAAATTATTGCCAAACCATCCTCAACTGTCCGACCTGCTCCTCCACAATCCGCCCCAACCTCTGCTTCATGACTCTCTGCACAATCCGCCGCCTCCGGTAAAAACAATTCCGGCTGATTTGGAAAATTCCGTAGTGCACATTCACTTTATTTCTTGTGTATTTTTGTGTATTTTAGTTGACTTTTGTGTAATATTGTGTATGATATAATTAAAGGAGGTACATAATGAATCCAAGGCAACAAACGATTAAACAACTCAGTGCTTCCGGTTATGAATTGAAACGCCACGGTGCTAATCACGACATTTACTACAATCCGCAGACACACAGCACCGTACCTGTCAAACGACACGATTTCAATGAAAACGACATGAAGTACATCTTCAAGGAAGCCAATATTAGCAGGATGCATTAAATATGTTTCCTGCTTCCAAATAGGAGGGTTACTATGAAATATATTTATACAGCTTTGTTTACACCTATCGAGGACGGATCTGGATACTACGCAAAAGTCCCTGATCTTCCTGGATGCATCACTACTGGCAATAGTCTTTCTGATGCAATTGACCAAATTACCGATGCAATGAGCGCATGGCTTGTTGTTGCAGAGGATGAAGGCGAACCGATTGCTCCTCCATCACCACAGGAAAAATTAAGTGTTGATGCCGGCACAATCTGTTCCCTGATTTCCGCAGATACCATTGAATATCGTGCCCAGACAGATACTCGCGCCGTTCGAAAAAATGTTTCTCTTCCAAGTTGGATGGTTCGTCTTGCTGACAAGCGCGGAATCAACTGCTCACAAGTCCTTCAGGATGCCTTACGAACACTTCTTGATAACTCCACTATCGCACATACTCATTAACATTATCCCTTAAAAACCAGTTATCTATATGGGTAACTGGTTTTCTCATAAAACAAAAAATGCCTCTCCATCAACCATAACACGGTTATTTATTGTCTTGAAATCTGGAGCATCCCTGCCTATAACCATAAATATAAAAACGAGCAGCAAAACCGGATTTACACCAGTCTGCTACTCGTTTGATGATTATAATATTTTCTTTTCTTGTGCCATTGCAACCAGTTATCGGACAAATGGCAGGAACGTAATGCTATACTTTATTTTCCAAACTGGCTGATTTCTTTCGCATATGATATTTCCGTTTTTCCTCATACATTTTCTCATCCATATGCATTAAAAAAGTTTCTGCATCATCTTCTGTCCCAAATTCCGTGTATCCCATGGAAACTCTTAAATGAAACGGTTCCATTCCGGATTCATTAAACCGGGACAGATTATGGTTAATCTCCTCCATTGTCGCTAAGACACGCTCCGTATCAACACCTGACAGCAGCACAATAAACTCATCTCCCGCATACCGGATTGCCATACCATCATCCGGTATGGATCTGATGAGTATATTTCCCAACGTACAAATAGCCTTATCGCCCGTACTATGACCTAAATTGTCATTAATACACTTGAAATCGTTTACATCCATCATGATTCCATATAAGGATTTATGGCTTGCAATTTTCTTTTCCGCAAGCACCGCATTAAAATATCTCCGGTTATATAATCCGGAAAGCTCATCCATATACAAACTCTCTGCGTATGACTGCATCTGCACAAATATCAATGCGACCGCAACCAGCACCCATGATGATGTAATTCCATAAAAAAGGAACTGGAGAACTACACCTGCAAAACAAGGACCAACGAAATAGATCACCGGGAAAAAATTCAGGTTAACCCCTTGTTTTTTGGAATGATACACCAGATAGATACTGTAAGCAAAATATATGACAAGCGAAATATATCCCACCAGCACACCGGCAGTTCTCTGGTATACATTCTCCCCGGATATTTTAAACATAATCCCTGTTCCAAACAGATTACATAAAACCATAATTACTTCTACCAGCCAGGGAAATATCTCCACTCCTGCTTTTTGAACCATTCTTTTATAATTTCGATAGATACGCAATTCCACGTACATACACCAAAGCATACCCATACTGACTGTCCCTATAAAGCATATGCTGTTAGAGATATAATTAATCTGCCGGCTGCCAGTAAACTGTTTTCCATCTACGAGAAAAGCAATGGTTTCAGACAATGCACCCACTAAATTTACGATTGCTATTCCATCATATATTTTATCTCCCACATGAAGGCTCTCTCTGTTCTTTCGTCTGCAAAACAAAAGGAACCACATCATTAACACGGTCAATCCGTTTGCCATTAATATTTCTTCTAAAACGATGATTGTTATCCCCTCCATCATTCACGGTATGAACTCATTTTTACTAAAATGAGCTCTATCATTATACCAAGTTAAAACCGGTTTTTGTCTTTTTCGACATGAATTACAGTTTTTTTAACGTGAACGATGATTTTTTATGTTTCATCACTTTTCACAACCTACTGCAACTGTGAAAAACCCACGGCTTACAAAGTTAACGGTCTTTGTATCGGAATCATAATAAGATCCCGGTATCTTAACTGCTGCACCGTGTTTATCAATTTTATATGCAAAAATCTTTTTGTCTTTTTCCTTTTTTGAAGCATTATAGGAAACAGCGACCCTGATCCGTCCCTTTTTCAGGACAGACGACTGCTTTTTCTTGATTCCTGTGACGGAAAAATCATAAACCGGACGTTTTCCAATAATTTTCCCTGCCCTGGCAGAAAGATTTTTCTTGTCAGCCTGTTTCATTTTGATAACCACAGCTGTATTCATCTCTTTCTTTAATTCTTTTAATGCCTTCGAATCAAAGGTAAGATTTACATTGCCACCATTGACCTTCCATTCTTTTACATTCTTTTTGACAAGTAAATTTACCGCCTGCTTATCCATTTCAAGATGCAGATTCTTCCAGTTTTTAGCTTTTCCTGTATCAAAAGTTATTTCAACAGACAGGTCTTTTATCCTGCCACCCTGTTCTTTTTCTGCCTTTGTAATTTCTTTTTTCAAAACTGCTGCAATATTCTTCACTTTGACCGTATTATTTTTAACTGCAGTTTTTGCTTTGACATTAATATCCTTAACAGAAACGGACGTATCTGCTGCGGGTGGCGGTGTCACATTCCCCGGTTCTTCTTTTGCATGATCCGGTGCCGGTAATGTGCCGGAATCCGGTGAAACATTGCCAGATGATCCGTCCGTGCTTCCACCGGCATTTTCACCGGAACCTCCGCCGGAGCTGCCTCCGGAACTTCCACCCGAACTGCCGCCAGAACCTCCACTTGAACCGCCTCCGGATATTCCGCCGGAACCGCCACTTGAACTGCCTCCGGAACTTCCACCGGAACTTCCACCAGAACCGCCCCCAGTCTGGGAATGATCCGCCGTTACACGGACCTGACAATCTGCCTTACTTCCTGTATAGTTGCCATTTCCATCATAGGACGCGGTAAACGTATATGTTTTCGTTTCATTCGGAAGTGTTGCCATCCAGTGATCCGTTCCCTTTTCTTCGAGTGTAATTCCGGAAACATCACAGGTTACTTTTATCCCGGCATCTTCTGGAATCCCCTGTCTGCAAAGCTGTAATTCTACTGTCCCCGCACCTTTGACCGTATCGTTTTTTGCAGTCAGCTGCATGCTGGTGGAAGCCTTTTCGATTTCCAGGACAGCCTCCCCGTATGTTGGAATAAAAGATGCCTTTTCCGCTTTAAAATAAATCTTATACTGGCCTGCTTCTGTGTAAAACGGCATCTCCGTTTGTGTATACGATCCGTTTTCTGTCAAACTGTAACTGATTTGTACACCATCTTCCTGCTTGATATCAAATGTATGGGGTTTTCCATCATAAGTTACGCGGACAGGTACGGTTTGTATTTCCGGCATCTCACTGTTTTTCCGGTAATAATAAGTGATCTCCTGGCGATCCTCTGTGATGTTTATTTCTCCCTGATTTGCACTGTTTCCTACACATGTATATCCATATAAATCCGGACTTCTTAACGTATACGCAGAATTCTTTGGTACATATACTGTCGCGGGTGCCGTATCAGGCACTGTTGTTTCGGTTCCGTCTTCGTTCTGCAGCATATAACGAATCGTTACGGTACTCCACGCCTGTCCTGCCGTCTGATTGTCAGCCAGAATTTTCCCAGTGTCCTCATCTATGATCTTTCCTTCCAGTCTGTCCCCGGAAACCAGACCAGTTACCGCAGGAAGTGTAACAGAAAGGGACTCTCTGGCAGCATCCGGATCATACCAGTTACTGTGTGGTGGAACGGTATATGTTTCTTCTTTTTCATATTTGACTGTATGGTCTGCTCCAATAATGCGGAAAGTAATCTTCAAATGCTGTTTGGCATCCACCATATTTTGTACGACTGTACGGAATTCCAGATCCTTTCCATTTGCTTTTGTGATATTTGTCTCATCGATCCGGTATTGGTCACTATCCCTGTCAAGTGTTCCTGTCCTGCTATGCGGAATTGTAATTTCAGGATCGCACACATAAACAGATGCCTGCCTGCTGACATAATCACGGTTATTTAATCTCCGCGCCAGTTCCATTTTGCACACTTCACAGAAAGGATTCCCAAGATCCCGCATCATGCAGACGCGGCTCGGTGCAAATACCGTTTCTGTTCCTGCTGCCGTTATTCCGATTCCACGGAACCCAAGCATCTTATGCCATTTAATCTTATCCGGATCCGATGTGTCGGAAATATTTTCTCCCTGCATCTTTTTATCATATTCATCGCCTAATCTTCCGATGCTGTGGGAAATTTCATGGGTCATGACATCCCCCTGCTCATTCTCACCTGAATTTGCCGAAAAAGAAAAGAGTGCATTGGAAGAAGAACCAATATTCGCAGTCGTATTACAAATGATATGGATGGTTCCAACGGCTGCACCGGTATCCAGATATCTGCTCTCCAGCTCTGCCCTCAGTGCCCTGGCTTTATCTTCCCCGTCCTTTGCAAAATAGCAGGATTTCCCGAATGCCTGCACATGAAAATATGTGTCCGGGTTCGACTCCCCATACATCACGCCCACACCAGTTTCATTGGATACCGTCTGTACTGCATAAATATTGATCCTGTCGGAATACTCTTTATAAGGGGACCACTTTAGCAGCCCCTGTGCTTTTGCCGTTGCATCCTTCAAAAATTGTTCCTGTTGTTCCCGGGTATAGCCCTCACCCATGATAACAATCACAAAATTTTCCTTATCATCACCTGTCTTGTGAATGGCATAAACGGAAGCTGCCGTTGTCTGGTCTGCCGCTGTCGTCTGGTCTGCCATCACAGGATATGGAAACACCAGGGAAAGCAATAATATCAGGCTAAGTACGATTGCCCCAAACCGTTTTCCATCCTTCTTTTTTACATTCGTCATATCATCCTCCGTACTCTACATTACCAGAAATACTGGTGCTTTCCCTCTTCTTCCCACAGACAAACTCCCGGGAAACCATCTGCCGTAAGGCTTCTTAAAGCACGATTACCGCAGCATCAAACCCCTCTACATTTCCATCAAAGGTGTTTTCAGTAAGCAGATTGTACTTCTGCGTGTACTCATTAAATTTTTTTGCACTGCTGCTGCAGTTAAAAATCATGGCAATGGTCTCTTCGCCATTTTTTCTGATCAGGACAACTGTCCCTTCCTCATCTTCTGTGACGCTCCCAGCCAGTTCGCCTTCTACAATGCATGCATGGCTTTTCCGAACCTGAATCAGCCGCTTGTACCATTCATACATCTCTTTGTCCTGGTATTCTTCATCCCAGTACATGCCCCGTCTGCAGTCCGGATCGTTTGCTCCCGGCATCGCATACTCATCTCCATAATAAATCATCGGCATTCCCGGCAGTAACAACTGAAAAGCGGCTGCCAGATGCTGCTTTTTCTTATTGTCGTTACACAGATGTAAAAATCTTGCGGTATCATGGCTGTCGATCAGATTCCACATAAGGGGATAGCAGTTTTTGTGTAAGCGTCCCTTCAAATATCCAAGATTTTGTACGAACTGGCTGACCGTAATCTTTTCGTCTGCAAGCAGATCGATCAGGTTCAGGTAAAATGGATAATTCATGACTGTATCCCATTCATCGCCCTCAAGGAAATCTCCTGCATAATGCCAGATTTCCCCAATGATCAGCATATCTTTCTTCACAGCCTTTACTGCCTTTCTGAAATTCTTCCAGAAGAAATGGCTGATTTCGTCTCCTACATCCAGTCTCCATCCGTCAATATCACATTCCTTAATCCAGTAGCATGCAACATCCGTAATGTATTTTTCAACTTCAGGATTTTTCAGGTTTAACTTTGGCATTCCGCCATAATAACCAAAACATTTGAAGTTTGGGATCTCTCCCCATTCGCTTTTAAGCGGGAATCCATCAATAAAATACCAGTCCCGGTATTTGGATTTTTCACCATTTTCCAGAATATCCGCAAACGCAAAAAATTCTCTTCCCGTATGATTGTATACCGCATCCAGGACTACCTTCATACCACGCTCATGCGCTTTTTGTACCAGCTCTTTGAGATCCTCTGTTGTTCCAAAGGACGGGTCTATCTGGTAGTAATCCGTGGTATCATACTTATGGCACGAATTTGATTGAAAGATAGGTGTCATATACAACACATCGATTCCCAGATTCTGAATATCATCCATATGTTCGATGATTCCCCTGAGATTTCCATGCAGATCATCCATAGGCGTAATCGGTGCTTTATACCACAGTTCTTTGTCTACCGGCTCCGTTGCTGCAAAACGGGATGGGAAAATCTGATACACGACCTTGTTTGCTGCCCACTCCGGCACCTCAAACATCTCTTCCTCCCGGAGGTTCTGCGGACAGTCAAACATTCTGTCCCTGTTTGTAATGCATTCCTTATCAAACTCATAATTTCCATAATATACCTTTTCTCCCTGCGTGTCCGTAAATTCGAAAAAGTAACGCAGACAGATCAAATGCATCTTTATCTGTGCTTCATAATAATCATGAAACTGTGAGACAGCAACCTTCTTCATCGGAACTGTCTTTCTGGTATCCTTACGCTCCATAGGTATATACTTGTCCTCATAGTGAAGGATTACCTCCTTCATATCATCCTTTTTTACCTGCACGCGTATCACAAATAAATCCTTATCAACTGCATAGCTAAACCTTTTATCCATATCATGAAAAATTGCTGAATATTCCATAAAATTTCCCCTTTACACTTGTTGTTTTCCTGTATTTTAACTTACTTTTTTCAACAATTCTAGCACTATATCCACGATATTTTTAACTTTTTCTACTTTTATGCTTTTTTGCGATGATATTACTATTCATATAATTTAAAATGTGCGTTATCAGTTTAAAACCAATAACGCACATTTTCTCATTGCATCCTTTTCCCGCATTTATATATGTCACAAGTCAAATTATAGTTCCTACCTGCGACAACTTTATATGTAAATTCAACATCAATAATTTTTTGCACCGTTTTTAATTTTTATTTTCTGCAACTTTAAATTTCTGGATCATTTCACGCAGATTTTCTGCTTCACTGCTCATCTCCTGACCGGCTGCTGCACATTCTTCAGATGTTGCCGAATTCGTCTGTACGACATCATTGATCTGTTCAATTCCATCATTAATCTGTTGGATTTCTGTTGTCTGTGTCTCTAACGTTTCTGCAATATTTGTGACTTCTTTTGTAATGATCTGGGAATTCTCAGCGACCTCCTGCAATTGTGATGCCGTCTGCCCTGCAATCACCATACCTTTTTCCACGGCTTTCACAGAGGTTTCAATCAATGTTGCGGATTCCTTTGCTGCCTGGGCACTCTGGTCTGCCAGCACATTGACCTGATTCGCTACCACTGCAAATCCCTTTCCTGCCTCCCCTGCTCTTGCAGCCTCAATGGAAGCATTCAATGCAAGCAGATTCGTCTGGGACGCAATTTCATTGATTGTTGCAATGATCTTGTCAATCTCTTTTGATGCCCCGTTGATCTCATTCATGGAATCAACCATATCCCTCATTTTACCATTGCTTTCCAGAATGGCATTTCCAAGTTCGTCTACTCTTCCACTGATTTCTTTTGCGGATTGTGAATTTTTTCCTACCTGTTCAGAAACACCTGCGACTGTTGCGGTCAGTTCTTCTACAACTGCTGCCTGATTTGTTGCTCCATCCGCAAGGTCATTGGAACTTGATGCTACCTGATCTGCGGCACCCGAAACTTCATCTGAAACATGTTGGATTCCCTTTATTGTCTCTGCCATGCTTTCTTCAAACAACATAAAGGAGTTTAGAATTCCAACGAAATCCCCTTTCCACTCTACTTCCGGCTGCACATCAAAATTTCCTTCTGCAAACATCTTCATTGAACGTCCAATATCATCTACATAGCTTCCCAGAATGCGGATGGATTTGCGCATATTGTGTGCCAGTATTCCAATCTCATCATCTGAATGGTAGTCCAGCGTGCTGTGCAGGTTTCCATCTGTTAATTCCTGTGCAACGGCTTCCACTTCACGTAATGGTACTAAAATTGACTCAAGTACTTTTTTGCCTGTTTTTATTGCCAGTTTCCATGCCAAAACCAGACAAATAATAATACACACAATTCCTGCCACTGCAGAAATAACCGTAATTCTGACTGCCTGGCTGCTTACCTCATCGGTCATTTCATCTAATCTTGTTGCAATTTTTACGGCTTTATTTAATGCCGGGGTACAATCATTCAGAATTGAATCAACTGCCTTATCCTTGTCACCGCTTTTGATTTCTTTCATGATGGAATAACCAATGTTTCCCCAGTCTGTAAGGGCAGATGCGTATTCTTCACAATCCGCATCCGGAATAACTCCGGAGTTCTTTAAATTTTTCAGTTGGGTATTAACTTCTGCAAGCAGTCTTTCTACCGTCTGCTCATAACCGTCATAAGAGGATGTATCATTATTTAATGCCATTTCCCTGATATTTCTCGCTGATGAGTTAACATTTATCCTGCAGATTTTCACCGCCCGGTCTGCAACAGTAACATTTTGTACATAATGCATCGTATTGGCAAATAGCATACCTATAACCACAATAGAAAACAGACCTGAGACTAACATCATAATAATGACTTTTCTGTAGCCATAGTTTATCCTTTCCTTCAGATGCAAATTTTCCAAGTTCTTTTTCATCATATTTTTCTTTGACGGCATAGTTTGCTATTTCCTTTCTCTTTTGTTCGATTCTGATATATCAAATTTTTTTCTCAAAGTCAATAAATTTCAGGAACAATTTTATTATTCTATTTTTCACACAAAATGTTGTACCCCCCCCCCGAAAAATACAGCACTTTTACCAATTTTTTCTACAGTTACCTCTCCGATCGAACGAGATGTAATCTGGAATGTCGTGCCGGTGGTTCCCTCGTAAGAGTCATACTAGTACATAACTGAAAATACTATTGTCTGAAACACCCTCTGTTTTCATATATGGCATCAGGTTCTTCCAAAACATTCTCTAATTGTCTTTGAAATATCTGAATCAATAAAACCTTTATGTGCCATGTCATCAAGGATATCACATGTTTTTTCATGAGATAATCCTTTTTTATAAGGTCTGTCTTCCGTAAGAGCCTGATAAATATCAACACATGCCATCATACGTTCCTGCTCATTTAATTCATCCGCAGTTTTTCCAAAAGGATACCCTTTTCCATTTAATTTTTCATGATGGAATGCCGCCCAATCTCGTATATCTTCAAAATCATTAACCTCTGATAATATAAGATATGTATAACCGACATGATTTTTCATTTTAGAAAATTCATCATCCGTAAGTTTATCCGGTTTTTCCAAAATCTCATTGCCTACCGCCATTTTTCCTATATCATGCAGGGCACCAGCCAAATACATTTTCTGTACAATGACTGAATCATATCCCATATAATGGGCAAGCAGGGAGGCTTTTTCAGCCACTCCTATAGAATGCCTGCTGGTAAAAGAAGATTTATAATCTACAATCTTTGCAAAGAAGTCTGCAACATTTTTACATGTTTCCCAATCAAAAAATTGTTTTTCTCTTGGAACAATCTCCCATAGCTTTGTTTCAAAAGAATCATCCCTTAAGCACATAAAGGATTCTTTTGTTAATCCCTTCTGAAAGGCATTAACACATTCTGAATCAAATAGTCTATCCTTATTTTGGGAAAGATACTGACATATAAAATCCCATCTATGATCAGCAGATTCAATACTATTTCCTATAATATCAACAATATCTGCAAGATGAATAATCCTTGAGAACAATGGAATTTCATGCCACTTCTTTCGAAAGGGACCGGTTCCATCAGCATGTTCATGATGATATAAAATCACATTTGAAATATCTGTTTTAAAAGGGATTTTAGTAATATTTTTTTCACCATAAACGCAATGCATATTTGTTTTGTTTTCGGATAAGCCATTTTTAATGTCAGTATCCGGATATTTCTGTACTTCTTCAGAAATATATTGTGTCAACGCATTATCGTGTAGCAAAGCGCATATAGCTAAATCTTGTAACGCATCACCTTGGATTGCACAATATTTAGCTATACACACACTAATATAAGCTACTCTCTTTCCATGTTTGTTTTTTACATTTACAAGTTCTGCTTCAATGCAGTCTAAGGCATAAGAACAAGCTCCTGCCAGTCCCACAATGTCTATACTTAGCTGTTCTACTCTCATGTATATAATCCTTTATCGTAAAATTAAGCTTCTGAAAACTGATCTTTACCTACTGAACATAACGGACATGTAAAATCCTCCGGAAGGTCCTCCCACTTTGTACCAGGCGCAATACCACCTTCCGGATAACCTTTCTCCTCATCATACTCCCATCCACAAACATCACATATATATTTCATTTGTTTTTCCTCCTGTAAAATATGTTAATAATACGGATTACTCCATTACAATGCAATTTCCACAATTCTGTATCACCATAATATGTACAAATACTTTTAGCATTTCCATAATCTCCTCCTCTTAGTAATTCTCTTCATGTACTTCAAAATAGCTCTGTGGATGATTACATACCGGACATA
>OGCO01002369.1_pt1 | contig 24966 bp, 23 predicted proteins | sample 1570171 | NCBI WGS metagenome assembly OGCO01 (sample SAMEA4370583, study PRJEB24528) | human gut metagenome
TGAGGAGCTGTTCCGCCGTCTGATGGAGGAGTATGACGCGGTCATCCACCTGAACATCGGCATGGGCTTTTCCAGCTGCCACCAGAACGCCCGCCTGGCGGCGGAGGAGGTGGACGGCGTGTATGTGGTGGACTCCGCCAACCTGACGGTGGGCCATGGGATGCTGGTGCTGGCCGCCGCAGAGGCCGCGGAGGCCGGGAAGTCTGTGACGGAGATCCTGGCGATGCTGGAGGAGATGATTCCCCGGGTGGAGACCAGCTTTGTGCTGGACCGGCTGGATTACATGAAAAAGGGCGGTCGCTGCTCCACCGCCACGGCCCTGGGTGCCAGCCTGCTGAAGCTCCACCCCTGCCTGGACGTAGTGGACGGCAAGCTGCCGGTGACGAAGAAGTACCGGGGCTCCATCGAGAAGGTGGTGGAGGAGTACGTCCGGGACCGGCTGCGGGACCGCACGGACCTGGACACCCGCCGGGCCTTTCTGGTGGACACCTGCCCGGACGACCACCTGGCCTCCATCGCCCGGGAGGTCCTGCGTCAGGACGGGCGGTTCCAGGAGATCATCGAGGCCAAGGCGGGGTGCACCATCTTCTGTCACTGCGGCCCCGGCACCCTGGGCGTGATCTTCCTGCGGAAGGCGTGAGACCGTGCGCGCTGCGGGCGGCAGGCCCGGCGGTCCGCTTCCCGCGCCCTGGCATCAAACAGAAGAGCCGGCCCCTCTGGGGACCGGCTCTCTTTGCTGGAAATCAGATTTACTTGACGGCGATGGCCTCGATCTCGCAGAGCACGCCCTTGGGCAGCTCCCGCACGGCCACGCAGCTGCGGGCGGGCTTGGAGGTGAAATACCTGGCGTACACCTCGTTGAAAGCGGCAAAGTCGGCGATGTCGGCCAGGAAGCAGGTGGTCTTGACCACCTTGTCAAAGCCCACGCCGGCAGCTTCCAGGATAGCGCCCACATTGCGGCAGCTCTGGTCAGCCTGTGCGGCGATGCCCTCGGCGACTGCGCCGGTGGCGGGGTCTACCGGGATCTGGCCGGAGGTGAAGACGAGACCGCCCACGGTGTAGCCCTGAGAGTAGGGGCCGATGGCGCCGGGAGCTTTTTCGGTGCGGATGATGTTCATATCGATTACCTCACATATCATAAATAGGGGAGTCTCCCGCCAAAAGGGGAGCCGATGAAAAAAGTCTACCACCAACTCTCCCCGCCGTCAACGGGCAGCAGGGAACGGTCCCGGAATTTCCGGAAAAAGGGAATGGAAAATTATTTGGAAAAATCTGTGCAAATCATCTTGACAAGAAATAAACTTTTATGATAAAAATAGAGCATGAAAGTAACATTTTTGCAGAAAAACGCAGGCGCAGCGCAGGCAGGAAAGCCGGCTTTGCGCAGGCGCGTTTCTTTTTTGCAGAAAAAGCGAATTTCTGAACCCTCGGAAGGGGCAGAAAGGATAAGATATGTCGATTTTGGTAGATGATTCAAATAAAACAGCCTGCCGTGCAGCGGAGGCTGGACTGCAGCAGAAAAACTGTGCTGCGCTGGTGCGCCCGGCGGGTACGGGCAAGGGCTGCATCGTGTGGGAGCTGCTGGACGCCCACCCCGAGATGCGCGTGCTCTGGGTGGTGTCCTGCGCTGCCCGTCTGGAACTGCGCCGCGCCCTGACAAAGCGGCTGGGCCGGACGCTGGACGGCCGGGTGCGGCTGATGAGCTGCGAGCAGCTGGCCGTGCAGAATGCGCTGGGCTGGGTGGCGCTGGCTGAGTTCCGGCCCGGCCTGCTGGTGCTGGACGGCTGGAGGGAGATGAGCGCAAAGGACTGGACCGACTGTGTCCAGCCCCTGTTCCGCCTCTGCCCGGGGGCAAAGCTGCTGGCTCTGGGGGAGCCGGACGCCCCGGGCGACAGCTGCCGCGCCGCCGAAGAGATGCTGGCCGACGCCATCGTGGAGCCGCTGGCGCTGGGCGGGGCGATGGCCGAGGGCCTGCTGCCCATGCCGGCCTCCTATACGGCCCTGCTCTGGCCGCTGGAAGATGCGATGGCCCGCCTCCGTGCTGAGGTGAAAAACCTCCATCTGCCGGGCTGCCCTGACCCCAACGCCGAGAAATATCAGGCTCTGAGCCTCGCCGTAGAAAAGCTTCCGCCGGTGGAACAGCTGCTGGCGCAGTGGCTCCCGGATGCTGCCGGGCGGTATCTTGTCCTCTGCGAGGATGATGCAGCGGCGGCGCAGACCGCAGAGCAGGCCGAGAAGCTGTTTGGTGCAGGAACGCATATTTATAAGGATGCAGAAGGCTTTGCGGCCGATGAAGCGGCCACCCTCCGGCTGCTGGTCTGTGCCAACGGCCCGGCGGTGCAGGCTCCTCTGGCCGGGATCTCGGGCGTGGTGCTGGTGCGCCGCAGCGCTGGACCGGCCGCATACCGGCAGATGCTGGCCCGCGCCCTTGCGGCCTGCGGCAGTGTGCCGGTGGCAGAGCTGAGCGCGGCCTTTGAGGCGCTGACCTGTGTGCAGCAGCTGCGGAAGGAGTGCAGCGCGGCGGGGGCAGAAGCCTTCCCGCTGGAAGAGCCTCTCTCTGCCTGCCGCCGGGCTTACCGGCAGCTCCGCCGCGCGCTGGATTCCGACTGGGAGCGCTATTATGCCGCCGCAAAGCAGATGACGGCAGAGGGAAAGACGCTGGACGTGCCTCGCTCCTACCGCTTTGGGGGCGTGGCCGTGGGCCGCTGGCTGGAAAACCAGCGCCTTGTCCGGGCCGGAAAGAAAAAGGGACGCCTCACCGCCGAGCAGGCCGCCCGGCTGGACAAAATCGGCATGAACTGGCAAAAGCGGCTCGAGCTGGCGTGGGAGAACGGCTGTGCTTCGGCCCGGCGGTACCGCGACAGCCACAGCGACCTGCTGGTGCCGGTCCATTATAAGGATAAGGACGGCTTTGCGCTGGGCGAGTGGATCGTCTATAACCGCCAGCGCTATCTGGGCGGGAACCTGCCGTCAGACCGCGTCGAGCGCCTCGAGGCACTGGGCATGGTGTGGGACACCGGCAGCATCCTCTGGGAGAAGAGCTATGCCGCCGCCGTCCAGTATTATCTGGAAAATCACACGCTGGAAATTCCCGTCAAGTATGTCACGCCGGACGGCATGGCGCTGGGCGTCTGGCTGGGCAGTCAGCGTGCCGCTTATAAAGAAGGTACGCTGACCGACGCCCAGATCGAAAAGCTGGAAGCGCTGGGAGTGGACTGGACGAACCGGAACGACCGCAAGTGGCAGACCGCCTACGAGGCCGCCGTGAAGTACCACGCCGCCCACGGGAACCTCGACGTCCCCACCGAGTACACCGACGAAGACGGCATCCTGCTGGGCAAGTGGGTGTCCCGCCAGCGGTACGCATGGCAGAACCCCGAGCGCAGCAGCGCCCGGGTGACGCCGGAGCGGAAAGCCCTGCTGGACGAGCTGGGCATGAACTGGGAAAAGACCGACTCGTGGCAGCACCGCTACGAGCTGGCCGTGGAATACAAAAAGGAACACGGCAGTCTGGCCGTTCCGGCCCAGTACCGGACGGAGGACGGCATCTGGCTGGGAAGCTGGCTGTCCCGTCAGAAGCAGATGCTGCGGGAGGGCAAAAAGCTCTCCGCCGAGCGCCGAGCGGCCCTGAAAGAGCTGTTCAAGGGCGAAAAAGGCCGACGCCTCAGCGCCCCGGTGCCGCCCGCGTGCAGCGTGCGGGAGCAGAACTGGCTGGATAACTACCAGAGCGCCAGGCTCTACGCCGAGAAGAAGGGCAGTCTCCTCGTGCCTGCCGGATATGTGGACGAGAACGGCTTCCGTCTGGGCGTCTGGATCTCGAACCTCCGGGCTGCCCGCAAGGCCCGGCCCGGCTCGTTCCAGGTGACGCCGGAGCATATCGCTCTGCTGGATGCCATCGGGATGCAGTGGGACGCCCGGGAGGCCAAGTGGGCCGGGGCGTTCCGCCGTGCCGAAGAGTACTGCGCCGCCCACGGCGATCTGCTGGTGCCGGTGAACTATAAGACTGAAGACGGCTTCTGCCTTGGCGACTGGGTCCGCCGGATGCGCGAAAACTACGCCTGTGCCGAGAAAAAGCTGACGGCGGAGCGCATCGCAAAGCTCGAAGCGCTGGGCATGGTCTGGACCGTGCCGCAGGAGGGCTGAGATATTGCATTTTAGGGCGGAGTGTGATATACTTCACCTCGTCTGAATAGAAAACAGCAGGTGCCTGCCGCCGGGGCTTCGTCCCCGGCCGGGAGGGTAAAAGGGAAGCGGGTGCGAGTCCCGCGCGATCTCGTCACTGTGATAAGGGAGTCCGCTGCCTTGGCGCTCAGCGCCGGTCACTGGAGGCTTTGCCTCTGGGAAGGCGGCAGCGGGCGGTGAGCTTTCAGTCAGGAAACCTGCCCGCTGTTGGTACAGGAGCGTCCGGCTCCGGATCACGAGGAATTGGTCGTACCAAAAAGCCCGAACGTTCAAAGGGTCTTTTTGCTGTGCCTTCCGCGCGGTGAAAAGGCTCTTTTTTCGTTTGAGCTGGCCCCCGTTTCGTACCCTTTCTATCGGAAACGTACATTCCACACAACAGAAAGGACTCAAACAATGCGTAAGGCAACCAACAAGAACTGGCAGCGCGTCACCGCCGCTGCCGCCGCACTGGCCCTGTGTGCCGGTGTGCTCACCGGCTGCGGTGCATCTTCTTCTACTGCCGCCAGCAGCACTGCCGCAAGCTCTGCCGCCGCCAGCGAGGTGAGCAGCGAGGAGGCTGATGAAATGGCAGCAAAGAATGTGGCAGACCTCATCGACGCCATCTATGTGCAGGAGCGCAACGAGAACACCGACGCCCAGTGCGAGGCCGCAAAGGCCGCATGGGACGCCCTGACCGACGCCCAGAAGAAGCTGGTCGAGGGCGAAGAGGCTGACCCCGATTACTTTGGCCGCGACACCGGCGACGCCTCCAAGGACGACGCCCGCAATGAGGACAACATCGGCGACAAGGAGATCCTGGTCGTCAGCTTCGGCACCTCCTTCAACAACAGCCGCGCAGCGGACATCAAGGGCATCGAGGACGCCATCCAGGCCGCATATCCCGACTGGTCTGTCCGCCGCGCCTTCACCGCACAGATCATCATCAACCATGTTCAGGCCCGTGATGGCGAGAAGATCGACAACATGGAGCAGGCCATGGAGCGCGCTGTTGCCAACGGCGTGAAGAATCTGGTCGTCCAGCCCACCCATCTGATGCATGGCGCTGAGTACGACGAGATGATGGAGATGGTGGACAGCTACCGCGACAAGTTCGAGTCCGTCGCCATCGCCGAGCCTCTGCTGGGCGAGGTGGGCAGCGATGCCACCGTCATCAACGCCGACAAGGAAGCTGTCGCCAAGGCCATCACCGCCGAGGCCGTCAAGACCGCCGGTTTCGACAGTCTGGACGCCGCTGCTGCGGACGGCACCGCTTTTGTCTTTATGGGCCACGGCACCTCTCACACCGCAAAGGTGAGCTACACTCAGATGCAGTCTCAGATGAACGCTCTGGGCTACAAGAATGTCTTCATCGGCACCGTCGAGGGTGAGCCGGAGGAGACTGCCTGCGAGAACGTCATCGAGGCTGTCAAGGCCGCCGGTTACACCAAGGTCGTCCTGCGTCCCCTGATGGTCGTTGCAGGCGACCACGCCAACAACGATATGGCTGGCGACGACGAGGATTCCTGGAAGAGCCAGTTCGAGGCCTCCGGCGAATTCGACTCTGTCGATTGCCAGATCGCCGGTCTGGGCGAGGTCGCTGACATCCAGCAGCTCTACGTCGCACACACCAAGGCCGCTGTCGATTCCCTGAACGGCTGAGCTAGGAAGCCGTTTTCGTAATCATTGCACACCGCCCGGGCGGTCTTTTTGCTCGCATACTGCGTTGCTTTCCCTTGCAATCCGCCCAGGATTGCTGCGGAAAATCGCCTTGCCTGCGTGCAAAAATCCTCGCCGTTTGGTGCACCCTGCTTGCGAAAGCAGCTTCTGATTCTATGATTGCCCGGAAAGGAGTGCCTTTTCGGGCAATTTCTTTTTCGGCCTGCTTTGAATTCGGTCCATTGCGTGTTATAATCTTTTCTGTAAAATAGATACTTCGAGGTATATCATCATGAAACTGAACCATAAATTTGCTCTTCTGCTGGCCGGCGCTGTGCTGGCTGGTTCTCTCACCGGCTGCGGCGCATCCGGCACCCCGGCCAGCTCTGCCGCTTCCTCCGAGGCTGCGGCCTCCTCCGCCGTGAGCGAGGCTGCTTCTGTCTCCGCTGAGTCGGCTCTGCCCGACGGCGTCTACACCGCCGACTTTGACACCGACAGCTCCATGTTCCATGCCAACGAGGCCAACGACGGCAAGGGGACCCTGACCGTGAAGGACGGTCAGATGACCTTCCACGTCAGTCTCGCCTCCAAGAAGATCGTCAACCTCTACGTCGGCATGGCCGCTGACGCCGAGGCCCACGAGGGCGACTGGCTCCAGCCCACCACCGACACCGTCACCTACAGCGACGGCACTTCGGATGAGGTCTACGGCTTTGACATCCCGGTGAAGGCTCTGGACGAGGACTTCCAGCTGGCCATCCTCGGCACCAAGGGCAAGTGGTACGACCATACCGTCCGTGTCGCCAACGCCCAGCCTGCTGCGGCGGAAGCACCTGCCGACGGCACCTACACCTGTGATGTGACCCTCGAGGGCGGCTCCGGCCGCGCCACCGTGGACAGCCCTGCTGTCCTGACCGTGGCCGACGGCAGGATGACCGCCACCATCGTCTGGTCCAGCCCCAACTACGACTATATGCTGGTGGACGGCGAAAAGTATCTGCCCACCAACACCGAGGGCAACTCTACCTTCGAGATCCCCGTCACTGCTCTCGACACCCCGCTGGATGTGGTGGGCGATACCGTCGCCATGAGCACCCCGCATGAGATCGAGTATACGCTGACCTTCGCCTCTGCATCCCTGATCGAGGCAAAGTAACGATGAAACGCCGCAATTTTCTAAAAGCCCTGCCTGCCGCCGCCCTCACCCTTGCGGGCTGCGGGCAGAACAGGACTGCCCCGGCCAATACAGCATCCCTCGTGTTCGACCACAGCTATCCGCTGGACTATGCCGCCCAGTTTTCCGCCGACTGCTATGAGGGCGGCTATGTGATGATCGACATCCCGGACGCCGGGCGGTTCCTCGTCGTCCCCGAGGGGGCCGCCGAGGTGGACGATCTGCCCGAGGACGTCGTTCTGCTGCGCCAGCCGCTGGATCATATTTATCTCGTCTCCACCTCGGTGATGGACCTCTTCGTTCATCTGGACGCATTGGACAGCATCGCCCTCTCCGGCACGAAGGCCGAGGGCTGGTATGTGGAAGAGGCCAGACAGGCCATGCAGGAGGGCCGCATCGCCTACGCGGGCAAGTACAGCGCCCCGGACTATGAGCGCATCCTTGCCGCCGGCTGCACCCTCGCCATCGAGAACACCATGGTGCTCCACGACCCCGAGGTCAAGGAGCAGCTGGAAAAGTTCGGCGTGCCGGTCCTCGTGGAGCGCTCGAGCTACGAGAGCGGCCCGCTGGCCCGGATGGAGTGGCTCAAGCTCTACGGCATCCTGCTGAATAAGACTGAGATGGCGGAAGAGGTCTTTCGCCAGAAGGTGGAGCGGGTGGCCCCTATCCTCGAGCAGGAGAACACGGGCAAGACCGCGGCCTTCTTCTCCATCACCACGAATAACCTCATCACCGTCCGCCGCACCAGCGACTATGTGGCCCAGATGGTGGAGATGGCCGGCGGCGTCTACATCTTCGACGACCTCGAGGGGGAGACGTCGGCCCAGTCCACCATCAAACTGCCGCTGGAGACGTTCTACGCCCGGGCCAAGGACGCCGACGTCCTCATCTACAACAGCACCATCGAGGGCGTGATGGAGACCCGTGACCAGCTCATCGAAAAATGCCCGATGCTGGCAGATTTCAAGGCCGTCCAGTCCGGCGACTGCTGGTGTACGGCCCAGAGCCTCTTCCAGCAGAGCATGGAGCTGGCCGATCTCATCTCGGATATGAACCTCGTCTTCACCGAGGGCTCGCCCGACCCGGCGTCCCTCCGTTTCTTACAGCGCATCGTATAAAAAAGGAGCTTTGTCATGACCACCACCCGCCGCCTCAGCCTCGCCTACCTCGCCCTCACGGCGGGGGTCGCGGTGCTGTTTGCACTCAACCTGTTCTGGGGCAGTGTGTCCCTGACGCCCGGCGCGGTGGCGGCGGCTCTGCTGGGCCGGGGCGAAGATGCGCTGGCCGTGGGCATCGTGCTCCAGCTCCGTCTGCCCCGGGCGGTCATGGTCGTGCTGCTGGGCGCGGCCCTCTCGGCGGCGGGCTACCTCTTGCAGACCTTCTTCGCCAACCCCATCGCCGGCCCCTTCGTCATGGGCGTGTCCAGCGGCGCAAAGCTGGCAGTGGCCCTGACGATGGTGGTGTTTTTACAGCAGGGGCTGCTCACCGGCTCGGCCACCCTCATCATCGCCGCTTTTGCAGGCTCGATGGCGGCGATGGCCTTCGTGCTGGTGGTGGCCCGGCGGGTGCCGCGGATGAGCATCCTCGTCATCTGCGGCATCATGATCGGTTATATCTGCTCGGCTGTCACCGACATCGTGGTGACTTTCGCTCAGGACTCCAACATCGTCAATCTCCACAACTGGTCGATGGGCAGCTTTTCCGGCATGACCTGGGCCAATGTGGGTGCAGCGGCCTGCGTGGTGCTGCCCGCGCTGGCGGCGGCGTTCCTGCTCTCGAAGCCCATGGCGGCCTACCAGATGGGCGAGAGCTACGCCAGGAGCGTCGGCGTGCCGGTGCGGGCTTTCTCGACGGCCCTCGTGCTGCTTTCCAGCCTGCTTTCTGCCTGCGTGACGGCCTTTGCAGGCCCCATCTCCTTTGTGGGCATCGCGGTGCCGCATCTGGTCAAGAACCTGCTGGGCAGCGCAAAGCCCCTTTATGTCCTGCCGGGCTGCTGTCTGGGCGGGGCAGCGTTCTGCCTGCTCTGCGACCTCATCGCCCGCAGCCTGTTCGCGCCCACTGAGCTGTCCATCAGCTCGGTGACGGCGGTTTTCGGTGCGCCGGTGGTCATCTGGCTGCTGGTGCGCCGCCAGACACAGGAGGGCCGGGAATGAGCGATCCGAAATTCTACTGCCGCGCCGAGGACCTTGCCATCGGCTACGGCAAAACGCCCCTGATGGAGCACATCGGCCTCGGCGTCGAGAAGGGGAGCATCCTCACCCTCATCGGCCCCAACGGCGCGGGCAAATCCACCCTGCTCAAGACGCTGGCAGCGCAGCTGGCCCCCCAGGGGGGCGCTGTGCTGCTGGACGGCAAAGATCTCGCGGACTGCTCCGGCCCGGAGCGCGCCCGCAAAATGGCTCTGATGGTGCCTCACACCCGCCGCACCGAGCTGACCACCTGCTTCGAGATGGCGTCCGCCGGGCGCTACCCCTACACGGGGCGGCTGGGAGTCCTCTCGGCAGAAGATAAGCGCCAGGTCCATGCCGCGCTGGCCCTCGTGGGGGCCGAGGCGCTGGCGGGCCGGGACTTCAACCGCATCAGCGACGGCCAGCGCCAGCGCGTCCTGCTGGCCCGGGCCATCTGCCAGCAGCCGGAGCTGATATTATTGGACGAGCCTACGTCTTTCCTTGACATCAAGGGCAAGGCCGAATTGCTGGCCATCCTGAAAAGCCTCGCCCGCGACAAGAAGATGGCCGTCATCCTGAGCCTCCACGAGCTGGAGCTGGCGCAGAAAGTTTCCGACAAGGTCGTCTGCGTCTCGGCGGCGGGCGTCTCGGACGTCATGACGCCGGAAAAGGCCTTTGCCCGGGAAAACATCTGCAAAATTTATGCTCTGACCGATGAGCAGTACGCATTCCTCTACGGCGAAGAAAAAGCGCCGGAGGAAAAGCACCCGCTCTTCGAGCACTACGTCCGCAGCGGCCAGAAACTCCTGCGCTGCGGCTACACCACCGGCACCTGTGCGGCGCTGGGCGCGGCGGGCGCGGCACGGTTGCTGCTCACCGGCCGCACCCCCGAGACGGTGGCCCTCCGCACCCCGAAGGGCATCGTGGTGGAGGTGGAACCCATCTTTTGCCGCCTGTCCGGCGAGGGGGCCGAGTGCGCCATCCGGAAGGACGGCGGCGACGATGTGGACGTGACCACCGGTCTGCCGGTCATCGCCAGTGTCGCCCTCCGGCCCGAGCTGTCCGGCGAGGTGCGCATCCACGGCGGTGAGGGCGTGGGCCGGGTAACAAAGCCCGGTCTCGACCAGCCCGTGGGCGAAGCTGCCATCAACCACGTCCCCCGGGCCATGATAAAGGAAGCGCTGGAAAAGGAGGCCGAATCTGCCGGGTACGCGGGCGGCTTTGACGTCACCATCTCCATCGAGGGCGGGGCTGAGACGGCGAAGCGCACCTTCAACCCCCATATGGGCGTGGAAGGGGGCCTCAGCGTCCTCGGCACCAGCGGCATCGTCGAGCCCATGAGCCAGCAGGCCATCCTCGACACCATCCAGCTGGAAATGGGGCAGGCGGCGCTCCGGGCGGTCAGCCCCCGGCGGCTCATCCTCGCCCCGGGCAACTACGGCCTCGACTATCTCCACGAGAAGATGCCCGCCCTAAAGAATATCCCGGTGGTCAAGACCTCGAACTTCATCGGGGATACGATGGATATGGCGGCGGCATCCCACTTCGAAGAGGTGGTGCTGGTGGGCCACATCGGCAAGCTGGTCAAACTGGCGGGCGGCGTCATGAACACCCACTCCCGCACGGCCGACTGCCGTACCGAGCTGCTCTGCGCCCACGCCGCCCTCTGCGGCGCGTCCCGGGACGTCTGCGCGGCCCTGATGAACGCGGCCACCACCGACGCCTGCATGGAAATATTAGACAAAGCAGAGATGAGAGAGCCGGTGCTGTCCAGCCTGCTGGACGCCATCCAGCTCCACCTCGACCGCCGCGCCGCCGGGGCGTTCCGGGTGGGCGCGGTGCTCTTCTCGAACCAATACGGCCCGCTGGGCCAGACCAGGACTGCAAAGGAGCTGCTGGACGAATGGAAAAACGGATAGGCACTTTTTACGGCGTCAGCGTCGGCCCGGGCGACCCGGAGCTCATGACCCTGCAGGCTGTCCGCCGCCTCGAAAACTGCCCGGTCATCGCCGCACCCCAGACCCCGAAGGGCGGGATGCTGGCGCTGGACATCGCAAAAGGTGCGGTGGATCTGAGCGGCAAGACCATCCTGCCGCTGCGCTTCGCCATGAGCCTTGACCCGGCGGTGCAGAAAGCCGCCCACATCGAGGCGGCCCGGGCCGTGAAAGAATATCTCGACGCCGGGCAGGATGTCGCCATGCTCAACCTCGGCGACGTGTCCGTCTACGCCACCTTCGGCTACCTGCAGGCGATCTTGGAGGCCGAGGGTTACAAGACCGTGATGCTCCCCGGCGTGACGAGCTTCTGCGCCGCTGCGGCCCGGCTGGGCCAGTCCCTGACGGGCGGCATGGAGCAGCCGCTGACCATCGCCCCGGGACGCTGCGCCGCTGAGGTGTTGGCCGCACCGGGCGCGAAAGTGCTGATGAAATCGGGCTGTCAGCTGCCCGAGACGCTGGCCGCGCTGGCCGACGCCGGGCTTCTGAGCCGGAGCGCGATGGTCTGTAACTGCGGCCTGCCGAACGAGGAGGTCTGGCCCGACCTGACCGATTACGACCTGGCCCGGTCGGCGGGCTATTTCGCAACGATTTTGGTGAAGGAGGGGTAAGATATGGTCCATTTTGTAGGAGCCGGGCCGGGTGCGCCCGACCTCATCACCCGGCGGGGCGCGGCCCTGCTGGCCGATGCCGACTGCATCATCTACGCGGGCAGTCTCGTCAATCCGGCCCTGCTGGGGCTGGCGAAGCCCGGCTGTGCCATCTATAACAGCGCCGAGATGACGCTGGAACAGGTGCTGGACACCATCCGCGCCGCCGAAAAGGCCGGAGGCACCACGGTCCGCCTCCACACCGGCGACCCCTGCCTCTACGGGGCCATCCGGGAGCAGATGGACGCACTGGACGCCGACGGCATCCCCTATGACGACACCCCGGGCGTGTCCAGCTTCTGCGGCGCAGCGGCGGCACTCTGTGCCGAGTACACCCTGCCCAACGTCAGCCAGACCGTCATCATCACCCGGATGGAGGGCCGCACTCCTGTCCCTGAGGCCGAACAGCTGGCAAAGCTGGCTGCTCACGGGGCCACCATGGTCATCTTCCTCTCCATCGGGCTGGTGGACAAAGTCCGGCAGGCCCTTCTCGAGAGCGGCGGCTACCGCCCCGATACCCCTGCCGCTGTGGTCTATAAGGCCACCTGGCCCGAGCAGAAGGTGGTGCGCTGCACCGTCTCCACACTGGCCGAGGAGACCCGCAAAAACGGCATCACAAAGACCGCCCTCATCGTCGTAGGCGACTTTCTGGGCGAAAACTACGAGCGCAGCAAGCTCTATGACCCCGCCTTTACCACCGAGTTCCGGCAGGGAACGGAGGCCGGGCAGTGAGCCGGGCATATCTGGCCTTCACCGCAAAGGGCGAGGCGCTGGCCCATCGGCTGGCGGAAGCTCTGCCCGGCAGCGTGAGCCGCTGCGGCGGAGACGTGACCCTGAAAGGCTGGACGGCGGAGCATTTTGCACAGGATGAGGCCCTGATTTTTGTAGGAGCCGTGGGCATCGCGGTGCGGGCCATCGCGCCCCACTGCAGGAGCAAGGCCGCCGACCCGGCGGTGGTGGTCGTGGACGAGGGCGGGAACTTCGCCGTGCCGCTCCTGTCGGGCCATCTGGGCGGTGCCAACGCGCTGGCCCGGGCGCTGGCAAAAGCGTGCGGCGCGGTGCCGGTCATCACGACGGCCACCGACGTCAACGGCCTCTTCGCCGTGGACCTCTGGGCCAAGGCCCAGAACTGCGCTGTCCTTGAGCCGGAGCGCATCAAGCGGGTCAGCGGCGCCCTGCTGGCCGGGCAGACGGTCCGGTACTGGTCGCCGTGGCCGGTGGCGGGGGAGACCCCCGCCGGCGTGGAAAAGGCCGACGCACCCGAAGCCGCCGACTTCGCCCTGACCCTCACGCCGCAGGGCGGGGCGCTCCACCTCGTCCCCCGCATCGGGGTGCTGGGGGTGGGGTGCCGCCGCGGCACGACGGCGCAGCAGCTGGAAGAAGCCTTTGCGGCGTTCTGTGCCGCGTCCGGCCTCAGCCCGGCGGCGGTCTGCGCGGCTGCCAGCATCGACCTGAAAAAAGATGAGCCGGGGCTTGCAGAGTTCTGCAAAGCCCACGGCTGGCCCATCACGTTCTATCCGGCCGACGAACTGCGGGCCGTGCCGGGACAGTTCACCCCGTCGGCCTTTGTGGCAAGTGTCACCGGCGTGGACAACGTCTGTGAGCGCTCGGCGGTAAAAGCCTCGGGCGGGACGCTCCTTCTGCCCAAAACGGCAGGCGGCGGCGTGACGCTGGCGCTGGCCGTCCGCCCCTTTGCACCCGATTGGAGGACAGAGCAATGAGTGAGAGTAAAAAGACCGTGTTCGTCGTGGGGCTTGGCCCCGGCGGCGGACAGTTTCTGACCGTGCAGGCGCAGAGCGCCTTGCAGCAGGCCGAGGTGTTGTGCGGCTATACGGTCTACATCGACCTTGTGCGCCCCCTCTATCCGGAAAAGGAGTGCTACACCACCGGCATGACCCGGGAGATCGACCGCTGCCGCTGGGCGCTGGATACCGCCCGGGCGGGCCGGGACGTGGCGCTGGTCTGCTCCGGCGACGCCGGGGTCTACGGCATGGCCAGCCCGCTGCTGGAGCTGGCGGAGCACTGCCCGGAGGTAGAGGTCGAGATCGTGCCCGGCCTGACCGCCGCTTTGAGCGGGGCCGCGGTGCTGGGTGCGCCGTTGGCACACGATTTTTGCGTGATTTCGCTGTCGGACCGGCTGACGCCGTGGGCCGTCATTGAAAATCGGCTGGTCTGCGCCGCGGCGGGGGATTTCTGCCTGGCGCTCTACAACCCGTCGTCCAAAGGCCGCGCCGACTACCTGCAAAAGGCCGTTCGCATTCTGCGGGACAATGGCAAGGGCCCGGACACGGTCTGCGGGCTGGTGCGCTGCATTGGCCGTGACGGCCAGACCGCACGGCTGCTGACGCTGGCCGAGCTGGAGGATACCGCCGTGGATATGTTCACAACGGTCTTTGTCGGCAACGCTGCAACGCAGATTTTACATGGCAGAATGGTTACGCCAAGGGGGTATCGCGGCGTATGAATGTGGTGGTTTTCAGCGGTACAACGGAGGGGCGCAGCTTCTCCCGCGCGCTGGCGGCGCTCGGCGCGGCGGTCACGGTCTGTGTGGCGACAGAGCTGGGGGCCGAGGAACAGGGCTGCGCCGACGGCATCACGGTGCGCACCGGGCGGCTGGACGCCGAAGGAATGACGGCGCTGCTGCGCGGTGCGGCGCTCTGCGTTGACGCGACCCACCCGTATGCCGCCGAGGCAACGCGCAATATCCGTGCGGCGGCAGCGGCGGCGGGAGTTGAATATCACCGTTTGCTGCGCCCCGCCAGTCCTCTGCCCGCGGGCAGTGTGGTGCTGGCCGATGCCGCCCGGGCCGCCGCGTATCTGGCAGACAGACCGGGGCGCGTCCTGCTGGCGACGGGTGCCAAGGAGCTGCCCGCCTTCGCAGCGCTCGACCCGGCGCGGCTTTACCCGCGCGTTCTGCCGACGCTGGCAGGTATCGCAGCATGCGAGGCAGCGGGCGTTCCGCACCGCAATATCCTTGCGATGCAGGGGCCTTTTACGAAAGAATTAAATGCGGCGCTGCTGCACCAGTTCCATATCGACTATATGGTCACGAAGGACGGCGGCGCGGCGGGCGGCTTTGCCGAAAAGGCCGAGGCCGCCGCCCGGTGCGGCGTGCAGCTCATTGTGCTGCGCCGCCCGGACGACGAGGGCGAGACCGCTGACACAATTTTACAGCGATGCAGGGAGCTTTTATGAAGATCACATTGGTGGGCATGGGCAGCGGAGCGCCCGGCAGCCTGACAGCGGCGGGGCTGGAGACGCTGCGCGGAGCGGAGCTGATCATCGGCGCGCGCCGCCTGCTGGGAAACCTGCCCGAGGGCTGCACGGCAAACCGCGCAGCCCTCTATAAAACGGACGAAATTTGCGCATTGCTGCGGCAGACAGATTGCGCGGAGGCTACGGTGGTTTTCAGCGGCGACACGGGCTTCTACTCCGGCGCGGCGGCGCTCTGCCGCGCATTGGACGTCGTGGGTCTGCCGTACACGGTGCTGCCCGGCGTTTCCAGCGTGCAATTATTGGCCGCGGCGCTGAGCCGCCCGTGGCAGGGCTGGCGGCTCGTCTCCGCCCACGGCTGTGCGTGTGACCCGGTGGCCGCCTGCCGCGCAGGCGGGACAACCTTTTTCCTGACCGGCGGCAGCGAGACCCCCGCGACGCTCTGCCAACAGCTGGCGGCTGCCGGGTTGGGCGACGCTGCGGCCACGGTGGGGGAGAACCTTGGCACGCCGTCCCAGCGGCTTGTGACTGGCACGGCGCAGGAGCTGGCCGCACAGCGCTTTGCACCGCTCAGTGTCCTGCTTGTGGAAAATGTGCCCGCGCCCCTGCGCCGCACGCCCGGCCTGCCCGATGCAGCGTTCATCCGCGGCAAAACGCCGATGACCAAGCAGGAGGTCCGCGCTGCCGCGCTGGCCAAGCTGGCTGTGCGCCCCACAGATACCCTCTGGGATGTGGGCGCGGGCACCGGCAGCGTCAGTGTGGAGCTGGCGCTGGCCGCCCCTGCGGGCCGGGTCTGCGCCGTGGAGTGCGACGCGGAAGCCTGTGACCTTATCCGTCAGAACCGCGCAAAATTTGCGGTGCAAAATCTGCACCTTGCCGAGGGCCTTGCCCCCGCCGCACTGGCAGGCTGGCCCGCGCCGGACGCTGTTTTTATCGGCGGCAGCAAGGGCAGTCTGCGGGCTGTCGTCGATGCCGCGCTGGCCGCGAACCCCGATGCCCGGCTCTGTATCAGCGCCATTGCCCTGGAAACCTTACAGGAGGCCGTTGCGGCCCTGACGGCCCACGGCCTGACCGCCCAGGTCACACAAATCGCAGTCAGCCGCAGCCGGGCGGCGGGCAGCCTGCACCTGCTCATGGCGAACAACCCGGTTTTCTTGATCGCGAGGGAGTAAAAATGCTGCAATTGGTTCTGGCTGCACCCCGCTCCGGCAGCGGAAAAACAACGGCAGCCTGTGCGCTGCTGGCGGCGCTGACTGCCCGCGGGCTGACCCCCTGTGCGTTCAAGTCGGGGCCGGACTACATCGACCCGATGTTCCACCGCGCGGTGCTGGGCGTCGAAAGCCACAATCTCGACCTGTTTTTCTCTGCACCGCAGACCGCCCGCGCACTCTACGCCCGGCACGCGGCGGGGCATGGCGCGGCAGTCGTCGAGGGGGCCATGGGCTACTATGACGGCCTTGGCGGCGTGACCGACACTGCCAGTGCGTGGCGGCTGGCCGATACGCTGGACCTGCCCGCACTGCTCGTTGTGCGGCCCAAGGGGGCAAGCCTGACGCTGGCGGCGGAGCTGCGCGGGCTGACGGCGTTCCGCACACCGCATCATATCGCGGGGATTTTGCTCAATGATTGTACGCAAGGATTGTGCGCTCTGCTGAAGCCGATGCTCGAAAAAGAGACCGGTCTGCCCGTGGTCGGCTGCCTGCCGCCGCTGCCCGAGGCCGCGATAGAAAGCCGCCACCTCGGTCTGAAAACCGCCGCCGAGATCGACGATCTGCAGCGCAAGATACAGCTCTTATCCGATGCCGCGCAGCAAACCATCGACTGGCCGCTGCTGCACACCCTGTTTGACCGCCCCGCGCCCGCCGCTGTGCCGTGCACGATGCCCCCGCCGCGGGTGCGCCTTGCCGTGGCAAGGGATGCCGCGTTCTGCTTTACCTACGCCGAAACGCTGGAGGCACTGCGGGAAAACGGCGCGGAGCTGTGCTTTTTCAGCCCGCTGGCCGACACGGCGCTGCCGGATAACATCGGCGGGCTTTACCTGCCGGGCGGCTACCCCGAGCTGTACGCCGCCCGGCTGGCCGCGAACGCCCCCCTGCGCGCCGCCGTAAAAAGCGCCGTGCGGGGCGGCCTGCCCACCGTGGCCGAGTGCGGCGGCTTTTTGTACCTGGGCCGGACATTACAGGACGCCGACGGCACGCCCCACCCGATGGTGGGCGTGCTGCCCGGACAGGGCTTCAAGGTCGGGCGGCTTGTGCGGTTCGGCTACGCCCGCCTGACCGCCCGCGCCGACAGTATGCTGTTCCGCGCGGTGGAGACCCTGCCCGTCCACGAGTTCCATCACTGGGACTCCACCGAAAACGGCGATGCGTTCACCGCTGCCAAGGCAAACGGGCGGCAGTGGGCGTGCGGCTTTGCCAATGCACATCTCTACGCGGGTTTTCCGCATCTCTACTGGGCAGGTACGCCGCTGCCGAAGCGCTTTGCGGCTGCAGCCGAACATTATATAAAGGAAACATCATGACCGAAAACGAACTGAAAAACCTGCTTGCAGCCGTTACCCCGCCGGACGAGGCCGCCCGCGCCGCAGCCCACGCCCACTGGGCTGCGCTGGCAAAGCCTTTGGGCGGACTGGGGCGGCTGGAATCCATGGTCGAGGACGCCGCCGCGCTGACCGGCGACCCCGTGCCGGATGTCAGCCGCCGCGCGGTGCTGGTACTCTGCGCGGACAACGGCGTTGTGGCGCAGGGCGTCAGCCAGACCGAGGCCTCCGTAACCCGCGCCGTGCTCGAAAACCTGACCGCCCGCCGCACCAGCGTCTGCCGCATGGCCGCTGCGGCCCACTGCGATGTCGTGCCCGTCGATATGGGCATTGCGGGCGCACCCGTGCCCGGCGCGGCGGACTGCCGCATTGCTGCGGGCACGGCTGACTTTACCACCGGCCCGGCTATGACCCGCGCACAGGCCGTGCAGGCCATCGCCGCGGGCATTGCGCTGGTGCGCGCGCAGAAGCAGAACGGCGCACAGCTGCTGGCGACGGGGGAAATGGGCATCGGCAACACAACGACGTCCAGCGCCGTGGCCAGCGTGCTGCTGGGCCGCCCTGTGGCCGAGATGACCGGGCGCGGCGCGGGACTTTCCGACGCCGGACTGCAGCGCAAAATAGATGCGATTGAACGCGGCATTGCCCGCAACCACCCCGACGCCGCGGACCCGCTGGGGGTGCTGGCGGCGCTGGGAGGCTTTGATATTGCCGGGCTGTGCGGCGTGTTTCTGGGTGGTGCGCTCGAAAGGCTGCCCATCGTGATGGACGGATTCATCAGCGGCGTGGCGGCGCTGTGCGCGGTGCGGCTCTGCCCCGCGGCGGAAAAGGCCGTTTTCGCCAGCCATGTGTCCAGCGAGCCAGCCGCACATATTGTGCTGGACGCGCTGTGCAAAAAACCGCTTATCACCGCAGAGCTGCATCTGGGCGAGGGCACGGGCGCGGTGGCCAGCCTGCCGCTGTGGGATATGGCGCTGGCCGTCTACAACGGCTGCTACTCGTTTGCGGAGGGCGGCATCACGCCGTACACCCCGCAGTGCTGACGCTGGTCATCGGCGGCGCGGCCAGCGGCAAAAGCGCCTATGCGGAGTCGCTCTGCCTGCGCGCACCGCTGCCGCGCACCTATCTGGCGACGATGCAGGTATGGGACGCCGAGTGCGCCGCCCGCGTGGCGAAGCACCGCGCCATGCGGGCCGAAAAGCAGTTCACCACGGTAGAGTGCCCGCTGCACCTGGACCGCGTGGCCCTGCCCCGGCGCGGCACCGTGCTGCTGGAGGACCTGGGCAACCTGACCGCCAATGAGCTGTATGACCCCGACGGTGCAGGGACGGAAACCGCGGCGGCAATCCTGCGGGGCATTGACAAGATGCTGCTGCAATGTGATAATCTGATTGTGGTTTCCAACGAGGTGTTCAGCGGTGGGGCAGACTATGCGGGCGATACGGACCGCTATCTGCGCGCGCTGGCTGCCGTCAACAACGCTGCGGCGGCGCGCGCAGACCGCGTGGTGCGCGTTGTCTGCGGCATCCCCGTCTATTACAAAGGAAGTGAAGGTCCGTGACAGCTTTACAGACGATTGCGGTGGCGTTCGCCATGTTCTCGGCCCTGCCGATGCCGCAGTTCGACTGGAACGAAAAAAATATGCGGTACGCGCTCTGCGCCTTCCCGCTGGTGGGGGTGGTGTGCGGTGCACTGTGGTGCGTCTGCGGCGTGCTGCCGCTGCCTGCGGCTGCCCGCGCGGCGGGGTTCTGTCTTGTGCCGGTCTGGGTCACGGGCGGGATCCATCTGGACGGCTACGCCGACACCTGCGACGCGCTTTCAAGCTACGGCGATACCGCGAAGAAGCTGGAAATTTTAAAGGACCCCCACTGCGGCGCGTTCGCGGTCATTCGGCTGTGCAGCTACTTTGCGGCGTATTTTGCGCTGTGCGGCTGTGTGGCGTTCACCCCGCGGGTCGGTGTGCTCTGGACGCTGGCGCTGGTGGGGGAGCGGGCGCTGTCCGGGCTGGCCGTGGCGGCGTTCCCGCTGGCGAAAAACACCGGCCTTGCCCACACCTTTGCCACGGCGGCGGATCGCGTCCGCGTGCGGCAGGTGCTGGCCGCGCTCTGCGCCATGCTGGCCGTGGGGCTGACTGCACTGGGCGGCTGGGCGCTGGTGCTGGCCGCAGGTTGCGTTTTTGCGCGGTACTACGTTGTTTCAAAAAAACAGTTTGGCGGTGTGACCGGTGATCTGGCCGGGTGGTTCCTGCAAAAATGCGAGATCTGGATGCTGGCGGCGCTGGCCGCCTGCCAATGGCTGGGGGTGCTGTAAATGGTGTTTGTGACAGGGCCGCTCTGCAGCGGCAAGCGCACCTTTGCGCAAAAGCTCGGCGGGCGGCAGGTGTATGACGTGCAGGATTTGGCCGCCGACGCCGCCGATTTGAACCGGCTGGCCGACGAGCTGGCAGATTATGATGTTGTGACCGCGGCGGAGGTCGGCGGCGGCGTTGTGCCGATTGACCCCGCCGCGCGTGCCGCGCGGGAGGCGGCAGGCCGTCTGGCCTGTCTGCTGGCCGCGCGCGCGGACTGCGTTGTGCAGATGTTTTGCGGTCTGCCGACGATTTTGAAAGGAGAACTTCCGAAATGCTGATTTATTTACTGCGCCACGGCCTGACCGAGTACAACGCCCAGAAGCGCTATCAGGGTCAGCGGGACATCCCGCTCTCACCCGAGGGGCTGGCCCAGCTGCGCCGGGCTGATATTGACCCAAAGGTTGTCTATATTTCCACGCTGCAGCGTACAAGGCAGACGGCGGAGGTGCTGTTCCCGGACGCGGAGCTCGTGCCCGTGGACGGGCTGAAGGAGATGTGCTTCGGCAGCTTTGAAGGCCGCAATTATATTGAGATGGAGCACGACCCCGACTATCAGGCGTGGGTCGCCGCCAACTGCGAGAGCAGCTGCCCCGACGGTGAGCGCAAGGATGATTTCAGTGACCGCGTATGCCGCACGTTTGCGGCGCTGGTGGACAAGGCACTGGCCGACGGCGAGGAAATGCTGGTGATCCTGGCCCACGGCGGCACCCAGATGGCCGCGTTGGAGCGCTACGGCGTGCCGCGCCGCAGCTATTACCGGTGGTGCGGCCCCAACGCGGGCGGCTATGTGCTGGACGCCCGCGACTGGGCGTCGCGGCATGAGCTGCGTTTGGTCAAGACCGTGCAGTACACGAAGGAGAGCACATGCTGATCTTTTGGGCGGTGCTGGGCGGCTTTTTGCTGGACGCTCTGTTTGGCGACCCGGTGTGGCTGCCGCATCCGGTGGTGCTCATGGGCCGGTGCATCTCGGCGCTGGAAAAGCGTCTGCGCACCGCACTGCCCAAAACGCCGCGGGGCGAGCTGGTCGGCGGGGCCGCGGTGGCCGCGGTGCTGCCGCTGGGCACGCTGGCCGTTACCGGGCTTGCCTGCTGGGCCGCGGCAAGGCTCCATCCGGCGCTGGGGCTGGCGCTGCAAATGCTCTGGTGCGGCCAGGCGCTGGCTGCCAAGGGTCTTGCACAGGAGAGCCGCAATGTGTACAAGGAACTGGCAAGGGGCGACCTGCCCGCGGCCCGCAGGGCCGTGGCCCGCATCGTGGGCCGTGACACGCAAAACCTGACCGCCGCGGGCGTGACCAGAGCCGCCGTGGAGACCGTGGCCGAGAACGCCAGCGACGGCGTCATTGCGCCGCTTTTGTATATGCTCCTTGGCGGGGCACCACTGGCGCTGACCTACAAGGCCATCAACACAATGGACAGCATGCTCGGCTACAAAAACGAAAAATATCTTTATTTCGGGCGCTGTGCCGCCAAATTGGACGATGCCGCCAACTGGCTGCCCAGCCGCCTGGCCGCGCTGCTCTGGGTGGCTGCGGCGGCGCTGACGGGCAACAGCGCCCGCGGGGCGTGGCGCATCTGGCGGCGGGACCGCCGCCGCCACGCCAGCCCCAACAGCGCCCAGACCGAGAGCGCCTGCGCCGGGGCACTGGGCGTGCAGCTGGCGGGCCCGGCCTATTACTTTGGAGAATATTACGATAAGCCGACAATTGGCGACCCGCTGCGGGAGATCGAGCCGCGGGACATCCTGCGTGCCAACCGCATGATGTACGCCGAGAGCCTGCTGGCCCTTGTGCTGGGGCTGGCCGTGCGGCTGATGCTTGTCTTGTGAGGGGATGCGGAATGGAACTGGTACACGGCGGCGACTGGGCGGGCTATCGGGCCGAGTTTGGCCGGGACGCGCTGGATTTTTCGGCCAACGTCAGCCCGCTGGGGCTGCCCGCGGGCGTGGCGGCGGCCATCACAGCGGCACTGCCCATGGCGGATCGCTACCCGGACCCGCTCTGCCGGGCACTGCGCACTAAGCTGGCCGCGGCAGAGGGTGTGGATACTGCGCAAATTTTGTGCGGCAACGGTGCGGCGGATCTGATCTACCGCCTGGCACTGGCCCTGCGCCCGCGGCGCGCATTGCTGCCCGCGCCGACCTTTGCCGAGTACGCTGCTGCGCTGGAAACGGTGGATTGTGACGTACAGCGGTTTCTTTTGCGGGAGGAAAACGACTTTGCCGTGACGGACGGCTTTGTAGACGCCATCGACGACAGCACCGATGCAGTGTTCCTCTGCCAGCCAAACAACCCCACCGGGCAGGTCACGCCGCTCGTTATGGTGCAAAAGCTGCTGCGCCGCTGTGCCGACTGTGGCGCGGTGTTGGTCGTGGATGAGTGCTTCCTCGACTTCCTCGCCGCGCGGGATGCCCTGACAGCTAAGGCAGTTTTGCGCGATGCACCGAACCTTATAATCTTAAAGGCATTCACCAAGCTCTACGCTATGGCCGGGGTGCGGCTGGGCTATGCGCTGTGCAGTGACGCGGCGCTGCTGGACAAAATGCGCGCGGCGGGCCAGCCGTGGGCCGTGTCCGGTCTGGCACAGGCCGCAGGGCTGGCCGCACTGGAGGAGACCGCCTATGCCGACAGCGTGCGCACACTCATTGCCGACCAGCGCCCAAGGCTGGCCGCGGGACTGCGGGCACTGGGGCTGCGGGTCGTGGACGGACAGGCCAACTACCTGCTGTTCCGCGCACCGGCGGACTTTGGGGCAAAACTGCGCCGTCACGGTGCGGTGGTGCGCGGCTGCGGCAACTACCCGGGGCTGGACGAGACGTGGTACCGCACCGCTGTGCGCACCCAAAAAGAAAACGAACAGCTGTTGAAAATTATGCGGGAGGTGCTGGCATGAGCCGGGCAGGGTGCATCATGGTGCAGGGCACGATGAGCGGCGCGGGCAAAAGCCTGCTGTGCGCGGCGCTCTGCCGCATTTTTGCGCAGGACGGCTACAAAACCGCGCCGTTCAAAAGCCAGAATATGGCGCTGAACAGCTTTGTGACCCGGGACGGCCTCGAAATGGGCCGCGCACAGGTCGTGCAGGCGCAGGCCGCGGGCGTCGAGCCCGATGTGCGAATGAACCCGATCCTGCTCAAGCCGAGCAGCGATGTGGGCAGCCAGGTCATCGTGAACGGCGAGGTCCGCGGCGATATGCCCGCAAAGGAATACTTCCGCCGCAAAAAGTCGCTGATTCCCGATATTCTGCGTGCCTACGACAGCCTTGCCGATGAATTTGACATCATCGTCATCGAGGGCGCGGGCAGTCCCGCCGAGATCAACCTCAAGGCGGACGACATTGTCAACATGGGGCTGGCAAAGCTCGTGGACGCGCCGGTTCTGCTGGCGGGCGACATTGACCGCGGCGGCGTCTTTGCGCAGCTGTACGGCACGGTGGCGTTGCTGGAGCCGGACGAGCGTGCGCGTATATGCGGGCTTATCATCAATAAATTCCGCGGCGACGTAGAAATTTTGCGCCCCGGGCTGGCAATGCTGGAGGAAAAAACACAGCTGCCGGTGCTGGGCGTCGTGCCGTACCTGCGGGTGGACATCGAGGACGAGGACTCGCTTGCGCCGCGGTTGCAAAGCAAAAGCGCGGTCAAGCCGCTGGACGCAGCTGTCTTGAAATTGCCGCATATTTCCAATTTTACCGATTTTATGCCGCTGGAACAGCACCCGCTTTTGGGTGTGCGGTACGTGCAGTCCGTGCGGGAGCTGGGCGCGCCGGATCTGGTCATTCTGCCCGGCACCAAAAACACGGTGAACGACCTGCTGTGGCTGCGCCAGTCCGGGCTGGAGGCTGCTGTGCTCAAGCTGGCAGCAGGCGGCACGCCGTTGCTGGGCGTCTGCGGCGGCTATCAGCTGCTGGGCGAGACGCTCGACGACAGTCAGGGCACCGAGAGCGGCCATCCGCAGACGCTGCGCGGGCTGAGCCTGCTGCCGACGCGGACGGTCTTTACCGCTGAAAAGCGCCGCGCACAGGTCACGGCGACGGCTGCCGCGCCCTTTGCCGGGGCTGCGCTGACCGGATATGAAATTCACACGGGCCGCACCGTGGTGAACGGCGCACCGTTCTGCCGCTATGCCGACGGCACACCGGAGGGCTGCGTGCAAAACGCTGTGTTCGGCACCTACCTGCACGGACTGTTTGACAGCGGCAAATTGACGGAGCAGCTGGCCGCGTACCTCTGCCGCCGCAAGGGAATCGCGCCGGAGACCGCCGCGCCGCTTGCGATGGCCGACTACCGCACACAGCAGCTGGACCTGCTGGCCGACGGCGTGCGCAGTGCGCTGGACATGGACGCCGTCTACGCGGCCATGGGTCTGCACAACCCCAGAGGAGGAAAAAATGACACCGCAGCATCATCTGCCCGCCGACATTGAGCGCACGAGCATGGGCATTATCACGGCGGAGCTGGCCGCGCGCGGGCTTGCAGTTCCGCCCGAAAACGCCGCCGTGGTCAAGCGCGTTATTCACACGACAGCGGATTTTGACTACGCCGAGAACCTGCGCTTCACACCCGGCGCGGCGGCGGCGGGCGTCGCGGCCATGCGTGCCGGGGCAGTGGTCATCACCGACACCAACATGGCGCTGGCGGGCATCACAAAGCCCGGTCTGGCCAAATTGGGCGGGCAGGCACTCTGCTTTATGGCCGACCCCGCTGTCGCCGCTGCTGCGAAGGCGGCGGGCTCGACCCGGGCCGCCGCTGCCATGCACAGGGCCGCGCGGGAGTACCCCGGCGCGGTGCTGGCCGTTGGCAACGCCCCCACGGCGCTGCTGACGATTGCGGACGAGATCGAAAGCGGTCTGCGTCCCACGCTGGTCATCGCTGTGCCCGTCGGCTTTGTGAACGTGGTGGAAAGCAAGGAGCGGCTGTTTGCGGTTTGCACGCAGTACGGCGTGCCCGCCATCGCCGCCATGGGCCGAAAGGGCGGCAGCAACGTGGCCGCCGCCATCTGCAATGCGCTGGTGTATTCCGCCGCCGAGATGCTCGACCCTGCGGCAAGAGGATGGCAGTAATACACTTTCT
>OGCO01002370.1_pt1 | contig 24965 bp, 18 predicted proteins | sample 1570171 | NCBI WGS metagenome assembly OGCO01 (sample SAMEA4370583, study PRJEB24528) | human gut metagenome
CCGCCGGCATCAAGGAAGGCGACAACCCGCACGTCTGGTTCTCCGCCAAGGTGCGTTCCAACACCGCCGACGCCATCACCGCCGCCTACCAGAAGGCCGACCCGAGCCACAAGGACGACTACGCCAAGCTCAACAAAGAATGGCACGCCAAGGAAGACCAGCTTGAGTCCAAGATCAAGGAGACTTCCGCCAAGACCGAGGGCCTGCCGTACGCCGCCACCGAATCCGTGGCCTGGTACCTGGCCGACGACCTCAAGATGACCGACGCCACTCCGAAGGGCTACGCCCAGGCCTCCGCCAACGAGAGCGAGCCGACCCCGGCCGACATCAAGGACTTCCAGGACACCCTGAAGGCCGGCTTCATCAAGATGTTCGTCTTCAACAGCCAGGAAGCAAACTCCACTACTGACCAGATCACCGGTGCCGCCAAGGACGCCAACGTGCCGATCGTGGAGCTCGCCGAGCAGATGCCGAAGCAGTACACCAACCTGCTCGACTGGATGAGCGCACTGGTCGACCAGTTCGCCGCCGCCGTGAAGTAATGCGGCAGTAGCCGTCAATCCGCAACAGCGATAAGGGAAATAATCAAGTCAGATAGCGAGGCGTTGTCTAGGGGAGAACAGAACACTTCGCTATCAGGGTATATATCAGGGTGCTTCGGGGATGTCCCGAGGCACCCTTTGCGTTAGGGTGAATAGTTAGGAAACGGTAAGAAAAATAGTGGAACTATGGATTTTCCAAGGTTCAGCGGCAACAATATGCCCTTGAAAAGTCACATACGGAAACAGGCGAATGAGCGAGAACACTAGTAATACCACCACAGTGAAACCCCATTTCAAGCTTTGGGCCAAAAAGGTCGAAGCCAATGAAGTCACGCCCCAACACCCCCACAAGCCCTTCCCCGGCTGGGTGTACGGCGTGCTCTTCGTTATCTTCGACATCATTGTCGTGACGGCGCTCGAAGTGGGCGTTTCGTCCAGCTCCACCCGTGTGCAGCTGTCCAGTCCGACCGTCGGATTCGGCTTCGTGAGCAAGATGTGGACCGACGGCAATTTCGTATTCGTGCTCAACGTGATACTTGTCGCGTTGCTGTACCTCATGTTGCTGATGCTGTTCAACCGGTTCTGGACGGCAAGCATCGTGATTCTCGCGGTCGGAATCATCGTGGCCGCCATCGAACATTTCAAGGTCGAGATCCGTTACGAGGCCATTCTGCCCGCCGATCTAGGCTTCCTTGGCTCGAACACCGGCAACATGCTCACCTTCATTCCGGCCGGTGCGCATGTGACCATCCTCGTGGCACTCGGCGCGTTCGCCGTACTGCTCGCGCTGATTCTGGTGCTGCGTCATTTCGATGGGCGCAAAGGTCGCATGATTCGTACGGATAACCTGAGCCTGAACCTCACCTCCCGTCTGATTCTTCTGCTGCTGCCGATTCTGGTGTTCGCGTTGTACTGCATTCATGTGAGCACCACCGATTCGCTGGCCAACAAGTTCTCCCGCGCCTTGGGAGACACGCCATCCATGTGGGATTCCGTGTATGACGCGCAGCGCAATGGTCCGCTCGTGGCCTTCACCCGCCAGCTCAACCCGAAGATCATGGACAAGCCGAGCAACTACTCCGAGGAGACCATGAAGAAGGTCGCCGCTCGCTATCAGAAGGAAGCGGAGACAATCAACGCCTCCCGCACCAACAACCTCACTGATTCGACAGTGGTGTACGTGTTGTCCGAATCCTTCTCTGACCCGAGCCGCGTGCCGGGACTGAAGACCAATAAGGATTCGATGCCCAACATCCGCAAGATCAAGGCGGGCACCACCTCCGGCCTGATGCTCTCCTCCGGCTACGGCGGAGGTACGGCCAATCTCGAATACATGGGACTTTCCGGCCTGAGCATGGCCAATTTCGAGTCCTCCCTGTCCAGCCCGTACCAGCAGCTGGTCCCGAGCCAGCATTGGACTCCCACCATCAACCAGCTGTGGGGCGCGCCCGTCAACTCGCTCGGCTACCACCCGTACGAATCCAGCATGTACTCGCGTGCCACGAACTACAAGAAGTTCGGCTTCTCGCACTTCTACACGTTGACCGGTCCGGACGTGATCAAGTATCAGGACAAGATCGACGAGTCGCCGTACGTCTCTGATAAGTCTTCCTATGATTCTGCGTTGGAAGGCATCAAGTCCGGCAAGACGAACAAGTTCATTCAGATCATTACCATGCAGAATCACATGCCCTACCACGAGTGGTATGAGAATAACGACTACACCGCCGAATCCACCACGGGTACGCCGCTGGGTGATGATGAACAGCAGTCGATTGAGACCTATCAAAAGGGTGTGGAGATTACCGATCAGGCCACTCAGGAGTTCCTGAATGAACTGGATGCGCTGGATAAGCCCGTCACCGTGGTGTTCTATGGCGACCACTTGCCGGGCATCTACTCGTCCGCCAGCGAGGATGACAACAACTCCTTGGCCCTGCACCTGACCGATTACTTCATCTGGTCGAATAAGGCTTCCAGCTCCCAAGGCAATAAGGCAAGCGATGCAGCCTACTCCTCGCCGAACTTCTTCGTGGCGCAGGCCGCCGATCACATGAACGCCAAGGTCAGCCCGTATCTGGCGTTCCTGACCGAAATGCATTCCAAGATCGCCGCCATGGAACCGCCTGCGGTCAACAAGATCCAAGGCTGGGATCGTATCCCCGAAGGCCAGAACATCTATCTTGATCAGAACGGCAACCCGATGTCCACCGATGACTTCGACAAGGAAACCAAGCAGTTGCTTGCCGACTACAAGCTCATCCAATACGACATCACCGCCGGCAAAAACTACCTCAAAGACACGGACTTTATGACGCTGCCGTAAAGCAGACAGCCTAGTAGGCTGTCTGTAGGCAGCGTGCGAGCCGACAGACGAGCCAGCAAGGCGCGGGGCGTAGCCCGTCCAAAATTGCAGTAGCGCTGCCGTAAAGCAGGGGGTGCTTTCATGACGAACCAGACTTTCGAACAACTGAAGAAGACTTACGAATCCGGTCGTACCCGGCCGCTGGCATGGCGCCGCGCGCAGCTGAACGCACTACGCCGTCTGGTTACGGAGAACCGTGATGCCTTTGTCTCCTCGGCTATGGCTGACTTGGGCAAGCCCGCGGCTGAAACCGTGCTCATGGAACTGAACCTGGTGGCTGGTGAAGCACAGTTCGTGCGCAATCGTCTGAGCCTTTGGACCGCCCGGCATCCCAAAGCGATGCATTGGATGTTGCAGCCGGCTGCCGGATGGACGATTGCCGAGCCCAAAGGCGTGGTGCTCATCATTTCACCGTGGAATTATCCGGTGCTGCTGGCCTTGGAACCAATGGCTGATGCGCTCGCTGCCGGTAACGCCGTCTGCTTGAAACCGTCCGAGCTTTCACCGAATACGTCCAAGCTCCTTGCTGAGTTGGTGCCGCAATACCTTGACTCCGAGGCCGTGCGCGTGGTCGAAGGCGGGCCCAAGGAAACCGGCGAACTGCTGAAATGCCCGTTCAACCACATCTTCTATACCGGTGGCGGCCACGTCGGCAAAATCGTCATGCGCGCGGCGGCCGAGCATCTGACGCCGGTCACGCTGGAACTCGGCGGCAAGTCGCCATGCTTTGTGGATCGCACTGCGGACATCAATGTGGCTGCACGCCGCATTGCGTGGGGCAAATTCACCAATGCCGGGCAGACTTGCGTGGCACCCGACTATGTGCTCGCCACGCCGGATGTGGCCGAGGCTCTGGCCGAGCGCATCGCCGTAGCCATCACCGAATTCTATGGCGAAGATCCGAAGGCCTCGCCTGATTTTGGTCGTATTATCAACGATCGTCATTTTGAACGACTGTGCAAGCTATTGCCGGTCGGCACCGTGCCGCCTGAGGAGCCGAGCTCGCCGCTGGTGCAGGTGGCATCGGCGGTAGGCGCGGCCATGGATATGGTTGGGCGGCGCTTCAATGCCGTGACTACTGGGCGCGGTGGCGCGGGGGAGATGGCCGGCAGCGCGAACAATGCGGCGAAGCCGACGGCCGGTTCGAATATGGCAGCCGCTGATGATGGTGCGACTGCCTCGGCCGCTGTTGAGCCGAGCGAGATTCACAAGGTGCCCGGCGTGTTCGACCTGGCCGGTCGAATCGTTTGCGGCGGCAAGGTCGATCGTGCCGCCCGGTATATCGCGCCTACCGTGCTGTACGGTACGTCGCCAGATGCGCCAGTAATGAAGGAGGAGATTTTCGGGCCGATTCTGCCGATTCTGGTGGTCGAGGATGCCGAGTCCGCAATCCGATTCATCAACAAGCGGTCCCGGCCGTTGGCTGCATATGTGTTCTCGCGCGATCACGAGGTTCGGCTGACTTTCGAACGTCAGACCAGCTCCGGAGCCTTGGGATATTCGCTGCCGTTGGGCCATCTGCTGTCCAGCCGGTTGCCGTTCGGTGGCGTGGGCGCGTCCGGCATCGGCACCTACCACGGCAAAGCAGGCTTCCTCACCTTCAGCCACGTCAAAACCGTGGTTACCAAGCCGCAGTTCCCCGACACTCTGCGCCTCGTGTACCCGCCCTTCAATGAAGCCAAGGCCAAACTGTTCGACATCATCGCCAAATTCAGCTAGCGTGATATCGCTCGCTGATATTGGGTGATGGCGTTGTCATAGTGACGTTCGCTGTCCCGGTAATTACGTCAATCGATTGATTCGTGTACCGGGCCAGATTTTTCTGTCCTAGTATTTGATTTCGGGTCATTTTTGCTTACCGGGACAAAACTGACGCCGGAAGTATCGTCCGCGTATTACGAAAATGGCGGAATAGTGCGGTTTCGTATGGAAGGGAATTTCAAATATTCCTATATTCGAGGGGTTCAGCTGTCCTGGTTTGCGAAAAAGAGCCGAAATCGGCTACCGGGACAGAAAAATCTGGCCCGGTAGCCACGTCAATCGATTGACATGTCTGCCAGGCCAAAAATATGCAGCAGATGCGCCGCTTCTGTTACTTCAGGGCTTTGAAGCCGATGTCGTGGCGGTAAAACAGTCCGCGCAGCTCGAGCTTGTCGATGATTGCGTAGACCTTGTCCTGGGCGGACTTGATGTCCGGAGCGGAGGTTTCGACGAGCAGCACGCGGCCAGAGTTGGCCACAAGGTTACCGTGCTCGTCAGAGGCGACGCCGGCGTAGTAGACGTGCGAATCCTCGTCGACTTCGATTTCGGGCACACGGGCACCCTTGATGACGTTCTCCGGGTAGCCGTTGGAGGCGATGACCACGCCGAGGGTGGCGTTGGACTCATCCCAGGTGAATTCGGGGGTTTCGCCGTCGAGAATGGCGGAGATGCCGGCACCGAGGTCGGAGGTGAGCTTCGGGAGCACGACTTCGGTTTCCGGGTCGCCGAAGCGGGCGTTGAATTCGATGACCTTCGGGCCGTCGGCGGTGGCGATCAGACCGGCGTACAGGATACCGGTGAATGGCGTACCTTCCTCGGCCATGCCTTCGACGGTGGGGCGCACGATTTTCTCGATGGCCTCGTCGACCACGGACTGCGGAATCTGCGGCACCGGGCTGTAGGCACCCATGCCACCGGTGTTCGGACCCTCGTCGCCATCGTGGGCGCGCTTGTGATCCTGGGAGATGGGCATCGGCCAGAAATCGGTGCCGTTGACAAAGCTCATCAGGGAGAATTCCTGGCCGTCCAGGAAGTCCTCGATAACGACCTTGGCACCGGCGGAGCCGAAGCGATGGTCGATGAAGATGTCTTCGAGTGCGCGCTGGGCGGTGTGCTCGTCCATGGCCACGGTCACGCCCTTGCCTGCCGCCAGACCGTCGGCCTTGATGACAATCGGGGCACCGTGCTCGTGTACGTAGTCCTGCGCCATCTCGAGATCGCTGAAGGTCTTGTATTGGGCGGTCGGGATGTTGTGTCGGTCCATGAGCTGCTTGGCGAAGTCCTTGGAGCCTTCAATCTGGGCGGCGGCCTTGGACGGGCCGAACGCCTTGATGCCGGCGGCGGCGAAATCGTCCACGATGCCTTCGATCAGCGGGACTTCCGGGCCTACGAACACCCAGTCATAACCATTGTTCTTCACGAATTCGATAAGTGCGGCGTGATTCGACTGGCTCAGCTGCGTGGTGTGGATGCCGTCCTTGAGCATGCCCGGGTTGCCGGGAGCCACGGTGACTTCGTCGATGCTCGGTGCCTTGAGCAGCGTGTAGGCAATGGTGTGCTCGCGCGCGCCGGAGCCGATAACCAATACTTTCTGACCCATGTTGTTCCTTTCCTGCGGAAAGCGAGTTACTTCAGTACGATTTGCGTGCCGGTGGTGTCGGCTGCGATCTGGCCGAGCACGTAGGCGGGCTCGTTGTTGTCGGCGAGCAGCTTCAGCGCCTCGTCCTTGCGAGCGGGGTCGATGGCCAGCACCATGCCGATGCCCATGTTGAAGATGTTGTACATCTCCTTATGATCGATGTTGCCAGCCTTCTCCAGCACGTCGAAGATCGGGAGCACGGGCCAGGTGCCGAGCTCGATTTCGGCGGCCAAGCCGTCCGGAATCATGCGCGGGATGTTCTCGATGAAGCCGCCGCCGGTGATGTGGGCCACGCCTTTGACCACGCCCGCCTTGAACAGGGGAGAGAGGGCCTTGACGTAGATCTTGGTGGGGGTGAGCAGCACGTCGCCGAGCTTTTCGCCGCCCAGCTCGTCGAGTTCGGTGTCCACGGTGTAGCCGGCCTGCTCGAACAGGGCCTTGCGCACCAGGGAGAAGCCATTGGAGTGTACGCCGGTGGAGGGCAGGCCGATGAGCACGTCGCCTTCAGCGATGGTGGAACCGTCCACGATGGCGGACTTTTCGGCAACGCCGACCGAGAATCCGGCGAGATCGTATTCGTCTTCGTCGTACATGCCCGGCATTTCGGCGGTTTCGCCGCCGACCAGCGCGGAACCGGCCTGTACACAGCCGTCGGCCACACCGGCCACGACCTGCTCAAGCAGTGCCGGGTCGTTCTTGCCGCAGGCGATGTAGTCAAGGAAGAACAACGGCTCGGCGCCCTGGGCGGCGATGTCGTTGACGCACATGGCCACGCAGTCGATGCCGATGGTGTCGTGCTTATTGGCCAGCTTGGCGACCATGAGCTTGGTGCCCACGCCGTCGGTGCCGGAGATGAGAACCGGCTCCTTGTAGCCCAAGGAGGCCAGATCGAACAGGCCGCCGAAGCCGCCGATGCCGCCGACCACGCCGGGGCGGTTCGTGCGGGCCACGTGCGACTTGATGCGCTTGACGACTTCGTACCCGGCTTCGACGCTCACGCCGGCGTTCTCATATGCTTTTGGCATTTGGTTGGCCTTTCTACTTATTTTGGCTCCCCTCTGGAGGGGAGCTGTCGGCAAAGCCGACTGAGGGGAGGCAAGCGCCTCTGGTTCAAAGAATTGTTATTGAGTGGATTGGTGGTGAGCTATTCGGCATCCGGCTGCACGGTGTTGTACTCGTTGCCGATGTACTTGCTCTTGTACAGCGCGAATTCAGGCAGACGCACACGGTCCTCGGGCGTGAGGGACTTCAGGAAGTCGGCCTCGTAGTCGTCGAGCGCAGTGGGGTAGTCGCCGTTGAAGTAGGCGACGCACAGGCCACCGTATGGGGCGTCGGCGTTCAGTCCGATGGATTCGACCAGACCGTCGAGCGAAAGGTAGGCCAAGGAATCCGCGCCGATGTATTCACGGATTTCCTCCACGCTCATCTTGGCTGCGATGAGTTCCTTGGTGGTGGAGATATCGATGCCATAGAAGCAGGGGTACTTCAGCGGCGGGGAGCTGATGCGCATATGCACTTCAGCGGCGCCGGCTTCCTTGAGCAGCTGCACGATGCGCTTGGACGTGGTGCCGCGCACGATGGAATCATCGATGACGATAACGCGCTTGCCTTTAACCACGCTGCGCACAGCAGAGAGCTTCATACGCACACCCTGCTCGCGCAGTTCTTGCGTGGGCTGAATGAAGGTGCGGGCCACATACTGGTTTTTGATTAGACCCATTTCGTTGGGCAGGCCTGCTGCTTCCGCATAGCCGGATGCGGCGGACAATGAGGAGTTCGGCACGCCGATAACCATATCGGCCTCCACCGGGGATTCGGCGGCGAGACGTGCGCCCATGCGCTTGCGGGCGGAGTGCACGTTGACGCCATAGATATCGGAATCCGGGCGGGCGAAGTAGATGTACTCCATCGAGCAGATGGCCAGCTGCGTGTTGTTGGTGTACTGCACGATCTTGTAGCCGTGATCGTTGACCACCACGATTTCACCCGGGCGAATGTTGCGCACCAGCTCGGCGCCGACGACATCCAGTGCGCAGGTTTCGGAGGCGAGCACGTAGGCGCCGTTCTTCATCTTGCCGAGGGAGAGCGGGCGGAAGCCGTTCGGGTCGAGTGCGCCGATCATGGCGTCTTCGGTCATCAGCAGGTAGGCGAAACCGCCATGCACCGTGTTGAGCGCTTCCTTGAGCTTGTCCATAAAGGTGCGCTGCATCGAACGGCGAATCAAGTGCATCAGCACTTCGGTGTCGGAGTTCGAATGGAAGATGGCGCCTTCGTCTTCAAGCTTGCGGCGCAGTGACGGGCAGTTCGTCAGGTTGCCGTTATGGCACAGAGCCACGTCGCCGTCATGGAAGCGGAAGATGAACGGCTGGATGTTGTCTGTGGTGCCCGAGCCGGCCGTTGCGTAACGCACGTGGCCGATGGCGCAATTGCCCTTCAGTCGTTCGATTTCGCGCTCATCGCCGAACACCTGGGTGAGCAGGCCGAGTCCGCGATGACCGATGAGATGACCGTTATCGTTGGAGACGATGCCGGCACCTTCCTGACCGCGATGCTGCAGCGCGTGCAGGCCAAAATAGGTGAGTCGTGAGGCGTCGGGGTGGCCCCATACGCCGAAGATGCCACATTCCTCGTGAATGTCTTCGAGTTCAGCCGACAAGCCAAAGCTCCTTTTTCAAACAGGGGATTAACTATCTATCAACCCTACCAATCGGCGGCTACATCGCGTGTTGTGGGGTGGTGGAACTTGTTGGGGTTTGCGGACGCGGTTTAAGCACCAGATCAGTCAAGTATGAATAGTGGCTTAGGATTTTGGCCTTTCGCTGTTTGTGGTGGGTGGTTGTGGTGTGGGGTGATGCCGACGGGTAGGTTGGAAGCATGGATACCTCTTACCTGTTCACCGCCGCATTACCTGGTGCTCCACTTTGTGCTCAAGCGTGATACCGAATTGTCGGTGTGACGTGATCGGTTGACTTTCGTCAACGCAATTTGAAAGGCTCCGACGGTATTATCCGTCGGAGCCTTTCGTCGTATGAATCCGGTGCTTGTTTTTCGGCTTCGTCTCAGTGCCTGAAATGGCTGAAGAACTCGATGGTCTCGGGATCCTGCGACTCGTCCATCACCTCAGCGGGTGTGCCGTTCTCGGCGATGACGCCGTGACGGAGCAGTACGATGCGGTCGGCCGCTTCGTGGGCGAAGCTCATTTCGTGCGTGGCCATGAGGATTGTGGTGCCTTGGGCCTTTAACTCGGCAACCATGTTGAGCACTTCGCCGACCAGCATCGGATCAAGAGCGGATGTGATCTCGTCAAGCAGCAGCAGTTCCGGGTCGGTCATCAGTGCGCGCGCAATCGCCACGCGCTGCTGCTGGCCGCCAGAGAGCTGATCGGGGTAGGCACTGGCTTTATCGCGCATGCCGATGCGTTCAAGCAGTTCCATAGCGCGGGTTTCGGCGCGATCCTTGCTCCAGTGGTGAACCTTGATTGCGGCAAGGGTCACGTTCCTGAGCACCGACATGTGGGGGAAGAGGTTGAACTGCTGGAACACCACGCCGATACGTGCGCGAATCTTGTCCTGGTCGGCACGCGGGTCGGTGATATCGGTATTGCCCAGCCAAATCTGGCCGTCATCGACCTGTTCAAGCAGGTTGACGCATTTCATCAATGTGGATTTGCCTGAACCGGAAGGCCCCAGCAAAGCCACCACCTCATGTTGGTGAATGTCAAAGGAAATGCCACGCAGCACCTGCGTGTTTCCAAAGGATTTGCGCACGTCATCAAGACGCAGCACCGTCTTGTTGCTCACGGGGGAGTCACTCGCCTCGGTGGTGATATTGGTCATTTCGCTCATACCGTTCCTCCGCTGAGTTCGCGCTTACGCAGACGTTCCGTGTACCAGTCGTTCAGCAGGATGAACGGCACGCTCATCAGGATGAACAGCAGGCTGGCGACCACATACGGCGTGAAGTTGTAGGTGCTGGCCACGTCGATCTGTGCGGCGCGCACGGCATCCACCGCACCCAGCACGGAAATCAGGCCGACGTCCTTTTGCATGGAGATGAAGTCATTCATCAGTGCGGGCGCCACTTTGCGCAATGCCTGAGGAATGACGATCAGTCGGGTCGTCTGGCCGGAGGTCAGGCCCAACGAGCGGGCCGAGGCTCGCTGAGAAGGATGTACGTCGTTAAAACCGGCACGCAGCACCTCGGAGACGTAGGCGCTGTATCCCATTACCACTGCAATGGTGCCGAGTACCGAGGGATCGATACGGCCGAACAAGCCTAGGCCGGGAATGCCGAAACCGATTAGATACAGCACGACGATAATAGGCACGCCGCGCATCACAGTCGTGTAGATCAATGCCAGGATACGCAGCGGGAACAGAATAGGGGAGCGGCTGGTGCGCACCAGCGCGATCAGCGTGCTCAGAATCGCCACGCCGACCACTGCGACGAGCAGAACGCGGATGTTGAGCCATAGGCCGTCAAGCACATGGGGAAACGATTTGACGAAGTATTCGCCGGAGAAGAAGGTCTCCTTGACTCGTGGCCAGCCGGGGGAGAGCTTCAAGCCGATGACGATGACCACCACGAACACAATGGTGCTGATCAGACTGGTAATCGTCGATTGAATTTGCTGATGAACACGATATTGGCGTCGTTCGAGCTCGACCTGACTTACCTCGTGTCCGTCAGGGGCATTGTGCTGCCTGGTTTCGGTTGGTGCTGCGGTCATGTGATGAATGTCGCTCGCTTCCTGAATGCCGGGATGGCCGGGTGCCACAGGAAAATTCCCGCAGCGCCCGGCCAAGGTGTTGTGACCTTATGATGTAAGCCTACTTCACTTACTTCTTCAGTTCGGTCAGGTCGGTGGTGTACTCGGCCAGCCACTTGTCCTGAAGCTTCTTGATGGTGCCGTCGGCGTTCAGGTCATCCACTGCCTTGGTCACGGCTGCAGTCAGCTTGGAATCCTTCGGCAGCACGATGCCCATGCCGCTCTTGTCTTCGGAGTCAGGCAGACGGCCGAGCACCTTGGCGTCCTTGACCTGCTCGGACTGCACCATGTACACGCATTCCACGGTGCTGGTGACCAGTGCGTCGATCTGACCGGCGTCAAGTGCCTGAGCCAGTGCGGCATCATCATTGAACGTCTGGATGTCGTCCTTGATGTTCGCCTTGGCGTAGTCGTAGGCAAGGGTGCCGACCATGACGCCCACGGTCGCATCCTTCAGATCGGATACCTTGGTGGCGTTGGCGAACTTGCTGTCTTTCTTGACCACGACGGACTGGCTGTCGTTGTAGTAGCTGGACGAGAAGTCAACGGCCTTCTTGCGCTCGTCGGTGATGCCGAACTGCTGGATGTTGAAATCCCAGTCCTTGGCGCCGGGAGCGATGGCGGTGTCGAATGCGGTGCGGGTCCACACCACGTCGCTCTTCTTGAAACCGAGCTTGTCGGCCACTGCGTAGGCGACGGCCGCCTCGTAGCCCTCACCGCTTTCCGGCTTGTCGTTCATAACCCACGGCTCGTAGGCCGGCTGTCCGGTGGCGATGGTCAGCTTGCCCGGCTTGTACGTCTGCTGGGTGATGTCGTCCGAATCGGTGGAATTGGATGCGGTGGACTGGCCGGAACCGCAGGCTGCGGTGAACGACAGAGCCAGGATGCTGACGGTGGCCGCAATGGTACGGACGATGTGTCGCTTATTGAACATGGGTTTCCTCTCCTCAAGTGTTCGTCATGCACACGGTTCAAACCGTGCTTGATGCATTCGCGCCAATTGTATGGCTATTGGGTTACAAAACATCGATATTTTCGGATGCTGGCTATCGCCATTGCTTATGGCCGACTAGAGCCGCGCAATCTGGCGCGTAAGCGGACGGATATCTCATATTGGCGCAGAGCGAAATGGCGTTCACTGTTCGAGTGTGAAGCCGTCGAATACGAATCCCGGACTGACCACACAGGAGACCAGCGCATCGCCCTGGCCTGGCACTGTGCGCTGCCAGACGCCAGCCGGTACGACCGCATGTCCCGATACGGTTACGTCGGCCTGATCGGTGGTGATGCCGGAACCCAAGGTGATTACGGTTCGCTTGGATTCGTCGGATTCCGGAGTCTCGTCGCTGCCGCCGAGCTCCAGTTTGACCGATGCCGGGCCATGCCACAGCCAGACCTCATCCGCATCGACCTTATGCCAGGCGCTGGCATCTCCCTCGGGCAGCAGGAAGTAAATCAGTGACGATAGCGGTCGGCTTGAGGCCTCATCCGTGTGCGGGGATTGCCAGTCACGCGTGTACCAGCCGCCTTCGGGGTGGGTTTCCAGTCCAAGGCGTTCCACTATGGACCGGGCGTATGGACTCATGTCTTGCAAAGCGACGCTCATAATGAGATCTCCTGTTCTTGGCGGGTTTGCTGGTTTTTGGCTTCTTGATATCAGGTCAGGTCAGCGGTGTCACCAGGCGTTGTTGTAGGCTTCGCGCCCGGATATCACCGTGGCTCGGTTCGTGCCTGCGCCGTGCCTCACCAGTGTTTCCAGCGTTTCTTCGATGCCGGCCGGAGATGATGTGTCGACGGGGATGTCGAAGAACGCGAAATCAGCCAATGCGCCCGCGTTGATTTGTCCAATGCGGTTGCGGCCCACGTGCATGCCCATGGAGGCGGCGCCGCCCAGCGTCATCATACGAATCAGGCGATGTGTCAGATCGTCGCTGGCATAGCCTTGTTCGCGGGCCAGGTCGTAAAGCATCGACACATCATCAAGCAGATCGAGGGTCGGCGTGCTGGAGAGCGAATCGGTGCCCACGCTTACCAGATTGCCTTCCTCGAGGTATTCGCGCACCGGTGCATCTTTGCCGGTGTTGGTAATGCGATTCGATCGGGGGCACAAGGCCACGCCCACGCCGCGCTGACGTAGAATACGCCGATCCTCGCCATTGGCCCACACGCCGTGTGCAATGTGCACATCCGGTCCAAGCGAGCCAAGCTGATCGACGAACTGGATGGCGGAGGCGCCTTTGCCCACTTCCTTGAGCTGCCGGTAGCTTTCCCAATCGTGGTCACTCCAGTCGGCCGCCGAATAAGTGGTGAGCACCGGCGGATAAGTGCCGGCCTCGAGCGGGGTCTCCGCCAGATGGATATGCAGTCGCATGTTCAGCTGACGAGCAATGTCTGGAAGATCAACGAACGGTTCGGACTCCAGCGTATACGGAGCATGCGGGCTGATGCCGAGGTTTGGCAGCTGCTCCTCGTTCATCCGGCGCAACTGCCGGATGAGCTCAGTGCGGCCCTTTTCCATCCATTCGGCGTTGTGCCAGCCCATTACCTCCCAATAAGCGATGCCGTGCATGCCCTGCGAAGCCAGCGCGCCGGCGGCGTCCAAATCGGTGACGATGTCTGCGGCGGCCGTCGTTCCCGATTCGACCATCTGGCGAGCGCCGTCCTCGGCCCACTGCTTCCATGGCTGGGTCTTCTGCGCCTCGGCGTACACCTCGTTGAATGCCAGTTCCCAGGCGCGGAACCGATCGTAGGTGCCTTGCCCGACCTGCACCATGCCGCTGTACTGCAGATGAGTGTGCGCGTTGATCAATCCGGGGGTGAGCACCCCATCCCAATGCCGTTCATGGATGGTGCCGTGAGCCGTCATTTCCTGCTTCAGCGCCTTCAGCACCCAGCGGCGTTTACCTACATGAACCACGCGGTCGCCATGTATGGCAACTGCGCCATCGATGATGACGGGGCCCGTCACGGGGATGATGAGTTTGGCGGAATACAGTGTCACATCATCGATAAGCTCGGTATCGACGGTCGGCCAGGTGTTGTCGGTCATATTCTCCTCGCTGCGTTGTGTTCGGTGCCGTGTCTATGGCTATCGGTCGGCGTTCTCTCGGTCGTTTTCCGCGAATCTGGTCAGTCGCCAATTGTAGCCGTTGTCCTCCACGGCATGGCTGGCTTGGTATCCGCGCGCCTTGAGCGCGCTGGCGGCGATGCGCTGGTCGGTCGCTGCGTCAAGTCTGATAAGCGTGTGATCCAGTGTGCCTCGATGTTCCAGAAGATATGCGACGGCGCTGGCCTGTACGGCGAAGCTCAGATCCATGATCTCGATTGGATTGCCGCCTCCCACCGTGTAGTTCACGCCATCGCCGTCGGCGATTAGCGTGAGCGTTGGTCCGTCGGGAACATTGAGTTGCACGGTGTCCCTGTTGACCTGTGGGGTGAAGTCGCTTACCTCGTCCAAGGCGATTTCGTTGGCGATGCCGCCGATCACTGCGAGCGCCGCGCCCTCGTGCATTGCGCGCATGTGCTCAAGTGTGACCGTATGTCTCACGCCAGTGGCGGACACCACCATATCCGCGCAAGGGAGTGCCTCGTCAATGTCTTGTGCGGCGAAGCCGTCGAACACCGCTTTGAGTGAAGCCACTGGATCGATATCGCAGATGGTGACTTCGGCGCCAAGCGCGCGAATGCGCCGTGCGAAGCCTTGGCCGACCGGGCCGTAGCCGATGACGGTGACGTTCTTACCGTCGAATGCATGCTCGCCGAGAATGCGCTGCATGGTGGTCACGCATGTCTCCCCAGTGCCGTGGGCGTTGTCGAATCCGGTTTTCAGCACACTGTCGTTAACGGCTACGACCGGGTAGGTGAGGGCTCCCGCTTCCTGCATCTGCTGGAACGCGCGTACGCCGCTGGTCGTTTCCTCGGCCACTCCAATGAGGTTCGCCGTGAGTTCGGGGCGTTCGAGCGAAGCGAGACGGGCGAAGCTGGCACCATCGTCGATGATGATGTCCGGCTGTATTTCGTCCAGCAGGTGCAGGGCCGCCTCGTGCGCCTGTTCCGCGGTCCAGTCTCGGCTGGATTCGACCGTGATTCCTTCCCGGCGCAGCTGTTCCGCCACTCGGGGATCCGTGGAATCCGGGCCGCAATATACGCCGACGATTGCGCCGGCGGCCTTAAGCTTGCGCAGCAGAATCGCGGTTTTTGGCTCCAGTATCAGACAGACGGCAATACGAATGCCTGAGAAATCGACGCGAGTGGTGAGGCTATCCATGGTGTCGCGTAATACCGGCATGTGCTGTTCCGCGTACTCCATTGCCTCCAGTCCGCTTGCCTTGCGCATATCGGTGATGGAATCGATGCTTTGTGTGCCGTCGCATAGGAATTCCTCGTTGTGCTCGTCGGTCATCGTGGCATCTTCGACGGTCATGCCCCATTGCTGGGCCTGAGACTTGATTTCGGCATGCTTCTGTGGCTCCGGAATCGCGAGTCGGGCTCCTGCCAGTGATCGATTCGTCTTCTGGGATCGGGCTGCCGCCCACGCTGCAAAATCGCTGTCTGCTGTAATGCTTTTCTTCATATTCCCCATGGTACGCATGCATGCCGCTGCTCCGCCGCTGCGCGTGTGGCGTGGGTGAAGAGCGTGCTTGGGCGCGTTGCGTGCGTCGACTTCGGCAGTTTCGAACAGGCATGTTGCATCGAACAAATGTTCGACTGTGTTGATATGCTGGTCGGGCCAGCGGTGGTAAGGAGGTGATGGCGATGGGCAGCGGAACGGTATCGACGCAACGCGAGCATACCTATATTGCCATTGATCTCAAGTCCTTCTATGCCTCGGTGGAGTGCGTGGCGCGCGGACTCGACCCGTTGACCACGCATCTGGTGGTGGCCGATGAAACCCGCACCGATAAGACAATATGTTTGGCGGTCTCACCCTCGCTGAAGAACTATGGCATTCCTGGCCGTGCGCGGCTGTTTGAGGTAAAACAGCGCCTGAATGGAGTCAACATCGAGCGCGCGGTCCATGCTCCCGGCGGCCGATTAATCGGGGAGTCCTGTGATGCGTGCGACCTGGAACGCTCGCCGGGGCTCAAAGCCTCGATGGTCATCGCCAAGCCGCGCATGGCGCACTATCTGGAAATCAGCGGGCAAATATATGGCATCTACCTCAAATACGCCGCACCCGAGCACATCCATGTCTACTCGATTGACGAGGTGTTCATCGACGCCACGCCATATCTGCGCTCGCTGGGTATGGGGCCGCATGCGATGGCGCGAACCATCGTGCGCGAAATCCTCACCAAAACCGGCATCACCGCCACTGCCGGCATCGGCTCCAACATGTATCTGGCCAAAGTCGCCATGGATATCGTCGCCAAGCACATGCCCGCCGACAAGGACGGCGTGCGCGTGGCCGAACTGAATGAAATGTCATATCGTCGGCTGCTTTGGGATCATCGTCCGCTCACCGATTTTTGGCGGGTTGGGCGCGGCTATGCCAAGAAGCTCGAGCATGCCGGACTGATGACCATGGGCGATATCGCCCGATGCTCGGTGGGTCGTGCTTCGGATTACTACAACGAAGACCTGCTGTATCGCATGTTCGGTGTCAATGCCGAACTGCTCATCGACCATGCGTGGGGCTGGGAGCCGTGCGAAATCGCGGATATCCGATCCTATGAGCCAGGTGCGCACAGCATTAGCAGTGGGCAGGTGCTCACCGGCCCCGCCGACTATGCCACGGCCCGGCTGATCACCAAGGAGATGGCCGATGCGCTGGCCCTCGATCTGGTCGATAAAAGCGTGCTGACGAACCGACTGACGCTCGCCGTCGGCTATGACATCGGCAGTCTTGATTCGTCAAAGCTCGATTCGTGCGCTGATTATGCGATGAAACGTGCCGCTGAGCGAGCAGCGAAAAGCTATCAAGGGCCGGTGACCATCGACCGATTTGGGCGCAAGGTGCCCAAGAGCGCGGTCGGGTCGATTGGTTTGGGTGATTTCACCTCGTCGTCGGCACGTATTCGTGAGGCCATGACGATGTTGTACGAGCGCATTGTGGATTCACGCTTGCTTGTGAGGCGGTTGACCGTCATCGCCGATGATGTGGCCACTCCGGAGGAGCTGGCCGCCGGCAAACGCTATGAACAGCTCGACTTGTTCGGTGATGACGAGGCCCAATCGTATGGATCCGATTCCACCAGCGAAAAAGATGGAGAGCATGATATCCAGCGTGCGCTGCTGGATGTGAAACGTAAATTCGGCCGCAACGCCGTCATCAAAGCCATGGATATGGAAGACGGCGCCACCGGTCAGGACCGCAACCGTCAGATCGGAGGCCATCGCGCATGACCCTGCAAGAGACCCATGCATACGACGACATCATCAACCTGCCACACCATCAGTCGCGCAAGCATCCGCACATGTCCCGCCACCAGCGGGCCGCGCAGTTCATGCCGTTCGCGGCCCTGACCGGCTACAACCAAGTCATCGAGCAAACAGCAAAAAACGCCGAAACCGCCATCGCTCAGGCCGAAGCCCAAGGCGATACCGATTTCGGCGCTTGACAATCGCTCCCGTTGGAGGAAGTCTCAGATTCGTCAGCCTACGTGACGTTCGAAGCGGTGGAAGCCGGTGATCTTGTCGATTTCGGCCATCGCGTCAGCCGGAATCACAAAGCCCGCGGCCTTCATGTTGTTCTCCAGTTGGCTGGGCTTGGAGGCGCCGGCGATCACACAGCTGATCTCCGGGTGCTGCAGGATCCATGCCATGGAAAGCACCGGCAGGTTCGTGCCGAGCTCGTCGGCCACCTTGCGCAGCTGCTCGACCTTGTCGAGGTTCTCATCGGTCAGCAGATCGTTGATCTGGTGGTCGGACTGCCAGGTGGCGCGCGAGCCGGCCGGCAGCGGCTGGCCCTTGCGGTACTTGCCGGTCAGCAGACCCTGCGCGAGCGGGGAGAACGTGGTGATGCCGATGCCGAGCTTGCGGCAGGTGCCCATGATCTCATGCTCGATGTAACGGTCGTTTAGGTTGTACTGCGGCTGAACCACGGTGATCGGGTACAGGTTGTAGCGGTCGATGATGCGCTGGGCCTCTTCAAGGCGAGCCGAACCCCACTCCTCGGAAACGCCATAGTACAGCACCTTGCCTTGGGCGACCAGGTCGCTCATCGCGCGCAAGGTCTCGGTAAGGTCGGTGGTCTCGTCAAAACGGTGGCAGAAGTACATGTCCAGATAATCGGTCTGCATGTTCTTCAGCGTCTGGTCGATGCTCTCGAAAATGTGCTTGCGGGACAGGCCGCGGTCGTTCACGCCTTCGCCGGTGGGGAAGTAGACCTTGCTGGAAATGACCAGTTCCTTACGCGGGTACTGCTTCAGCGTCTTGCCGAGGAAGCGTTCGGCCGCGCCGCCAGAATAGGCGTCCGCGCAGTCGAAGAAGTTGACGCCGGAATCGTAGGCGAGCTTCACGGTCTCCTTGGCCACGTCCTCAGCCGCCGTGCCCTTGAGATCCGTGACCCAGCTGCCCAGTGCGACCTCGCTGATCTTCAGTCCCGACTTGCCAACGCTGCGATACTTCATGTGTGCTCCTTGATAATCAATCGTCACCGTCGTCTCTTCATGGCCGGCCGTGAACGCTAACAATTCTTATTGAAACAGTTCAACCCCACTTGAACGCAAGTTGGCGGCTATTGCGACACGCCGGTGGTGACTTCGCGGGCGCAACGAATGAAATCATCAATGACGCTCCACCGATACGATGTGGCCGGAACGCCGAACTGAATGGCATATGCGGTATCCGGGCCGCAATCCAGCACGCGCAAAGTACGCAACCGTTCGCCGTCAAGCAGCGCTGGCAGGAACCGCTCCGGGCATAGGCAGGCACCCATGCCGTAATGGCACAGTTCCAGCAGAGTCAGTACGTTATCCGAACGGGCTGTGACTTTCGGCTCAAAACCGGCACGGCGGAACAGCAGATCGGCAATGCGTCCGTCAATATCTTGTGGGCTGCCTAGGAGAAACGGGCAATGCTCCAGTGAGGAAAGGTCACCTGCGGCAATGGCGCGCTCGTCCGGCGCGGTTCTGACGGCATCGACTTGGCCATTCGCCGCGCCACCGGTAGCGGCCAAATCCATCCACAGTGATTGTGCGAGGACCAGCACCATGCGCTCGTTATAGAAATCCATAAGTTCGATGCCGGCCGGTTTCCCGGCGAAGTCCGCCACCGCCAGATCAAGATCGCCGTTCGCCAGCCATTGTTGAATCTGATCGTTGCGGCCCTCAATGAGTTCAACGATGATATTCGGGCAGTCACGTTGCATCGCCTTCACAATCGGCGGCATGATCGCCCGGCTACGCGTGTAGGCAACACCCACGCGCAGCACGCCGGCCTGATCGCCGGCGATGTCGCGCATTTCTTGGCCAAGTGCATCGCGATCGCGGCGGAATCGCTGCGCATATCGCGCGAACACCGTGCCGGCATAGGTCAATTCGAGCGGCACATGGCGTACGAAAAGCGTGCATCCGAGCTCCCGCTCTAGGGCGGCGATGTTCGCACTCAGCGTCTGCTGCGTGATCCCCAACCGTTTCGCCGCCTTGCTGAAGCTATGTTCCGAGGCCACGGCGGCGAAGTATTCGATGCTGAGAAAGTTCATGGCGATACTCCCGTGTGTATGGCGTTTGCGTGGTGTGTGTATGACGTGTCGTGGCGCGAATCAATGCCACAGTATTAAACCTGTAATAGATATCAGTTTAGTCTGTATTTCTCCTGTTATCTTAGGTCATGGCTCGTGCGAATAGCGTTGATGTTTGCGACTGCGGGTCATGAGATGGAATCTGAGATGAGGCTGTAGCCGGAAGAGGAGAGGATCGCATGCTGGAAGCGGGCACGATGTTGCTGTTCTGTGCGGTGCTGTTTGCCAGCGTCGCCCTCGGCTGGTCGATTATTCCCGCGCTGTTCGTTGGTGTGCTGCTGTTCATGGGGTATGGGCTGGTTCGCCGGTGCTCGTTGCGCGCGATGGCGAGCCGTGCGGCCGGCAGCGTACGGTCCGCGGGGACCGTGGTGGTGGCCTTCGTGCTCATCGGCGTACTGACCTCGCTGTGGCGGGCCAGCGGGACCATCGCCTTCATCGTGGCCCATTCGACCGCGGTGATTCACGCCGCCACGGTGATTCCGCTGTCGTTTCTACTGTGCTCGGCGATGTCGGTGCTGGTCGGGTCGTCGTTCGCCAGTGCGGCGACTATGGGCACCATCTGCATGTCGTTGGGATTGTCGATGCAGGCGAACCCGGTGATGCTCGGTGGCGCGATTCTTGCGGGCGTCTATGTGGGCGATCGTTGTTCGCCGGTTTCCACCAGTGCCTTGCTGGTCAAACAGCTTACGCATACGAACCTGTTCAATACTATTGCCCGCATGCTGCGCACGGGTGCGGTGCCGTTTGTGCTGAGTTGTGTGGTATACGTTGCGGCTGCGGTGGTGGAGTGGCTGTGCGCGAGCGGTGGTTCCGGATTTGGTGCGGCTAGTGCGGCTGCTACGGCTGGCTCGGCTAGCGCGGCTGTTTCAACCAACGCAAGCAGCATAACCGATATCGGCGGATTGTTCTCATCGGCCTTCGATTTGCATTGGCTTACCCTAGTTCCAGCATTACTGGTCATCGTGTTGGCGTTGCTGCGTGTGGATGTTCGGCTGCTTATGCTCGCCAGCATTGCCGCCTCGGTCGCGGTATGCGTGGGCGTGCAGCACATGGAATGGGCAGAACTGTTGCGGCTGCTTATTTTCGGTTACCATGCGCAAAATCCGCAGGTGGCCGCACTCCTGGACGGCGGCGGCATCCTCTCCATGCTCACTGTGATGGCCACTGTCTGTATCTCCTCCGCCTACGCCGGCATTTTTGCCGAGACGCGGATGCTTGCTCGGCTGCAGCAGGTCATCGAGATGCTCGGTCATCGCATCGGCGCATGTGGTGCCACCATGATTACCGCGACTTGCGCGGCGGCGCTCGCCTGCAACCAAACCCTCACCATCATGCTCACTCACCAGTTGTGCGGTGGGCTGTACGGCGACGACGAATCCGAACGCTCCGCACAAGCTATCGATTTGGAAGACAGTGCCGTGGTGATCGCTCCGCTGATTCCTTGGTCGATCGCCGGTGCCGTGCCGCTTGCCACCATCAACGCGCCCACACTCAGCCTGGCCGCCGCGACCTTCCTCTACCTGCTGCCGCTCTCGCGGATGCTCGCCTCGGCTGTACGCCGCCGCTCGGGATTTCGGACTCGGCATCGATCCCAAAATCAAAACCCGGGACTCGCCATCCCACACCGGCCCAAACCCATGCTCCACATGTTCGCTCATGGTTTCCATCCTAAGTCGGGCGATTGAGCGCACGAGGCAATCAGGCCGAGAACTGTTTGCCGAATTCCGAGAAGAGCTGACGGCGGGCGAAGACGAGCAGGCCGAGCAGCACCAGCAGGGAGACCAGCCCGCTGACCATCACCAGTACATCCCACGGAGCCCAGCCGAGCGGAATGAACGTCAGAGGCATCAGACCAGCGACGATGTCGAACGCCAGATACTTGGCGTACTCGTCAATGGCCTTGGCCCGCAGCACGATAAGCAGCACCACGTCAAAGACCAGCGAAACCAGACACGTGATCGGTATGACGAACATGGTGACGACATGATTCATCGTCGCCACAAACCAGACCAGCGCAATCGCCAGCATGATATAGAAATATCGAAACATGAGGCGAAGCGGCCGCGGCACGTGCAGAATCGCACTATTGATGAACAGCACGCTGATGATCAGCGCGGCCGCCGATGCACTGGCAATCGGTATCGGCCACGAAAACAGATAGCTGAAGAAGCCATGCAGCAGCAAAATCGCGCCGGTTACAAACGTGATGATTTCCACCGCCAAACGCCTCGGACGCAGATAGATCTGCTGCGCGGGGAATGCGGCGGGGGAGGCCTCGCCGCGCAATTCGTTCTGGCAGAGCGGGCAACGGGCCATATCGCCGGTGAAATCGACGGTGCAGGCATCGCAATGCTTCATGCCGACGCTCCTTTCTCCACATGCACGCCAGCGATGTTCATACGGCCGCTGATGCCCTGCGCGGCGAGAATCCGACACAGGTTCTTGATGACGTTCAGATCATGGTAGATGGTGGAGATGCCGATGCTCAGGTCGTCGCCGAACGAGCAGACCGTGAAATTCAGGCTGGCCGGTGTGGTGAGGAAGCTCACCGAACGTACATGGCGCGCGAGTCGTTCGTCCAAGGTGACTCGGCCAAGGTTCGAGACGGTGGTCGTGGTCTCGCGGTCGGCGATGAACCGGGCCAGCTCCAGCACCCAGTCCTTGGCAGGGGAGGGCGCAAGACGCAGCACCGGATTCTTTTCCAGCGCAATCATGCGGTTCATATGCGATTCGACGCGCTCGCGACTGGTGGCATGGCCGAGCTGCTCCTGCACATGGCGGGCGATGTCGGCCAACGGCTCATCGGTCAGCAATCCACCCATACCGTTGCCGTGCGCGGTGCGGGCGGCGGACTGCTGGCCGTCGCCGGCTGCGTCTGGGCTTGTTGCGGAAGTTTTCGCGGAGTCCTCATCGGCTTCGATTTCGGCCGGCGTGTACGCCACGTAAGTCATGCCGTAGAAGTTGCGCACGGTCTCCGACCTGAAGAAGGCGCGCAAGTCGACCGGAATATCCACGCGAATCGCGCGATTGCGGGCGCGCGAGGGCATGACGTCGCGAATCGCGCACAGTATCGCGGCGATGAGGTAGGAGGTGAGACTCACTCCGCACTGATGCGCTGCACCAAGCACCTTGCTGGCGCTGACGTGGTATTCCATGAACGTAGGCGCGGCCCGGTCGATGGGGCCGGCCAGCCGGTAGATCTTCGTGCCTGGCGCAGCGCCGGCCTTGTCTTTCTCGTAGTATTTGTCGAAGCTGTTTTCGGCTTTGTCGCTATCCGAACCGTCGTAATCCGAAGGCACGCCCGGCACGTCGTATCGCTCGGCGATGTAGGCGTGCAGCAGCGACTTGAACAGGTTGATGGCGCCGCGACCGTCCGAAATGATGTGCGAGACCTCGAGATTGACACGATTGCGGAAATAGCTTACGCGGAACAGCATGCTTTTGGGCCCGTAATGCAGTCGCGAGCATATCGGCAGATGTTCCGGCTCCACCAGCGGCCGGCCGTCTGACTGTTCGAGGTAATGCCAGAACATGCCGTTGAGCAGGTGCACGTTGAAGCTCGGGAACTGGGCGATGGCATGGTCGAGCGCGTGCTGCAGGATGTCCGGATCGATGTCGTCCGCCAGATCGGCCGAATAGCGGAACACGGTCTGCGAGGAGCGGCCAGCCTGGGAGGAGTAGAACTTGCCGATGTTGTCTAGTCGGTACCAAGTACGTCTTGCCACGCGTCGCCTCCCTCCGGTGCGTTGGCGGTGGTGCCGGTGCCGGGAGCTGGTTCCAGCGGTGTGCCGTCGAGGAAATGCTCGATGATTCGGTAGGTGGTGGCCACCAGTCCCACGGCCGACGTATTGAGCAGGTAGCCGTGGATGCCATCGTGAATTCGGTAACAGGAGACGTTGTCGTTCACCAATTGCAGGCGACGGGCGTACGCTTCGTCCTCGTCTCTGAGCGGGCAGTATTCGGCGGACAACACCAGCGTGCGCGGCTGATTGCTCAGGTCGTGCGCGGTGAGCGGCGCGAAATACGGATTGGTCAGATCGGCCACGGACGAACGGTACATGTCGATGTAGTCGGCCATGTCCTGTGCGGTGAGGATGTAGTCGGTGCCGTTGGTCCGCACCGATTCGAACGGGCTGGTCTCGGGATTGTAATCGTTGCCGACTACCGGGTAAAGCAGCATCTGCGTGCGCGGCATGAACTCGCCGCGGTCGCGGGCCATGAGCGAGACGGCGGCCGCAAGATTGCCGCCCGCGCTGTCGCCAAACAGCACGATGCTGTCGGGATCCGGTGCTGGGATTGTCGCAGATATATCGCCCCCGCCGGCGGGGGCTGTCGGCGCAGCCGACTGGGGGTGATCAACATCAACAGAACCACCCACCCCAGAAATCGGCAATTCCCCAGCAAACAGCTGCCGGGCTACCTCATAGCAATCCTCAACAGCAGTAGGGAAGCGGTATTCAGGAGCCAGCCGGTACTCGACTGAGATCACACGGCGTTGCAGACGTACGGCCATATGCGCGCAAGCCTGCGTGTACAGGTTGATGCCGCCTGTGGTCCAACCGCCACCGTGGAAAAACAGGATCGTGCCACGCGGCGTGACTGAGGGAAGTTCCGTGTTGGCATTGCCGGAAATACCGTCGGCGTTGCCGCTCGACGTGCTTTCCTTGATGAGTATTTTGGGTAGGACTTTGGGTAATACGGCGGGCAGAATCGCGGATATTGCCGAGGCCACGGGCGTGCCATTGGCGGAAGATTCCTCCAGGGCTTCGGGCAGGGGCGCTCCATAGGCGACCAGCGGCGTGAACACTCGCAATGGTACGGCATATCCATCCGCCATAGGCGCGAAGGCGTCCTCGACACGGCATTTCGGATTGTCGGGTGCCTGCTTGGCGATAAGCTCTTCCGCCACGCGCTGCAATTTGTACGACTTGCCCGCGTTGGGCTTGATGTAGCTGGCGGCCTTCATCGCGGCGAACAATGCCTCGTTGATCGGCATGACGACAGGTCCTTTCAGCGGCGGATTCGGTAGTGCGAACACCCCAACCTTAGCCCATGACCGGCATGAACAAAAAAGGGAAGGAACCCGAGAGTTCCTTCCCTGTGTGCCGTATCAGACGCGATACGCGCCGATTATCAGGCGGTGAAGTATTCCACGCCGGCCTCGAAGATCGGCTGGTACTTGTTGCCGGGCACGTTGACGTACAGGC
>OGCO01002372.1_pt1 | contig 24938 bp, 20 predicted proteins | sample 1570171 | NCBI WGS metagenome assembly OGCO01 (sample SAMEA4370583, study PRJEB24528) | human gut metagenome
CGGCATCCTGATCGTTCTGATCGGAGTCTGGATGGTGCAGAGATATGAATAGAACGTTTATGCTGATCATGCTGGCAGGAACCTTTTTTTCGGCAATTTCCCAGGTACTTCTGAAGCAGAGTGCCAATATGGAATACAAAAATCCCCTCCGGGAATATCTGAACTGGAGGGTGATCCTGGCCTATGGTATCTTTTTTGGAGTGTTGCTCCTGAATACCTGGTGCTACACCAAAGTGGATATGAAATTCGGACCGGTGATTGATACTGCCGCCTATGTTTTTGTCCTGCTGTTTTCCTGGCGGATCCTGAAAGAAAAGATTTCCCGCGGAAAGATCATCGGAAATCTGATCATCATCCTGGGAATCCTTGTTTATACCTTATGATCATAAAAATGCCGGCAGCTTTATGTTCGCTGCCGGCATTTTTTTATTTTTTCTTATTTGCTGCGGATACAGTTGTGTATACACCATCTTCATCGAATGTATAGCTCTTTCCGTTTTTCTCAATAGTACAGTTTTTGTACATGATTCCTGTTTCCGGATCAAAATAATATCTCTTTCCGTCCAGTTTGAGCCAGCCTCTCTGCATCTTTCCATTGGAGCCAAAATAATAGGTATGGCTTTCATTGTTTCCGCTCCATGTATAGAATACCTTTTTGACCATAACGCCGTCACCGCCAAAATAATATACATCATTCCTGCTGTTCATGTACCGCACATGTCTCATCATGTATCCGTATTTGGCCTGAAAATAATAATAGTTCTTTCCAACCTTTTTCATGCCTTTTAATGCATGTCCGTTTTTGTCAAAATAATATTTTTTCTCCTTATAGGTGATCCAAGTATTTTTCACAAGGACTCCATTTTTGTCTACATATCTGGAAATATTCTTGGAATCCCTGATCAGCTTTGAACGGCACATTCCTGCGGTCTTATGGATATAATATTTCTTATTTTTCACCTGAACCCAGCCGTATTTTTTGACACCATTGACATAATAAAATTTCTTTCCGTTCTCTGTTGCCCAGCCGGTTTTTCCTTTATAGTTGCTGGTATCCGGTCTGGTGGATGCCTTGTATCCGGTCTGTGCATGCCATCTGGATGTGATGATCTTGGTATAATCAACATAACCGAAGTCAATATCTACAGTAGAATAAGACGGGATTCCCGCAACCAGACCCTTGGTGGTATTCAGATATCCGCCACCGTCACCATCGGTGGACTGCCAGATGGTATATTTGTACTTTTTCTTGTCAGGAGCCGGAATCGTATCACCATACCGCGCAAGCCATACATCATAACCTGTCATCTTGCTCCAGTCAAGCTTGTTGTCATACCAGTCTGTATTGCAGTAGATCATTGGATGATATCCGGCTTTTTTTACCTCATTGCAGAAGGTCTTTGCCAGATCTGCGATCTGTGATGCGGAAAGATTGCGCATCTGATCATATTCAATGTCATAAACCACCGGATAGGATACTTTATATCCATCCATTTTACGGATAGCAAGCTGCGCTTCCTTCAGTGCCTGCTGTGTGTTCAGCGCAAGGCTGTACACATAGGTTCCTGTCGGAACTCCTGCCTTCTCTGCCTGTTTCATGTTGTAATCATATGTCTTATCCAGATGATTCAGACCATAGGAGATCCTGACAAAAGCAAAATCTACATTAGATTTTTTGACCTGGCTCCAGTTGATGGTATCCTGCCACTCAGAAACATCGATTCCACGTGTGACAGCACCTTCCAGCTTCTGGCCGCTTCCGTTATAGCAGACACCGTTGATCTTCTTCCAGGCCTTTGAACTTACCCTGGAATTCTGTGTTGCCTTCCCGCTGGGGACCTTTTCTTCCTCAGCAACTGCCTCGCTTCGGTCTACGCCTCCGCCGCCCATGGCCATCGCTGTAGTTCCCATTGTTCCTATTCCCAGCAGTGCTGCCATACAGCCTGCCACCAGCCATTTCTTCCAGTTTTTCATTTTAGTTTCCTTCCATAAATTATGTTGTTTATTTGTGCATGACTTTTATTATACATATGAAAAAATGGAAAGTAAAGCCATATATGGAAAAAGACCGATGTCAGCTTCATACAGCTGAACATCGGTCTTCAGTTATTCTATATATTTCTTTCTGGTACTGTTCGGTAAAGATCACGGAACTTCCGGGTCTGTAGGATCAAAGTTTCCGGCTCCACGGAAGGTTGCCAGCGGTCTGCGGCCTAACGGTCCCTTGAAGGATTCATTGTTAACGTAATTTCCGCTGCTGTAAATGTGGATCGTAGAACCGTTACAGTTCTCAAATACCCACTTCGCATCAGCCACACAGGTACGGATACATCCGTGAGATGCAGGCTGACCAAGCTTCAGGTACTCGCCTGCCGGAAGATTATAAACACTCCTGGTCGATCCGGCTACGGAATGGATAAAGATTCCTCCCTGTCCGCATCCGTCAACATGTGTTCCATACTGTCCCCAGGACGGTCCCATCAGTGGCTGCCATCTCAGACTGCGGGTCAGTCTGTATGTACCATCCCATGTAGGTGTTCCGGAGAGACCTACAGAAACACGGATTGTCTTAACAGGAATCGTCTTGCTACTATTTGTGTATACAGTCATAACACCGTTGGTCTTATCAACCTCCAGGTAATATGGTCCTCCGTAAATACTGGAAACATCATTGCGGCGGTAACCATCCTTATCAAAGTAATACAGTTTTCCATCGATCCATCTGCTTGTATTGGTCAGATACTTGGAACCGCTGTCCGGATCGATATATTTGACCTGATCATAGTAATCGCTGACGATCACCCAGCCGGTGGAAAAACGTCCCTGGCTGTCCAGATAACCATTTACGGAACCACGCTTCATGGATTTATTTGTCACAACGGTATAGTTCTGCAGATAGTACCAGTATTTACCTACCTTCTGCCAGCCTGACTTTTTCAGAACACCGTTGCCGCCTGCATAATACCACTTATTCTGGTAACGGATCAATGTACTCTTGTACATCCAGCCTCTGTGCGCATTGGCATCTGATGTTGCAAAGAAATAGTATTTTTTGCCGATCTTTGTTTTTCCTGTTGCAAGCTGTCCTGTGCTATTAAAGTAATAGCTCTTTTTGGAGGACTTGTTTGTTATCATCTGGCTCTTATAATGGTTTCCGTTTTTGTCAAAGTAAAACCATCCGAAGAACTGGCCTTTTGCGTCGGTCACCTTCTGCCAGCCATATTTTTCAACAACTTTTCCTGCTGTGCTTCCGAAATAATAAATCTTGTTGGATGCACCCGGGCAGCCATGCCAGCAGTTCTTCCAGGAAACTCTCTGGCCATTGCCTCCGAAATAATATCTGCTGCCTTTATACTTCACAAGTTTTTTTGTAATGATGCGGCCCTTGCTGTCTGAAACATAATATGCGTTATTCTGCGCCTTCGCCATTGTATTCGTCATAACATAGCCGCTGGCATTCAGCATATATCGATATTTCTTGGACATTACAGGTGATACATAAACTCCATGTTTCATGATCTGTCCACGTGTGGCAGCCTTCGGACTACAATAGATAAAACGTTTTTGATTTTTGCTGTTTAAAACATATGTCCATCCGCCATAAAAAAGCTTTCCTGGAATCTCTCCTGCCTTTGATGCCGGCTGGAAGTAATACTGATATGTTGTGGAACCGGTTGTCAGCTTCAGGATTCCTGTTCGCGGTTTTCCGTTACGCATCAGTGTATAATAAGCATTTCCGATCTTTTTGATCTTGCCTACAAGGTTCTGAGCCTCTATGGATTTGTAATCACCCTGGGAATTATAATAGCGGAAAACAGTTCCTGTCCATAACCAGTAATTTCTCTTCTGCTGGCCAAGATTGGATGTCCACGGTGTGATTGCTTTTCCGGTGGAATCCGAATACAGGGAAGCTTTGGAGTTTTCGAGGAAATACCATTCTGTCTTCTGTGTTCCGGTATAACCTGCTGCACCTGGCTCACGGGTCATACGGCCGGTTACCAGATATCCGTCTTCATTAAAAAGATAATATCCCACATGTCCGTTGGTATTGATCTTAAGAAGACCATCCTGCGCAGTAAAATAATTATCTTCGATGGAACCTGTTTCTGATACCTGAGAAGCGTTCCCTTCATCCTGGGCAAGAGTCTCTGCGTTATCTACGCTCTCTGATGTTTCGACTGCCGTCTCTGTTTCTGCGGGTGCTGTCTCTTCGGATGTCTCCTCTGCAGACACTACATCTGCGGATGCTGTCTCTGCAGAAGCTTCTGCTGCGGATACTTCCTCTGTAGAAACTTCTTCTGCTGCAGTCTCCTGCTCTCCTTCTGCTGACTCATTCTGGAGTACCTGAGCCTGCTCACTCTCTGCTGCACCTTCCGGAAGCTCTTCAGTCTGCTGTACCTCCTGTGCTGCTGCAGCTGTTTCATCAACTGTTGTTTTCTGCTCTTCTTCGCTGCTTTCTGCAGGATCCTCAGAAGCTTTTCCCTCCGGAGCTGCAGATGCAGCAACCTTCTTTTTGCGGAGTCTGTAAAAACCGTTTGCAGAAACCCAGTCACTTGTCTTGGCAACGACTACACCGTTTACCAGTGATGCTCCGGTAGCAGAAATTTCCTCTGCCTTGTTGTTCTCTACTTTGTTCTGTACTGCGGTATCTGCTGACGGTGCATCCAGCTCCTGTGCATCACCTGCACTGAAATCATCGCCCGGATCTGTACTGTCTTCTGTTGTCGCATCCGGTGCTTCTGTAGCCTCCGGTGCTTCTGTAGTTTCCGGTGTCTCTGTAATCTCCGGTGTTTCTATAACATCCGGTGTCTCTGCGGGGTTCTCCGGTGCAACAGGTGTTTCTTCTGAACTGTCTGTACTGTCAGTACTACCTGTCTGATCCTCTTCTGTCTCCGGCTGCTGTACAGTCGTTTCCGCTTCATCACTGAATACATCCTCAGCCGGATTGCCGGCTGTCTCTGCTGCCATCTGCACGTCTGTACTTCCCAAAGCCGCAGCGTCGGCTTCCAGAGTTCCGCCCATGCATAATGTCAGACTGAGAAAAATTGCCACAACTCTTCTCTTCACAATAATCCCTCCTGATCATGCTGCTGTAAATAATTATTGTATCTGTTACGTATCATTCGCCCAGTCCGCCTTCGATAAGAGCCACAAGCGCATCTATCGCAGCCTGTTCATCCTCACCCTCGCAGACCAGTGTGATCTCATCCCCGCTTTTAACACATGCACCCAGAACACTCAGAACACTTTTGGCATTCGCTGTACCTCCGGCATACTGAAATGTTATGGACGATTTGTATTTTATTGCCTCGCCGCATAAAAGCCCTGCGGGACGAAGATGAAGCCCTGACGGGTTCCTGACCGTTACCTTATAACTTAACATTGCTGCTGTCTCCCTTTATATTACTTATCCTTCAAGCCTTGTCCAAAGCTGTGATTACTTACTGACTACTGCTGTCTACATTGGAAACCTTGGAGATTTTGATCTCGGCGGTTACATCCTCCAGCAGCTTGTAGCCTTCCGGAAGGCTGATTTTGATCGGTACTTCGTAGCTGCCCTCCTCCCAGTCATCCATGGAAAGTGCTGCTCCTACCGACTTCAGATCAAATTGGGAAAGATCTCCGTCTTCCGCCTGCACCTTCAGTTCAATATCCGCAACTTCAAATGCCAGCTGCAGATCATCAGGCAGACCCTTTACTTTGATATCCTCTGTCGGGAAGCTGTATATCTTACTGCCCTCCGGCAGGATATTGACTGTGATCCAGAGGTCCGTACTGGATCCGGATGTCAGCTTAAGGCCATCCGGAAGAAGTTCTGACAGGTTTACTTTCTTTTCCACGTCATTGCTCTTTCCTGAAATATCCACATTCTCATTGTCTAGATAAATGGTATTTCCCTGAAGTTTCAGATTGTTCAGTGCTTCCTCACTTCCGGCTACGCTGAAAGTCTCCGGTACTGTTGTGACACTATCCACAACATAGCCTTCTGCTGGTTCCCCTGTATATCCCGCACTGATCCGTATATCAGAACGCACCTTCCAGAGCTTTGCCGTGACATTAACCTTTCCGTTGTTGTCAAATTTCAGATAGCTCATGGAATTTGATGAAAGAGTGTCCTGATTCTTATCTGTGATAGTCAGTTCTGCGTCCGTGATCATCGTATCCTGATCGATCCCGTCAAGTTTTGAACTTACATCCACACTCACACTATCTATTTTACCAACCAGAGATTCCGGTCCTGTAATACGGACTTTTTCCGGATTTGCGGTGAGCGAAGCAATCTCCAGCCCCTGTGCCGGCTTGCTGTCATCACTGGTAACATTGATCGCAAATTCTTTGGTCACCTTTTTTTCCAGATGGACACTCAGATTCTGCGGTGATACACTAATGTTTTCCGGCAGTATCCCGGAGCAGGTCGCTGTAATGGGAATCATTACAGGATCTGTATCGGTAGACTGGGCCTGCTGCAGATCCGCAACTGCCTTAATATCACTTGAGGTGAGACGGTTGACTGTCTTCCGATCACCTGTAATATAAACACGTACGGAATTTTCACGGTCATCCTGCATGACCATCTCACCCAGCTGATCCACATAAGCTTCGTTGATGATCTGCACATCTGAGATCACAAAGCCTTTCGTAATGATAGGGTCATCAACATTTACTACGATCAGCCACACCAGGATTCCCACAATAATCGACATGATCTTCAAAGGGATGTTCTTAGTCAGATTTTTCTTCATGTTTCACTCTCCCTTTCAGCAGATTTCTCAGCTTACCGTTGTCAACAACCTTTTTATTCTGAGCAGAAACAAGTACTTCACGAAGCTGCTTGCTGTTAAGCCCTCTGGACAGTTCTCCGCCTCTGGCCACTGAAACCTGTCCTGTCTCTTCCGAAACAATGATCGTAAGAGAATCCGTAGCTTCGCTGATACCCACACCTGCTCTGTGTCTTGTTCCCAGCTGTTTGCTCAGTTCCATATTATCTGAAAGAGGCAGATAGCAGGTTGCTGCTACTACACGGTTCCCACGCACGATCACCGCTCCGTCATGAAGAGGTGTATTATGCTCAAAAATATTGATCAGCAGCTGACTGGTAAGGATACCGTCAATATTGATACCGGTTCTCACATATTCGTCAAGCCGGATCTCTTCCTCGATCACGATCAGTGCTCCGGTCTTAACTTCACCCATATCAAAACAGGCCTTTACCAGTTCGTTGATAGTCTTGTCATTGAAACGCTCCTGCACTTCCCTGCCGGAATCAAAGGGAATAATGTTGGAAACAAACTTCTTCTGTCCCAGCTGCTCCAGCGCCTTCCTCAGCTCCGGCTGAAAGATTACGATCACACCGATCACCAGCACATTAGCCAGGTTCCGGAAGATCCAGAGGATCGTATTCATTTTGAAGATATATGCGACCAGGATAAATCCAAGGACGATCAAAATGCCCTTCAGAAGGGTATATGCACGTGTAAATTTAATCCATGCCATAAACTGATATACAAAAAAGGAAATCAGTCCGATCTCAATGATATCTATCACGCCAAATCCCGGAAGGGAAATCTTCCCCAGATATCCGGCCACAACTGTCAGCACATTCTGCATAAGTCTCCTCCTTTCTTCCTGAGCTATTCCAATCGTTCCTGTTTAAAGATCCTTCAGCGATTCCTCCAGCTGTTTTTCGAAATCGATCTTGTCCAATCCCTGCGGTTTCTCACTTACTGTATTTTCGGAAAACATATCCGGCATCTTTACTGTATGCATTTCGTTCTTCTCAGGAAATACATCATCACTGAAAGACACAACATTGTCTTCTTTTTTTTCTTCTTTTACCGGCTCCGCATTGATCTTTTTGATGCTTCTCTCAGAAGTGGCGACCGTTGCCTTCGGAACGGCTTTTACGTAGTAATAGTACTCATCATCCTCATATTCCAGACGTTCTGTTCTGCTGTAATCTCCGCCAAAAACAAAGAACTCCAGAACAAATCCTGCCAGTACGGAGATCACTGTGGACAGGATCATCGGCACCATGGCTACCGTAATACTAATGCAGAAATCTCCGGCAAGGATAACCAGGATATAGATCACGCCGCCGGCAATGACAGCGATCCTCCATGCATAATCAAACGCCCGTGTTCTCAGAAGGTTCACAAACAGGATCACTACCACAAACGCGATCACTGTGATCCACATTGCCCAGTTGTGGACAAGTCCGTCAGAGATCAGCTTCAGTTTTTCTGTGATCTCTGCGGCAGGATCACTGAGTGCCGCCGACTGTGCATGTACAAACCGTATAAAATAATAGATCACAACACCGCATCCGGCCGGAAGCGCTGACAATGCACTACCCAGCAGGCCTGCTCCGATCGGCATAAGTGCAGGAACACCAAATCCGAAGGAAAGTGGTGTAAGGATCATTGCAAGATTCTGTGACCTGCTGAATCTTAGGAACAGGATCAGCATAAACAGAATAAGAAGCAGCATAAATCCTGCCGTTTCGATCCCGACTGCATAACAGTGCCCGATCATCAACGCAAATCCCATAAACATCATCACGGAAACCGGAAGGATCGAACATACAAGCGCCAGGATCAGGACAACAAAAATATTATCCAGCTGTTTCATGTAGCCCATATTGCTGTTGATCCAGAGAAAATAGGCAAATGCCAGAACAAACTTCAGGACCGGCAGTATATATACTTCATATTGTCCGTAAAATCTTTTGATATTCTGTTTGATCTCAAGTAAAGCTGTCATTTTCTATGTCCTCCTGCATTTCTCCGGACCGGATTTCTTTTTTCCTCCCGCCCGTAGATTTTTTCCAGTCTTGTAAGATCCTGATAATATTCCCTGACACTTTTTTTTGCCCGGAAATATTTCACAGAATACTGGATGTAGGTCAGTATCGAATATACAACAAGCACGATCAGATAACCGACGATGATATAGATCCCAACCTCGACCAGATTAATCTTATTCACATTATCCATAAGATATTCGCTGAAATATGCGGCAACGCCTGCAAGTCCCAATATATATCCGATCGTTACCAGAAAAAAGTTTCTGATCAGTGCAAGTCCAATATAATCACTTCGATAATATCTGCTCACCGGAAGATACTTCCTGCCTTCTCCATGCTCATACATGGCCAGACGGTTCATGATCTTCACTTTTTCTTCATTTACCATAAAAATAACTCCTCATAAGCTTTCTTTATCAGGAAAATCCCCGATATATGATCTGCATTACGCTTTCCATACAGTTATACTGTTTAACTGCAATCAAATTTATTGTAGCATAGTTCCATACCTATGAAAAGTGTTTTTTCGGCTGTTTCATGCCCTTCCTGCGCATATTGTCAGAAAATAAACTTTCTCTGCACCGGCCTCAAGAAGACACATTGCCATGGCATCTGCCGTACTTCCTGTTGTGTATACATCATCCACCACAAGTACAGAAAAACCCGGGATCTTTTCGGTTACCTGATATGCATTTTTCAGGTTCTGACGCCTCTGTATGGCATTAAGTTTTTTCTGAGATCTTGTGCTTCGTATCTTCTTTACCAGATGCTCATTCCATGGGATCCCCGTAAGAACACTGAGCCTTTCTGCCAGATATGCTGCCTGGTTAAAACCTCTCATCCTTTTTTTTCTGGGATGCAGAGGAACGGGAACGATCAGATCAGGCTTCCACCGTTCCAGATATTTTTTTCCGAAGACGCTCATTGCCTTTGCATAAAAATCCCCATATTCCCGACATCCGTAATACTTAAATCGTACCAGAGACTGTCTCCAGACCTCTCCGTACCAGAAAATACTTCTGCCCTCCGTAAAATGATGGGCACCCTTGCGGCAATCTTCACAGTATTCCTCTTCCATTTTTACCGGTCTTCCGCATTTCATACACCTGGGACCGGATATAGGCCTGACCTTTCCGGAACACTCCGGACAGATCAGCCGGTCTTTTTCTTTCAGTATCTGATGACACAGCGGGCATTTTTTCGGGTAAAGCATGTCCAGTAAAAAATCTGCTGTTTTTTTCAAGAAAGTCCTTTCTCCCCGATGGCGCTCTCCTTCTGTTCAGATTCATCCAGCTCCCGGATCCGTCTGTCCAGAGAGCTGTATCTCTGCTGCTGTTTTTCATTACGGATCATCTCCGCAAAAGTGGTCTCGCTGCCTACTACGGTAACACATTTTCTGGCTCTGGTCACTGCTGTATACAGAAGATTCCGATTCATCAGCATCCTTGGTCCGGAAAGGATCGGAAGGATCACTGCCGGATATTCTGAGCCCTGGGACTTATGTATGGTCACTGCATAGGCAAGTTCCAGTTCCTCAAGCTGTTTGAAGGAATATTCTGCCTGTCTGCCATCCTCAAATTCCACGGTGGCCGTTTCCGCAAATTCATTGATCTCCGTCATAATACCGGTATCTCCATTAAACACGCCCACACCTTTATCCACAGGAATCTTGTATCGTCCAAGGATTTCCCACTCCAGCTGGTAATTGTTCTTCACCTGCATCACCTTATCCCCTTCACGGAAAAGGCGCTGTCCGATCTCTTTCTCCTTTTTCTTTTCATCCGGCGGGTTCAGATATCTCTGAAGTATCTGGTTCAGCCGCTCCACACCTAAAAGTCCCTTACGCATAGGCGTGAGCACCTGGATCTCATAGGGCTTTGCATCTACATAACGCGGAAGCTTCTCCTGGATCAGTGCGATCACCACACGGATAATGATGTCCGCGTCATATCTTTTCAGAAAAAAGAAATCCCGGCTCTTGTTATTGATGGTCACCTGCTCGCCCCGGTTGATCTTATGTGCATTCACCACAATATCACTTTCAGATGCCTGGCGGAAAATCTTTTTCAACTCTACTACCGGAAAACAGCCGCTGCGGATAATATCCCTCAGAACATTTCCCGGGCCTACACTGGGAAGCTGATTTTCATCACCTACCAGGATCAGTCTGGTCCCTGCTGTCACTGCAAGAAGCAATGAATGCATCAGTGCGATATCTACCATGGACATCTCATCAATGATGATCACATCCGCTTCCAGCGGATTCTCCGAATTCCTGTCAAAATGAACTGCACGGCCTTCCTGCTCTTCCTCCGGCATTCCATTCAGCTCCAGAAGTCTGTGGATCGTCTGAGCCTCGTATCCGGTAGCCTCTGTCATTCGCTTGGCTGCACGGCCGGTGGGAGCTGCAAGCCGCAGCTCAGCGCCTTCCTCTTCAAAATAACGGATAATCGCATTGATCGTTGTAGTCTTTCCGGTTCCCGGCCCGCCGGTCAGAATGAACAGACCATGACTGGCAGCTGCCGCCACTGCCTGTTTCTGCATTTCATCTAACCGGGTTCCTGTCTCCTTTTCGATCCTGTTGATCCGTTTCTCCATCATCTCCTCATCTTCCGGGCAGAGGATGTTCAGCTCACAGAGCATTCTGGCTGAATTCAGCTCAAGATAATAATATCGTGTGGGATAGACAACTGCACCGTCTTCTGTTTCTTTCAGGATCAGTTTCCGGTCTACTACCATATCCATGAGATGTTTTTCCATGTAGGAGGAATCTACTCCCAAAAGTCCGGATGCCCTGGAAAAAAGTTCCTCCTTCGGGAGATAGATATGGCCTTCTCCTGAAGCCTGTAGGAGAGTATACAACATTCCGCTTCTTATCCTGTAATCTGAATCTGTATGGATCCCGATCCGGGAAGCGATCTCATCTGCGATACGGAATCCCACACCACTGATATCCTCTGCAAGGCGATACGGATTCTCCTGCAGGACTCCATATACAGTCTGCCCATATTTCTGATAGATCTTTGCGCCGAGCTTCAGTGATATCCCGTATTTCTGGAGAAAGATCATAGCGCGGCGCATATCTGCTTTCTCCGTCATCTGTTCTGCGATCTCCATGGCCTTTTTTTCGCTGATTCCCTTGATCTCAGCCAGCCGCTCCGGCTCTTCCTCTACAATACGCATAGTATCATCACCGAAACGACGTACGATCCTGGCTGCCAGTGCCGCTCCGATCCCCTTGATCGCACCGGAACCCAGATAACGCTCCATGGCCAGTGCATCCTCCGGCATTTTTTCTACGTAGGAGGCTATCTGAAACTGCTTGCCATACACCGGATGTGTTGTATAATTTCCGGAAGCTTCAATGGCAGCCCCCTGGGTGATCGCAGGAAATGTCCCCACACAGGTCAGTTCCCGTTCCTCTTCCATCCCTTTCAGTACCATGACCGTATATCCATTATCTTCATTTCGGAAGATCACATGATCTATATATCCTGTAACTGTCTCACTCATTTTTTTCTCCATCTGTAAACCTCTGATAACAGCAAAAGGCACTGCAGCTGCAGCGCCTTATCTGTATGAGTTTCCTGCGGCAGTCTCTTCTCTGACCCTGTGCCGTCCGGACGACTCATAACGGTTTACATCCTTGACATGATTTCCGCATATTTTCCTGTTCCTGCAGCCACTACAAGCATTGCATCCTGTACCGTCAGTGTGCTGACTCCTGTTTTCTGCTCGATCAATGCATCCATTCCATGCAGCATGGCACCTCCGCCTGTAAGAACGATTCCTCTGTCCATGATATCTGCCGCCAGCTCTGGCGGTGTTTTCTCAAGAACGCCATGGACTGTCTCCACAATCTGTCCGGTCGTTTCCCGCAAAGCGGTCCGGATCTCCTCAGATGTCAGTGTTGCCACCTTCGGAAGTCCTGTGATGATATTTCTGCCCTTGACCTCCATCGTGCGAAGATCCGCTTCTTCACTGGCTGTTCCGATCTTGATCTTGATATTCTCCGCTGCATCTTCCCCGATAAAGAGGCTGTGCTTCTCACGTACATAATTCATGATCGCATGATCAAAATTATCTCCTGCAACCTTCACAGAAGCGGAAACAACCACTCCCCCTACCGATATGACCGCAACATCCGTGGTCCCTGCACCGATATCCACGATCAGATTACCAAATGGCTTGGTGATATCTACACCTGCACCGATAGCAGCAGCGATGGGCTCGTCCACAAGAAAAACTTCCCTGGCTCCTGACTGATAGGCAGCTTCCTCAATTGCTTTACGCTCAATCTCCGTGATCCCACTCGGAACACTGATGCTGACTCTCGGTTTCCGGAACGCTCTCCGTCCCATAGCCTGTGAAATAAAATATTTCAGCATCTTTTCCATTACATTATAATCTACGATCACACCTCTTCGGATTGGCCAGATCACTTCCATATTGGAAGTCAGATGGCTTGCCATCTGTCTGGCTTCCTCACCGATTGCTCTGATCTTCTCTGTATCTTTATCATAAACAACCACAGAGGGCTCTCTTAAAACGATTCCCTTGCCTGTGGAAAACACCAGACTGTTTCTGGTTCCCAGATCGATTCCAATATCCTTTGCCGGCATAAATCCTCCCGCCTGCGTCATACACGTTCATATGCTGACGCATTTCTGACTTATTCTGTTCCGGTCTGTGCCGAAACGTTCCCGCACTTCATTATATACAAAACCACAGAAATTGAAAAGAACTTTTACCGGTTATTTCTGTTCCAGATATTTTTTCACATATTTACCGGTGTAGGAAACCGGATTCTCTGCTACTTCCTCCGGAGTTCCTCTGGCAATTACCGTTCCGCCTCTGTCACCGCCTTCCGGTCCGATATCAATAATATGATCCGCCGTCTTGATCACATCCAGATTGTGCTCAATGACCACAACGGTGTTTCCTCCTTCAGACAGACGGCGCAGGATCTCGATCAGCTTGTGGACATCCGCAAAGTGCAGTCCTGTGGTAGGCTCATCCAAGATATAGATCGTCTTTCCGGTACTGCGCTTGCTGAGTTCTGTGGCAAGCTTGATACGCTGTGCTTCTCCTCCGGAAAGAGTGGTGGAGGGCTGACCCAGACGGATATAGGAAAGCCCTACATCATACAGGGTCTCGATCTTTCTCCGGATCGACGGTACATTCTCAAAAAATGTCAGTGCTTCTTCCACAGTCATATTCAATACATCATAAATACTCTTGCCCTTATACTTCACTTCCAGAGTCTCACGATTGTAGCGTTTGCCCTTGCAGACTTCGCAAGGCACATATACATCCGGAAGAAAATGCATCTCGATCTTGATGATTCCGTCACCGCTGCAGGCCTCGCACCGTCCGCCCTTGACATTAAAACTGAAACGGCCTTTCTTGTAGCCCTTTGCCTTGGCATCTGCGGTGGCTGCAAAAAGATCACGGATCTGGTCAAAAACTCCGGTATATGTGGCAGGATTGGAACGGGGAGTTCTTCCGATCGGGGACTGGTCGATATTGATCACCTTATCCAGCTGATCGATACCCAGGATGTCATCATGTTTCCCGGGGATCACTCTGGCACGGTTCAGGTCTCTGGCAAGTCTCTTGTACAAGATTTCATTGATCAGAGAGCTCTTACCGGAGCCGGAAACACCTGTGATACAGGTCATCACTCCCAGAGGAATATCTACGTCGATATGCTTCAGGTTGTTCTCTGCCGCACCCTTTATATGAAGAAATCCGGTTGGTTCCTTCCTCACTTCCGGTACCGGGATCTTCAGCCTTCCGCTTAAATAAGCTCCTGTCACAGACTGCTCATTTTTCATCAGATCCTCAGCTGTCCCCATTGCGACCAGTTGTCCGCCATGTTCTCCGGCTCCGGGGCCGATATCGATGACACAGTCTGCAGCACGCATGGTATCTTCATCATGCTCCACCACGATCAGACTGTTGCCAAGATCACGGAGACGCATCAGTGCCCCCAGAAGCTTGTCATTATCTCTCTGGTGAAGCCCGATACTCGGCTCATCCAGGATATATGCAACCCCCACAAGCCCGGATCCGATCTGTGTGGCAAGACGGATCCTCTGAGCCTCTCCGCCGGAAAGGGTTCCGGTAGCTCTTCCAAGTGAAAGATACTCCAGGCCAACCTCTGCCAGAAATCCAACCCTGGCGCGGATTTCCTTCAGGATCTGCCTTCCAATAAGCTCCTGCTGCTTTGAAAGCTTCAGATCGCGGAGAAAGCCCTGCAGCTTCTGTACCGGCATATTGGTCACTTCATAAATATTCTTATCCGCCACGGTCACTGCCAGGGACTCCTTCTTCAGCCTCTGTCCCTTACATGTGGTGCACGGAGTAATCCGCATAAAGCTCTCGTATTCCTGCTTCATAGCCTCGGAACCGGTTTCACGGTATCTCTGCTCCACATTGCGGATCAGTCCCGGGAACGCCACATCGTAAACGCCCTCTCCCCGCTGTCCTTTATAATAAACCTTCACAGAATGACCGCCGGTACCATGGATGAGGATATCCTGGACCTTCTTCGGATACTCGCAGAAAGGTGTATCCAGAGAAAATTCATATTCCCTTGCCAGGGCATCCAGGATCGCTCTGGAAAAGCTTCCCTGCGTGGTACAGGACTGCCATCCGAGAACAGCGATAGCCCCTTCATTGATACTCCGTTTCTTATCCGGGATCATCAGATCGATATCAAATTCCATCTTATATCCAAGACCCAGACACTGCGGGCAGGCACCAAATGGATTATTAAAGGAAAAGCTCCTGGGTTCGATCTCATCAATGCTGATGCCGCAATCCGGACAGGAAAAACTCTGACTGAAATTCAGAAGCTTCCCGTCCATAGTGTCTACTACCAGCAGACCATCCGCCAGATCCAGCACGGTTTCAATGGAATCGGAAAGACGCTTCTCTATTCCCGGTTTCACAATAAGTCGATCCACAACGATCTCAATGTTATGTTTGATATTCTTATCCAGCTTGATCTCCTCAGAAAGCTCATAGAGATTTCCGTCGATCTGCACTCTCACATATCCGCTTCTTCTGGCCTGATCCAGAAGTTTAACATGGGTTCCCTTGCGGCCCCGCACTACCGGTGCAAGAAGCTGGATCTTCTGGCGTTCCGGAAGCGTCATGATCTGATCCACCATCTGATCTACCGTCTGTTTGCGGATTTCCCTTCCACATTTGGGACAGTGCGGGATTCCCACACGGGCATACAGAAGTCGGAAATAATCGTAGATCTCCGTTACCGTACCCACTGTAGAACGGGGATTCCGATTCGTTGACTTCTGATCAATGGAGATTGCCGGCGGAAGGCCCTCGATACTCTCCACATCCGGTTTCTCCATCTGTCCCAGGAACTGCCTCGCATAGGAAGAAAGTGACTCCATATAACGTCTCTGCCCCTCTGCATAAATGGTATCAAATGCAAGAGATGACTTACCGGAGCCACTGAGTCCGGTAAGTACCACAAACTGGTCTCTGGGAATATCGACGCTAAGATTCTTAAGATTATTCTCATTGGCTCCGCGTATCCTGATAAAACGCTTCTTATCGTTTGCTTCTGCTGACATGAAAGCCTCCTACTCTGTCCGGTCATACAAAAATACTCCGGTATTCTTCTCAACAGCAGAATCTACCTCTCTTATTCCGCTGTAAAACTTCTGATTTTTTATCAGTATACTGCCAGAACATCCGTTCGTCAAGGTGAAAAAATCGACAAATTTTTCTACAGCAGAAAATCCGCCATCACTCCATTGCTCACATGGATTCCCTTTCTCGAAAGATATATCCTGTCTCCTTTTTGTTCCAGCATTCCGATCTCCAGATGTTTTTTCAGGACCTCTCCGTAAACGTTTTCCATATTTTTTCCGAAATATTCCGCAAACGCTTCCATTGAAACGCCCTCTGTCATCCGAAGCCCCAGAAACATAAACTCAGCCATCTCATCTGCCTCTGTAAGGCTTTCCATATTCTGGCGGATCTTATCCGGAAACGCACTGTTTCCAATATATTCCTTCATATCCGCAGTATTGGAAAAACGCATATGATCCAGAAGTGAAGACGCCCCAAGTCCCAATCCCAGATAATCGATCCTCTGCCAGTATCCCTTATTATGACGGCATTCCCGTCCACCTTTCGCATAATTGGAGATCTCGTACTGATGAAACCCATATTCCGCCAGGATCCCTGCCGTATTCTCATACATACGGTACTCCGTATCCTCATCCGGCAATTTCAGCTTTCTCTCCCCGAAAGGAGTGCCTTCCTCAATGATCAGACTGTAGGCGGAAATATGTTCCGGCGAAAGCCCTGCCACCGTGCGGAGATTTTTTTCCCAGTCTGCATAAGTCTGTTCCGGAATGGCACTCATCAGATCGATATTGATGTTGGAAAAGCCTGCATCCCTTGCCATAAAAAAGCTCTCCTGAAACTCTTCCCACGTATGGATTCTTCCAAGAATCTTTAATTCCCGATTCTGCGGGGACTGAAGCCCCAGACTCAGCCGGTTGATCCCGCGTTCCAGATATATTTGAAGTTTTTCTTTATATAAAGTCCCCGGATTTGCTTCGATGGTGATCTCAGCATCCGGGGCCACAAAAAACTTATTTCTGATCTGATCCAGCATCTCTCCAACAAGAGACGGATCCGGCACGGAAGGTGTTCCTCCGCCGATAAAAACTGTGGTGATCTCCCTGTCCGAAAAATCCGGAACAGCAGCGATCTCCCTTTCCAGAGCCTGGAAATATTCCTGCTGTCTCTCTTTTCCGGCAGGTCCGGAAAGGAAATCACAGTAATCGCATTTTTTTACACAAAACGGAATATGGATATAGAGCTCCAGCGGTTTTTTCGCCTCATTCTCCATCCAGGGCTCCTTCCTTTCCACCACTACCTGATGTATCATTATCCTCATCGGAGCTTGTATCTTCACCGGCACTATCCGCATTATCCGTACTTCCGTCTGAAGCAGCCGGTGTCGGTGTCACGCCATCGATCCCCAATGCCTCGCTGCCGTTTTCTGCCAGGTACTCATTGACCATTGTCAGATTTCCATTGCTCGTCACTGCATCTGGATCTACAGTTTTCGGATCAGGAGTGGCAGTCGGTTCCGGCGCTGTACTGATTTTGATCACACTTTCCTCTTCTGCATTTTTCTTCTTTGAACCACATCCGGTAAGCAGAGCTCCTGTCATAGCCAGAAGTCCTGCTGCCAGAAACAGTTTTTTTATATTTTTTTTCAAAAAGTCATCTCCTATTTATCATCCAGCTTCAGGACACTCATAAATGCCTTCTGCGGGATCTCCACGTTACCTACCTGACGCATACGTTTCTTACCTTCCTTCTGTTTTTCCAGAAGCTTCTTCTTACGGGAGATATCTCCACCGTAACACTTGGCAAGTACGTCTTTACGCATGGCTCTTACCGTCTCTCTGGCAATGACCTTGCTTCCGATAGCTGCCTGGATCGGGATCTCAAAGAGCTGTCTCGGGATCTCGTCTTTCAGCTTCTCACACATCTTTCTTCCGCGCTCGTAAGCAGTATCTGCATGCACGATAAAGGAAAGAGCATCCACTTCTTCTTTATTCACAAGGATATCCAGCTTCACAAGCTCACTTCTCTCATATCCGTCCAGCTCGTAATCCAGGGATGCATAACCTCTGGAACGTGACTTCAGTGCATCAAAGAAATCATAAATGATCTCGTTCAGCGGCAGTCTGTATTTCAGAAGTGCACGGGTTTCTTCCATATATTCCATGCCTTCATACTGACCACGTCTCTCCTGGCAGAGATCCATGATCGCACCAATGAACTCTGTGGTTACCATGATCTCCGCCTTCACCATAGGCTCTTCCATGTATTCGATCTCTGAAGGATCCGGAAGGTTGGTGGGATTTGTCAGCTCGATGATCTCACCATTGGTTTTATAGACCTTATAAATAACACTCGGTGCTGTAGTTACAAGATCCAGGTTATACTCTCTCTCCAGACGCTCCTGGATGATCTCCAGATGAAGAAGTCCCAGGAAGCCGCAGCGGAAACCAAATCCAAGGGCGACCGATGTCTCCGGTTCATAATAAAGGGAAGCATCGTTGAGCTGAAGCTTCTCCAGCGCGTCACGGAGATCGCCGTACTTGGCACCATCTGCCGGATAAAGGCCACAATAAACCATAGGGTTTACCTTCTTATATCCCGGAAGTGCCTCTGCACAGGGGTTGTCCGCATCCGTTACCGTATCACCCACGCGGGTATCACGGACATTCTTGATGCTGGCTGTGATATATCCGACCATACCTGCTGTCAGCTCGTCACACGGGATAAACTGACCCGCTCCAAAATATCCAACCTCCACAACCTCCGTGGTGAATCCGGTCGCCATCATATGGATCCTCGTGCCCTTTTTCACACGTCCGTCCTTCACTCTGCAAAATACGATAACACCCTTATAAGGGTCATAAACAGAGTCGAAGATTAGAGCCTTCAGAGGTGCATCCACATCCCCCGCCGGCGCCGGGACCTTATTGACGATCTGCTCCAGGACCTGGTCTACATTCAGTCCTGTTTTTGCGGAGATCTGCGGTGCATCCTGCGCTTCAATTCCGATCACATCCTCGATCTCATTGATAACACGCTCCGGATCCGCACTTGGAAGGTCGATCTTGTTGATCACCGGAACCACATCCAGATCATGGTCCAGTGCCATATATACATTGGCAAGTGTCTGAGCTTCGATTCCCTGTGCTGCATCCACAACAAGGATCGCTCCGTCACAGGCAGCAAGGCTTCGGGAAACTTCATAGTTAAAGTCCACATGTCCCGGGGTATCGATCAGGTTAAAAATATACTCATTTCCGTCCTTGGCTTTGTATACAATACGAACCGCCTGGGATTTGATGGTAATCCCTCGTTCTCTCTCAAGGTCCATGTTATCCAGAACCTGGGCCTGCATTTCCCTCTCGGTAAGAAGTCCCGTCATCTCGATGATACGGTCCGCAAGTGTTGACTTGCCATGGTCGATATGTGCAATGATACAAAAATTCCGAATTTTACTCTGGTCTATCATTCAGGAAGTCCTCCTTAAATTTCTCTCGTATAAAGCGTTCCAAACGCATATTTTTCCATACTGCTCTTTATCATATCATATTTCAGCCTTCTTTGTCACTGCCTTTCAGAACTCTGTTTAAGATATCTGCAAATGGTTCCATGGCATTTCGGACTTCCTCCACGGTATTTGTCTGTGCTCCGGCCTCCAGAAGCAGGGCCCGTGGCTTAAGATGCAGATTATAGCGAAGACCTGCCAGATAGATCCCCCGGTAAAGATCGGGGTAATACTGTGCCGCCTGATATTCCAGCTGAAAGGAAAATGCCAGATTCTCTTCTATGTAAGGATTGGGCAGATAACTCACTGCCCCCTGACTGACTGTATAGCTTAATCCATTATAAAAAAGCAGCTGAGCAGTAGGTTTTCCATTCACCTGCGTTACCAGATGACGCTCATCCGGCACACCATCTCTGTGAAGATCGATCACAACTTCAATGGTGGGATTTTCTTCCAGCACTTTTTCTATGGATGCCCTGGCATAATCATAAGCCTTGCTCCTGTCCAGTGTTCCTCCCATCATATCAAAGGCATCTGTTATATGAATGACCTGGTATCCATATGTTTTTTCCAGAAGTTCAGTAAGATGATCTCCCACTCCTACGATGGTGTCCTCAATCTGTCCTTCTCTTGAATCTGCAAAAGCCTCCTGGGAATGGGTATGATAGATCAGGATCTGGGGTACTGATGAATCCTTTTTAACGGACAGATCCTCCTTCAGAAAACGGGGCGCACTGATCTGCTGCGCATTCGTTTCCGTATTGGAATCCAATATAAAAAACTGATTCATCACATAGTCAAAATCTGCCAGTTTCGCCTGAGACAAGTCAATCTGCGGATGTGGCAGTGCCACAGTCTCCTGTTCCTTCGCAGTATTTTCACCGGATTGGTTCTCCTCTGACGCTGGAGGCTCCGGTTCTGTGTCCCCCGGCTCCGTAGCTTCCTGTTCTGAACCTCCCGGCTCTGTAATTTCTGGCTCTGCAACTTCCTGTTCTGTATTTCCCTTAACAGTCTCCTTTTCATTTTTTTTGCCGTCAGGAGATTTTTTCTCTGCCTCTTCCGCTTCTTTCTTTTGGATTTCTTTTTTCTTTTGAAGCTCTTCTTTCTTCTGAAGGGCTTCTTTCTTCTCCACTTCTTCCGCCTCAGCCATCAGCAGCGTCTCCTGCTCTTTTCGGTTCTCTGCTTCCACTTCTTCACCCAGATGCTCTGCGTTTTTTTTCTGCAAAAGCATCTCTGTTTCCCGGTCTCTGCCATTTTCCTTCTGCAGAGCTTTCTTTTCCAGAAAGCAATACAGCGGCAGCTGTCTGTAGATCTCACCATGCCTGAAAAAATCTCCCGGAAGGACAGCCACCACACCCAGGAAGATCAGGCTCAAAACCACGCAGAAAGCCCTCTGGATATTCGTCACCAACGATCACCTCTTATGGTATTTTATGACCTGTCCTCTTCGATTAGACTATCGGAAAAAGCCAGATTCAGTCCCTCGGAAATGGTAAAGCTTAAATATCGTACCGTTTCATCCACATCCTTTGGTGTTACAAACATGGTGTAAAGCTTCGGTGAGATCATTTCTTCCAGAAACTCCTTCTGCTCATCTTCCTCCAGCGCCTCCAGAAGCTCTGCCATGGAATCATGGACAATAGTAGCCGCATCCACCACAGTCGGAACACCGATCCCGATCACACGGACCGAAAGATTTTCTTCATTCAGGCCTTCCCTGTGATTCCCCACGCCGGAGCCCGGACTGATCCCGGTATCCGTGATCTGGATCGTCCGGTTAAGTCTTGTCGTACTTCTGGCCGCCAGCGCATCTACGGCGATCACCAAATCCGGCTTTGTCTCAGAAACAACACCCCGAACAATTTCCAGAGTTTCCATTCCGGTCTGTGCCATCACACCCGGAACGATCCCGCTGATCTGATGCATTTTCATATGTTCATTGCTCTTCAGCCCATATTCCCGGATCACATGCCTTGTCATATGAAGATTGGAAACTGCACGGGGGCCAAGGGAATCCGCAGTGATCTCCTGATTTCCAAGCCCTACCACCAGGATCGACTGCTGCCGTCCGAGATCGATCAGCTCCCTTAAATGATGTGCCACTTCTTCCGAGATCTCCCTGTGATAATCCTCATCCGGAACGGAAAGATCCGGTGCCTCAATGGTAATATAGGTTCCCTGTGGTTTTCCCATGGTCCTGGCTCCGTTTTCCGTTGTGATCCGTACTACGGTAGTCCGAACATCCTTTTCCTCATCGTATCTTTCCCTGATCTCTACTCCACGTACTTCTACGTTTTCCGCCTGAAAGCGTTCCGTTGCTTCCAGCGCCAGGTCTGTTCTGATTCTGCTCCTTCCAGCCATACTCTCATCCTCTTTTTCTGTAAGATTGCAAAGACTTTTCCACTGCTATCTGCAGCTTTACCGGTGTTTTCCCTTTCATTATTTCCCTTTTTCCCATAAATATGTATCATTTCCCCTTTCCCACACAGCATCTGGTATTTTTTGCATATTTTTTTGGAATTTTTGCAAAAAACATCTTGACATTCCTGTGCACGTATAATAATATATATAAGCATGTTTCATAGGAGCGCCCGTGTCTGTTCCTGTGAATGTAATTTAATATTATATTTTTAAGGAATCGGAGGTGTACGAATTGGCTAACATTAAATCCGCAAAGAAGAGAATCTTAGTTAACAGCACTAAGGCTGCAAGAAACAAAGCAATCCGTTCTGCAGTTAAGACTTCCATCAAGAAAGTTGAGACAGCAGTTGAGAATAAGGATAAGGCAGCTGCAGAGGTTGCTCTTAAGGACGCAATCTCCACAATCAGCAAAGCTACATCCAAGGGCGTTTACCACAAAAATAACTGCGCCAGAAAAATTTCCCGTCTTTCCAAAGCTGTCAACAGCATTGCGTAATAGACCACGGAATATTTTAGTTATAAGCTTATAAGTAAAAGGAAAGACAGTCGAACCGTCAGCGACTGTCTTTTTTGTATATAGATTTCTGTTTTGTATATAGATTTCTGTTTTGTATATAGATTTCTGCATTGACCAAAAGGAGTTTTTTATGATATCCCATCCCTTTCCCTACCGCATTATCCGCAGCAGTCGGAAAACCCTGGCGATCCAGGTCAGCGTTTCCGGTCAGGTAACTGTCCGCGCTCCACACACAATGCCAGATTCCACCATCCATCGTTTTCTCTCCCAGAAAGAAAGCTGGATCCTGAAGCACCTCTCCCACTCTGCCTCCAGGCCGGCACAGCCCCAGGCTGAAAACCCGCCTCTTTCGGAATTCCGCCGCAGTTATTATATGGAATCCGCCAGAAAAATATTCAAAAGAAAAGCCGCAGCCTACGCCAGAAAAATGGGCGTAACCTACGGCCGTATCACGATCCGGGAACAAAAAACCCGCTGGGGAAGCTGCACCAGCGAAGGAAACCTGAACTTCAACTGGCGGCTGATCTTCGCCCCGGAAAAAGTCCTGGATTATGTTGTAGTACACGAACTTTCCCACAGAAAAGAAATGAATCATTCCCCTGCCTTTTATGCAGTGGTGGCATCTGTGATGCCGGAGTATAAAGCCTGCGAAAAATGGCTCAGGGACAACGGAGCGACCCTGTGGCAGAACCCGTCTCCGTAAAACTCAGGCTCTCACTGCTCTCGCCGAGCTGTACTTCACGATCAGAAGCTCCACGCTGAGCACATCTCCAAGTGTACCTGTCTTTACCGCCTCTTCCGCATCCACAAAATCCCGCACAGCATTCTCCAGCTCTTCCACAGTGTAGGATCTGGCACAGGATGCCAGGTTCCGCACAACAAAAGAGGGTACTCCCAGTTTGGAAGCGATCTCGGTTTGAGAAAGACCCTCCTGTGACATTTTCTTGGTCAGGCAGATCTGACGAAACTGTTTCGCCAAAAGAAACAATATCCGCATCGGCGGCTCCCGAAGAGTCAGAAGGTCATAGTACAAATCCAGGGCCCGCTTCTGGTTCTTCTCCGTCACCGCACGCACCATATCAAAGATCTTATTGGTTGTCTGCGTGGTACAGACAGCCTGGATATCTGCAGCCGTCACAACATCTCTTCCGACCGTATAGGAGATCAGCTTTTCCAGCTCCATCCTTATATTTCCCATATCTGTTCCCGTCATGGTCAGCAGAAGCTCCACATCTCTCTGGGTGATCCTGCGGCCATTTTTTCCAAGGATCCCTGCTGCCCACCGCATAAGAGTCTTTTCATCCTGCTGTTTAAATTCCCCGATGCTGCCGCAGGCTTTTACCGCCTTGTACATACGGCTTCTTTTATCTACTTCAGACTCGCAGAACACCAGATACAGATAATCAGGCAGAGCTTTCATATAATCTGCCAGTTCCTCACATTTGTTCTTAAAGAATCCCGTATCCTCAAGAAGGACTACTCTTCGCTCTGCAAAAAAGGGCATGGTATCACAAAGACTCAAAAGCTCCCGGACATCGATCCCCTTCCCCTCATATCTGGTAAAATTCATGGTATCATCGTCCGGGTTCAGAGCCTTCACCAGATTTCTTTTATATTGTTGTTTCAGATAGGCTTCCTCACCGTAAAGGAGATATGCCTGCTTAAATTTTCCTGTTTTAATATCTTCCTGAATATTCTTCAATCTCTGTACCCCTGTCTGATTTTCTCTGTAATCCAGTTTATACGACAACTGCCGGAAATGCAACACCCAAGCAAAAATTTGACTTTCCACCGTATTCATGATACTGTAAAAAGGTACATATTCCGGCAGATCCGTTCTGTCAGCGAAATATGTGGAAGGGAGTGTTCCATTATGGAAAAAAGAAGAAACAGCAGAACAAGCAACCTGAAGAGCGCAACCACCAAGGCCAAAGCTACCGTGAAATCAACTGTAGAAAAGATTGAAAAAACACCTGCAGCTGAAAAAACCGTTAAAGCAGTCAAAAAGGCAACAGAGACTGTAGCAGCCAAGGCACCAGAAGTAGTAGAAGAAGTTAAGAACACTGTAA
>OGCO01002375.1_pt1 | contig 24913 bp, 14 predicted proteins | sample 1570171 | NCBI WGS metagenome assembly OGCO01 (sample SAMEA4370583, study PRJEB24528) | human gut metagenome
AAATGCGCATCCGGTTTGGTCCCTGCCGAAGAGCCCCTGCTTACCATTTCGGCAAAGAACCCTGGTATGTGGGGCAATAACATCAATGTTGTGATCACCCCTTCGTCCAAAGCAAAAACTCAGATTTTGGATATCTTGGAGACTTCTTCCGGAAAGAAATACCATGTAAAGAATTCCAACGGTTTCCAGCCCGGCGATGTGGTGATTTTGCTGGGCGGACGGACCGGCCGGGACGGAATCGGCGGCGCCACCGGCTCCTCCAAGAGCCATAACAAGAAATCCCTCCAGACCATGGCGTCTGAGGTGCAGAAGGGCAACGCCCCGGAGGAGCGCAAGATCCAGCGCCTGTTCCGCAACGGTGACGTGACCCGGATGATCAAGCGCTGCAACGACTTCGGCGCGGGCGGCGTCAGCGTCGCCATCGGCGAGCTGGCCGACGGCCTGTCCATTGACCTGAACGCCGTGCGCAAGAAATATGACGGTCTGGACGGCACCGAACTGGCCATCTCCGAGTCTCAGGAGCGTATGGCTGTGGTCGTGCGGCCGGAGGATGCGGAGAAGTTCATCGCCGCCGCCACCGCCGAGAACCTGGAGGCCTATCAGGTGGCCGTGGTCACCGAGGAGCCCCGCATGGTCATGAGCTGGAACGGCGTGAAGATCGCCGACCTGAGCCGGGCCTTCCTGGCCAGCAACGGCGCGGACAAGCACACCACCGTCTCCGTCCCCGTGCTGGGCGATGCCGAGGCCCCGGTGGACTATGACGGCGACCCCATCCAGCTCTTCCAGCGCATCGTGGACGACCCCAACATGGCCTCCCAGCGCGGCCTGACCGAGCGCTTCGACGGCTCCATCGGCGCATCCTCCGTGCTGATGCCCTTCGGCGGCCGGGATCAGCAGACCCCGGCGCAGGCCATGGCGGCCCTGCTGCCCGTCGGCCCCGGCCACGAGACCAAGACCTGCTCCGTCATGGCCTTCGGCTTCGACCCCTACCGCAGTGAGCGCAATCCCTTCGTGGGTGCGGCGGAGTCCGTGGTGGAGTCCGTTGCCAAACTGACCGCCGCCGGTGCGGATCCCAAGCTGGCCTACCTCTCCCTGCAGGAGTATTTCGAGAAGCTGCGGGATGAGCCCAGCCGCTGGGGTAAGCCCTTCGCCGCCCTGCTGGGCGCGCTGAGCGCTCAGATCGGCCTGAAGGCTGCCGCCATCGGCGGCAAGGACTCCATGTCCGGCTCCTTCCTGAACATGGACGTGCCCCCCACGCTGGTGAGCTTCGCCATCGCTCCCGCTGATGCCGAGCAGGTGGTCAGCCCCGAGTTCAAGAAATCCGACGATCCCGTCTACCTCTTTACCGCCCCCAAGGGAGACTATGCCGGCACGCTGGCTATGTGGGAGCGCTTCCACGAGCTGGTCAAGGCGGGCAAAGTCAGAGCCGCATGGGCCGTGACCTCCGGCGGTGTGGCCGAGGGCCTTATGAAGATGTGCTTCGGCAACAAGATCGGCTTTGTCGGCACCGATGATCTGAAGGGTGCCAAGCTCTTCGCCCCCGCCTGCGGCTCCCTCATCGCGGAACTGACCGAGGATGTGGACTTCGGCGAGAAGATCGGCAAGACCGCGTTCCCGCCCATGCTGGAGGCCGGCGGCGCTTATCTGCCGCTGGAGGACGTGCAGGCGGTGTGGGAGAACACCCTCGAGGACGTCTATCCCACCCGGCTGAAGGTCGAGGAGAGCGAGGAGAGCGAGGACGACAAGCTGGACGACCCCATGTCCACCATCCACTGCGAGGTGGGTCAGGGCAATCAGGCCGACCATGTGCCCGAGATCACCTGCAAGGATCGTTCCGCTGCCGCCCCCGCCGTCAAGGCCGCCCGTCCCCGGGCCGTCATTCCGGTGTTCCCCGGCACCAACTGCGAGTATGATACCGCCAACGCCTGCCTGCGCGCCGGCATTGAGCCCCAGATCCTCGTGGTGCGCAACCTGACCAACGATCTGCTCACCGAGTCCGCCAAGGAGCTGGAAAAGGCCATCAAGGCCAGCCAGATGATCATTCTGCCCGGCGGTTTCTCCGGCGGCGACGAGCCTGAGGGCTCCGGCAAGTTCATTGCCTCCTTCTTCCGCAACGAGCGCATCAAGGACGCGGTGCACGACCTGCTCAAGAATCGGGACGGCCTGATGCTGGGCATCTGCAACGGCTTCCAGGCGCTTGTCAAGCTGGGTCTGGTGCCCTACGGCGAGATCCGGGATCTGGACGACAGCTGCCCGACCCTGACCTTCAACCTGATCGGCCGCCATCAGTCCCGCTATGTCACCACCCGCGTGGCCTCTGTCAACAGCCCGTGGATGCTGAAGGCGGATGTCAACGAGCTGTACACCGTTCCCGTGTCCCATGGCGAGGGCCGCTTCGTGGCGCCGCCTGAGATCATGACCCAGATGATCGAGCACGGCCAGATCGCCACCCAGTATGTGGACGTCTACGGCAACCCGACTATGGACATCTCGGCCAACCCCAACGGCTCCATAAACGCCATCGAGGGCATCTTCTCCCCGGACGGCCGCGTGTTCGGCAAGATGGGCCACTCCGAGCGCTACGGCACCTATGTGGGCAAGAACATCCCCGGTGAAAAGCATATGCCGCTGTTCGAGTCCGGCGCGGAGTATTTCAAGTAATTATTGATAAGATGACAGAAGCCCCGGCGGAATGCTGGGGCTTCTGCTGATAAGAGGGGCTTTATGGCGTCATTCAGAGGAGGTATGTCCGTACCTGTCATTCTGAGGCCGCAGGCCGAAGAATCTTACAGCACGGAACTTCTGCTGGTAGAATGCTTCCTGTCGGAGACTGGTGTTTTAAGATCCTTCGCTCCGCTCAGGATGACAAGAGAAAAGCGCTCAGGATGACAAGAAACGTATGCCGGAAAGGCTTGCGTTCTGATCAGATTTGGGAGAATCAATATGATTGTACTTTCTATGGTGTCGCTGCTTGCGGCGCTAATCTGTGCGCTGGTGGGAATCGTGCGTGCCGTGCGGCGGAAGCCGCCGCTGCCGTTTCTGATTGCCGCCGGGGTGCTGGGGCAGGTATGCGCCCTCTGCCTGGGACTGAGCTCCGGCGGGATGTCGGCGCTGCTGCTGCCGGTGCTCCTGCTCGGGGGTTATGGTGTGGGCATTTTATTGACGGCTGCAATCCGGGCACTTTTTCACAAATGTGCCAAGCGGCTGCTACAGATCGGTCTGATCGTGCTGGGCGTCAGCACGGCGACGTTTCCGTTCTGCACCGGAATGGGCCTGCCCACCAGTCTGCTTTTGCTGGGTCTGCTGGCGGGACTTGTCGGCATTGTATGCCTGCTCGTCATGCTGGTGTGCCGTCTTGCGAAGCGCCCGTGGCGGCAGGGAAGGTGGGCGAGTCCCATTGCGCTGGGGCTTGCGGTGGCGCTGTTTGTGGGATTCAACGCCGCATCTGCCAGCGCCCGGGCGAAGAATGCCCGGGAGGGCGAGATCCACGCCATCGCAAATGTGCAGACCAAACTGAATTTTGAGGTGAAGGACGGGGACGCACCGCTGGAGGTCAATGAGCTGGTGGTGGACGAGGACTGGGGATCCACCCGGGTCTATGACAGCGCCCATCTGAACCGGCTCATCGACGTGAGCGGCACCTCCGCCGAGGAGTGCCGCCGCCGCATTGAGCAGAACCGGGACATTCCCGGGAAGTTCAAGGACTATTTCACCGATTTCGTGAATCGGATCGAGACAAAGTATCCCGACGCAGACCTGTCGGTGCTCTGTCACAATCTGGAGAACCTCCGGGTGGAGGAGCTGAACGATCAGGCGTATCTGATGAAGACCGCCAGTGTGGATTCGCTGGGCGTCTACTTCAATAACGAGAACGCCATCTACATCCCGGAGGGCACCGTGTATGTCGAGGGGGAGTTCGGCTTTCAGGTGCTGATCCACGAATTCTGTCACGCGGCGCGGATCTGCTGGCTGGATGGAAGCAGCAAGAACAGCGCCAGCTTTGACAGCAGTCTGGAGGACGACCTGCTGGGCGAGTGCATGAACTCCGTCTTTTCGTGCAGCCTGCTGAGCTATGACGAGCGGGACATCGCCTATCAGACCCCCAGCAACTATCTGAGCATTATGCTGGAGTGCATGGACAACTACACGCTGTCCGACTACATGAACCACAGCTCCGCCTATTTCCTGCATAAGCTGGATGAGACCGCGGGCGACACAAATTATGCCAGTGTGATCTGGAAACTCATCGCCCTTCAGCGCTCTGACTGGCGGGAGAAAAACATCGACATTCCCGCCCGGACCTATGAGCCAATCTATGAGTATCTCTGCAAACTGTACTATCGCAAGTATGTTACGGCGGACATGACCGACGAGGAAGCCCGGGCGGTGGCGGACGAGCTGGTGGACAAGGCCTTCTACGATTCCCCCGAGGATTACAAGACGGAGACACAACCTTTTTACGACAATTTGGATGCCTACCGCGCACAGCTGCGGCAGGATATTCAGCAGGGAGCGTGATTTTACAGTATGGACGCGATCATCTTTGACATTGACGGCACGTTGTGGGACTCCCGCATTCCGGTGGCCCACTCCTGGAACCGCAGTATTGAGAAATATACGGGCAGGCCAAGCACCTTTACCCCGGAGTATCTGGGGCGCTATTTTGGTCAGACGATGGACGTGATCGTCTCCGTCCTTTTGCCGGACAAGTCCCCGGCGGAGCGGGAGAAGTACGGTGAGCTTATTTTCCGGGAGGAGAACGAGTGGCTGGAGCATGAGCCGGGATTGGTCTACCCCGGCGTGGAGGAGACCATGGAGCGGCTTTCCGGGCGCTGGCCCCTCTATGTGGTGTCCAACTGCCAGAGCGGCTATATCGAGACCATGCTCCGGGTCAGCGGTCTGGGGCGCTTCGTCTCCGGCACCCTGTGCTATGGCGACACCAATGAGGGAAAGGGCAGAAATCTTGTCACCCTCTCTAACCGCTATGGCCTGAAAGAGCCCGTCTACGTGGGCGACACCCAGGGCGACGCCGACGCCTGCGCCGAGGCGGGAATGCCCATGATCTACGCCGCCTACGGCCTTGGCGAGGTCAAGCATCCGTGGAAGCAGATCAATGCCTTCCCGGAACTGCTGGATATCTTGGAGTGAATGCAAGGAGCGCCGCCCATGGGGCGGCGCTCTTCTTTCTTAAAACTGCATTTGTAGAGGATAGGCATAAATGGTGTAGTTGGCGATTGCATCTGCGGAAACGGTGGGAGGAAGGGAGAATCCAGACGCTTCAAAGCCCATAGTTTCTCCGGCAGGGACATCGTTTGTCATGATCGTATAGAGGATACCCAGCGGCGTATCGGCTTCGTCATACAAAACCGCCACTACATAAACCATGGAACCATCTTCGTCGGTGGTGTTCGTGAGCTGGCCGATCAGAGTCACACCATTGTAATCGTCATTCTTAAGAGTAGTATCAAATACGTCATACCGCACACAGGCGATGCTTGCATCTTCAATGCTGATATGCGGAGTGATGGTATAGGTTTCGTCCGCGCTCAGATCGTCAAATGTGTTTTCGTCATACATATAACCCTTTTCGCCGGGTTGGAGCACATCGGGATAAAAGCTGACTAAGGATTCGGTAGCGACAAGGCTGCCGTTTTCGTCCTTAATATCATAACTGCCAGTACTGAGATACAGATCATTAGATCCGGTGTTCGTAATTTCAATTATGGACTGGCCCCAGATAGTGCCGATGGAATCTGAGTAGGTAGTAAAATTGGTATAGGTGATCTCATAAGGGGCAGATGAGGGGGCTTCCGCAGGCTCCGTTGAAGCAGATCCGGCTGGAGCGGATGAACTGACAGAGGAAGTATCAGCGGGAGAGGAAACTGAACTGTTAGAGGGGGCATCGGTACCGCAGGCCGACAGCGCAAGGATGGTCAGCAGAGCAAGGGACAGGGATAACATCTTTTTCATTTGTATTCACTCCTTCAAAAGTTAGTACCGTAAAGTACTAATATAAACATTGTAATGGGATACTATGATAATGTCAATAGTACTAATCAGTACTTTGTGAGGGTGTCCCTATGTACTTTCCAAGACTCCGGGATCTGCGGGAGGATGCTGACCTATCTCAGAAGCAGGTCGCAGAGATCCTGCATATACAGCAGACGGTATATTCCCGCTATGAGCGCGGCTATCAGACGATTCCGGTGGAGCATCTGCTTGTGCTGGCGGATTATTATCATGTATCAGTGGATTATCTGCTGGGCAGAACGAACCGGATGCGGTAAATAAATAGATCAACAAAAAAACGAGCGCACTGCAACGCAGTGCGCTCGTTTTCAGTTATGGGGGATTTACTGCACTTCTTCGCAGGAGACGGTGTAGGTGACAGCGCTGCCGTTGACCTCGGGGGCGGCGGTCATGGTGCCGTTGCCGGTGAGGGTCTTGGCAGCGGCCTCTGCCTTTGCGGCCTCGGCGGCCTTGGGGTCGACCCAGGTGCCGTCGGCCTTGGCCTTGCGCTCGGTCAGGAAGGCCTTGGCCTGAGCGGGGAAGCAGATATAGCTCATGACGTCCTCGTCGCTCTTGGCCAGATCGCCCAGCTCCTTGCGGGCGTCCTCAAACATGGTGGAGGGAGCGGAGTCGGCCACGCGGCAGTCGATGGGCTTCTCGTCGCCCAGGATCTGCTTGGCCAGCTCCTCGTTCACGGGGGCGGGGGGATTGCCGTACTCGCCGCGGAAGTAGGCCTTCACTTCCTTGCTGACCGCCTTGTAGGGGCCGGCGATGCAGTTCATGACGGCCTGAGTGCCCACCATCTGGCTCATGGGGGTGACCAGCGGAGGATAGCCCAGATCGGCGCGCACCTTCGGGATCTCCACCAGGGCGGCGTCGAACTTGTCCATGGCGTGCAGGTCGGTCAGGTTGGCGATCATGTTGGACAGCATACCGCCGGGCACCTTGTAGACCAGAGCCTGAGAGTCGGTGGACAGGCTCTTGGGATTCAGAGTGCCGTCCTTGACATAGCCCTCCTTGATGGGCTTGAAGAAGTCGTTGACCTCCTTGAGCACCTTCTCGTTCAGACCGGTCTCAATGCCCATCTGGTCGAGGGCGTAGAACATGGTCTCGGTGGCGGGCTGGCTGGTGCCGCCGGAGAAGCAGGAGGTGGCGGTGTCGATCACGTCGATGCCGGACTCGATGGCCTTGGTGTAGGTCATGTAGGCCATGCCGGTGGTGCAGTGGGTGTGCAGGATCAGGGGCATATCGCCCACGGCGTCCTTGATGCCCTTGATGAGGTGCTCGGCCTCATAGGGGCTCATGGTGCCGGCCATGTCCTTCAGGCAGATGGTGTCAAAGCCCATGCGCTGGAGTTCCTTGCACATCTCGACGTACTTCTCCACGGTGTGGACGGGGCTCTGGGTGTAGGAGATGCAGCCGGAGGCGACGGTCTTCTCGGTGGCATACTTCTTGGTGGCCTCCAGAGCGGTCTTGATGTTGCGGAAGTCGTTCAGGGCGTCAAAAATGCGGATGATGTCGATGCCGTTCTTGATGCTCAGCTCCACAAACTTCTCCACCACGGAGTCAGGATAGTGCTTGTAGCCCAGCAGGTTCTGGCCGCGCAGCAGCATCTGGAGCCGGGTGTTGGGCAGGTGGGCGCGCAGGCCGCGCAGGCGCTCCCATGGATCCTCGTCCAGATAGCGCAGGCAGGTGTCGAAGGTGGCGCCGCCCCAGCACTCGACGGAGTAGTAGCCGGCCTTGTCCATGGTGGACAGGATGGGCTCGTAGGTGGCGTAGGGCAGGCGGGTGGCGATCAGAGACTGGTTCGCGTCGCGCAGGACGGTTTCGGTGAGCTGTACTCGCATAGAAGAATACCTCCATATCATGGCACGGCGCACAGAGAGCCTCTCCCCTGTGCCGCCGTGAAAGTTGCTTGCATTCAACCTGAATTATAGCATGAATCGAGAAAAAGTAAAGAGCAACACCGGGAAAAAAGACGCAAATTTCATGAATTCACGCCATTTTCCCAGTGTTACCCTTTGAAAAAGTGCTACTTTTAAAAAGCTGTTTATATAAAGTGATTTAGCTTTGCCCTTTCTCAGGAGCGCTTGAGCAGTCCCTTGTCCAGATCCTCCAGCGCCTGCTGCTTCATGACATAGTGCAGCTTTTTGCCGGTGGCGGTGTGGGGCAGGCTGTCTACGATGCGATAGTAGCGCGGGCGCTTATAGGCGGAGAGCATGGGAGTCTCGTTGCAGAAGTCCACCAGCTCCCGGATGGTGAGCGCGTCGTCCCGGGGGACAATGTAGGCCACCACCACCTGGCCGCGCACCTTGTCGGGCACGGCGGTGACCAGACTGTCCGCCACGCCGGGATGGCCGTTCAGCACCTCTTCGATCTGGGTGGGATAGATGTTTTCGCCGGAGCAGATGATCATGTCGTCCTTGCGGCCGCAGATGGTGACGAACCAGTCTTCGTCCCAGGTGCCCAGGTCGCCGGTGTACATCCAGCCCTTGTAGAACTTCTTCTCCTGCTCTGCCGGGTTGTTGTAATAGCTGTAAGTGGTCTTTTCCGGGCAGAAGATGATGATCTCGCCGGTCTCCTTGCTGTCATGGGCCACCATCTCGTCGGGCTCGGCCTTGTGGTCGTCATAGGCCTTGACCACCCGCACCTCATCGTCGATGCAGCTGCGCCCGGCGGTGCCGGCGTGCTCGGGCAGGTCATAGGGGCGCAGGAAAGAGTTCCACAGCGTCTCGGTGGTGCCATAGCCGTTGTAGATATTGGGGGTGAGTACCTTCATATAGCGCTCACAGGCGGCCTTCTCAAAGGGCGCACCCATGGTGACCAGACCCTTGAGCCGGCTCAGATCCACCGGGTTTTTCTCCTGCGCGCGGCACAGCATCTCCATGGAGGAGGGGGCGCCCATGGAGAAGGTCACGCCGTACTCCTCGATGGTCTGGAGACTCAGCTTGGGCTGGAACACCCGGGAGATGATGGTGGATGCGCCCACATAGAAGGTGGGGCAGGGGCCGCCCACATGGACGCCGCCCCGGTGGAACCAGGGGGTCATGTTGAGCAGCACGTCGTAGGCATTCATGGGGTAGTGCATGATGATGTCGTGAGCGCTCAGCACCTCGTTGATGTCGTTTACCGGTACGCTCTTGGGCAAGGCGGTGGTGCCGGAGGTGCACAGGCGCAGCACCTCGTCATAGATGTGGGGGCGCACCTTCATCTCCGGGTCGGTGATGAGCTGATCGCGGACATAGTCCTCATAGGCAATATGGCCCTCGGGCAGGGCGGCGCCCTTCAGATTGTCCGCCATGACCACGCTGGTGGGCTTGAATTTGGCCAGCTCCACGGCCTGGGTGGCCATGGGGGCGATGTCGGCGGAATAGATGAACACCTTCGGGCGGTTGTGGTCGATGAGCAGGGCGGTCTCACCGGCGGACAGGTTGAAGTTGCAGGGGTTCACGATGGCGCCCAGCTTGCGGGGGGCGATATAGCTGAAGGCGAACTCCGGGCAGTTGAGCAGGGAGGTCATTACCACATCATTCTTGCCCACGCCGTCGGCGTCCAGCGCGTGAGCCAGCCGATTGGCCTCGTGATTGAGCTCGTTGTAGTTCCAGCTCCGGCTGGTGGCCGGGTCGATCATGGCCGTTTTCTTTGCGTAGCGGCGGACGTTGCGGTAAAAACCGTTCAGCCAGGTGTACTCGTGCTCAAAAGTGTCCCGGAACATGGTGTCGTCATAAGTGCGTGTCATAGCGGTTCCTCTCTGCGCATTCTGTGCGCCTTGGGCGGCGGAGGCGCTGCGGAAAGCCTCCTCGGTCATCAGGGACGTGTATAGGTTGGTGCCGGTGGAGCGGTCGCACTGCACAAAGCCTTTTGCGGCCAGCCGGGAGAGGGAGGTCATCAGGGTGGACAGGCTCCACTTCCGTCGGCTCTGAATGGCGGACAGAATCTGCCGGGCGGTCAGCGGCGCGCCGGCGCTCCAGATGATCTGCATAATGTCCCGCTCAGCGGAACCGAGGGTGAGTTTTGCTTTTGCCATAGCGGCACCTCCTATTATACGAAAAATTAAATTCGTATAATGCATTATACGATAAACGGATTATACTGCTTACACAGAGAAAAGTCAACCCTAAAAGCGCTCCGCCTTGCAAAAAGGCGGAGCGCTTCATGACAATGATAATACAGAAAACGGGTTACTCCTCGAACCTGCCCACAATCAGGCTGGCGTTCTGGCCGCCGAAGCCGAGGGCGTTGTTCATGGCGATGCGGACGTCCGCCTTGCGGGCAGTGTTGGGCACACAGTCCAGATCGCAGTCCGGGTCGGGGGTCTCATAGTTCACCGTCGGGGGAATGATGCCCTCCCGGATGGCCTGAATGCAGGCGATGGTCTCGGTGATGCCGCCTGCACCCATCAGGTGGCCGGTGGCGCTTTTGGTGGAGGAGATCAGCAGCTCCTTCGCGTGCTGGCCGAACACGGTGTGGATGGCGGCGCACTCGTAGGCGTCGCCCATGTGGGTGGCGGTGCCGTGGGTGTTGATGTAGTCCACATCCTCCGGCTTCAGACCGGCCTGCTCCAGCGCCAGCTCCATGCACAGGGCTCCGCCCTCTCCACCGGGGCGGGGGGAGGTGATGTGGAAGGCGTCGTTGTTGTTGGCACAGCCGAGGATCTCGGCATAGATCTTCGCGCCCCGGGCCTTGGCGTGCTCCAGCGTCTCCAGCACCAGCGCGCCGCCGCCCTCGCCCATGACGAAGCCGTCGCGATTCTTGTCGAAGGGGCGGCAGGCGTGAGCCGGGTCGTCGTTGTTCTTGCTCAGGGCCTGTGCCGCCGCCAGAGAGGCAATGGTGATGTTGCACATGATGCTCTCGCCGCCCACAGCCACCATGGTGTCCGCCGCACCGGACTCAATGAGCATACAGGCCACGTTCACCGCGTCGATGCCGGAGGAGCAGGCGGTGTTCACGGTCAGGCTGGGGCCGCGGATGTTGTTGGCAATGGCGATCTGACAGGGGGCCATGTTGCCCAAAATCTTCGGCACGAACCGGGGGGAGACCTTTTTGCGGCTGGCCGCGTCGTACTCGGCCTGAGTCTCGGCGATCTCGGCCACGCCGTCCATGGCGGTGCCCATGACGATTCCGGTGCGGAACGGGTCGATCTCCATGGCGCTCATGGCGAGGGCCTCCTGAGCCGCGGCGAAGGCATACTGGCCGAAGGGAGCCAGATTCTTCTCATAGGCTTTGGGGATGGAGGCAGGGTCGAAGTCCTTGACTTCTCCGGCAAAGTGCACCGGGATCAGGCTGGTGTCAAAGCGCGTGATGGGGGCAATGCCGCTGACACCGGCGATCAGATTGTTCCAGTAGGTGTCCACGCCGGTGCCGATGGGCGTGACAGCGCCCATGCCGGTGACGACGATTCTCTTGTTCATTTTATTCAATGCGTTATCCTCACAGTCATTCCCGATTGATATTGGTATTCATACAAAATCAATTATAGGGGTTCCGGCCGCCGGTGTCAAGAATAGCATCGGTGTCGATTCGTAGACAAAAAAGCAGGGAAGTGCCGGAAAATATCTGGAAATGCTGGACGCGGCAGGGGGATGGTGGTATGATAGCACACGGTAAAATTTATTTACGAGAGAGAAAGGAGCTTCATTATGAAAAAAGAACAAAAAGCCATCCCGCCTGAGGGGATCCGCGATTCCTTCAAGGAGCTTGGCGTTCCCAAGACGCTGGTTCTGGGTCTCCAGCATATGTTCGCCATGTTCGGCGCGACCATCCTGGTGCCCATCCTGGTCATGGGCTATTTCCAGGCCGCCTGCGGCGAGCCGCTGACCCGGGGCGTCACCGTGTCCACCACCCTGTTCTGCGCCGGTGTGGGCACCCTGATCTTCCATCTGTGCACCAAGCTGAAGGTGCCGGCCTTCCTCGGCTCCTCCTTCGCATTTCTGGGCGGCTTCTCCACCGTTGCCAACCTGAACAGCGGCGCCTATGCCACCATGAGCGCCAATGACAAGGTCGCCTATGCCTGCGGCGGCGTGGTCATCGCCGGCCTGCTGTATCTGGTGCTGGCACTGGTCATCAAGATCGTGGGCGTCAAGCGGGTCATGCGCTTCCTGCCCCCTGTGGTCACCGGCCCCATCATCATCTGCATCGGTCTGACCCTGTCCGGTTCCGCCATTTCCAATGCCTCCACCAACTGGCTCATCGCCGTTGTGGCGCTGGCCGTCATCATCATCTTCAACATCTGGGGCAAGGGAATGTTCAAGATCATCCCCATCCTGATGGGCGTGCTGATCGCCTATGTGTTTGCGCTCATCCTGAATGCTGTGGGCATCACCAATCCGGACGGATCCGCCATTCTGAACTTCTCCTCCGTGGCCGAGGCCGGCTGGGTGGGTCTGCCTGCCTTCCAGATGTGCAAGTTCGACGTGACCTCCATTCTGGTCATGGCCCCCATCGCCATTGCCTCCATGATGGAGCACATCGGCGATATCTCTGCCATCTCCGCCACCACCGAGCGCAACTTCATCGAAGATCCCGGCCTTCAGCGCACTCTGCTGGGCGACGGCCTTGCCACCGCGTTCGCCGGCTTCCTCGGCGGCCCCGCCAACACCACCTACGGCGAGAATACCGGCGTGCTGGAGCTGTCCAAGGTGTATGATCCCACTGTCATCCGTCTGGCGGCGGTGTATGCCATCATCCTGTCCTTCATTCCGAAGTTCTCCGCCATCATCTCCACCATGCCCGCCTCCATCATCGGCGGCGTGTCCTTCATGCTTTACGGTATGATTTCCGCCATCGGCGTGCGCAACGTCGTGGAGAACAAGGTGGACCTGACCAAGTCCCGCAACCTGATCATCGCCGGCGTTATCTTCGTCTGCGGCCTGGGCTTTTCCAGCGGCCTGACCTTCCATGTGGCGGGCACCAGCATCACGCTGACCGGTCTGGCCATTGCCGCCATCGCCGGCATCGGCCTGAACGCCATCCTGCCCGGCAAGGACTATGAGTTCAGCGGCAAGCCCAACCGCGCCGATACCGCCAGCTTCGGCAACCTCGGCGAGGGCGAATCGAAGTAATTAAAAGAAGGCTGTGCCTTCAAGACAGAGAAAACCGGCGGAAGCGGCAGCTTCCGCCGGTTGCGCGTGCCGAGAAACGCAGCACGCTCAAACGCCCTGTGCTCTCGGTGAGAGCACAGGGCGTTTTTGTGTTAGTAGCGGTTGACGTTGCCGTTGACCAGCAGAGTGGGGATAAGCCACAGCGCAAGGAAAATCAGCACATTGCCGGGCGTCAGCGAAGCAAAGGCCTGCATCGTGGTCAGGTAGTAGCCGAGCACCAGACCCGCCAGAGAGGCGATCAGACCGAGAATGCAGTTGCTTCTCACGGCGGTGCGCAGACGGCGGCAGCCCACGATGGCGGCAGAATAGGCCTCCACCGTGTCCCGGTTCAGCAGGGCGCAGAGGGTCTCGCTGTGCTCCTGCCCCGGTTCCGTCAGCTCCAGTCGGCGCTCCACCGGGGGATATTCCATTCGCTCCACAGGCACCTTGAGCTTCTGGCGCACCATGGCGGGAGTGATGTTGAAATCCCGAGGGGCCAGCACCGGCACCAGCTTGGTGTGCAGCAGCGCGCTGACGGCGGGACGGACGGAAGCGGTTTTGGCATAATTCAGGGCGAAAATGCCCCGCAGAGAACCGTCAATGGCGCAGAAGATCGCGTTGTTGACCTTCAGATCCTGGGGCAGAGGCACGTCCATGACCTTCATGAAGGAGGCGGTGCCCACCATGACCTGTTCGCCCCGCATGGTGCCGGACAGACCGCCGGCCTCATAGCACTGGAAGTCCTCCACCTTGCGGTAGAAGCCGCCCTGGGTGCGCAGCAGACCGTCAAACAGGTCGGTGAGACAGGAGCCGGAGGTGCGGATCAGGCTGGCGGCGCAGCCGGCCAGCTTCTCCAGCGAGATATCGCCGTACACCTTAATGCCGTTGAACTGGATGGTGCCGGTGGGGAAGAGGTCGGTGTCGCTGATGAGCACGCCGCCGGGGCCGGCGGCGGCCTTGACACCGGGCCATCCGGCCACGGCACAGCCGTTCTTTTCCATGCGGCGGGTCAGCCGGAGCCAGGGTTGTCCATAGCCCAGCAGAGCGGAGAGCGGGCAGACGGACAGGCTCATGACGGCGGCGCACCAGAGAAAGTTCTCGGGCCGTCCCCGGCCGACGGAGGCGAGAAAGGCCAGCAGCAGCGCGGCCAGCAGCAGGATCGGGGCGGTGCGGTTCTGGAAGAAATCGGCCTCGGTGGGGGCCTGAAGTTGGGAACCGAATCCGTGGCTGTCGCCCGGCTCCTTGGTGAAGGTGTCCCGGCTGTTCCATAGCTTTTCGTCCTTTGTAATGCGGTAGGGGGTGCCCGCATAGGCCGCCTGTCGGCAGGTGCGGTAGTTGGCCACCTGCTTGTCATAGTAACCCCAGGTCAGACAGAGTAGCAGCAGAGTACCCGGCGCGGAGTAGGGGGCGGATCCGGCGCGGCCGATGAAGCAGTAGACGATGGCGTCGGCCAGCGTGAGCAGGATGGAGATGCTGCCCAGCGTGTGCAGCGTAAAGAGGTGCTCCTTCAGTGTGTGGAAGCCCTTTAAGATGATGTCAAAGCTGAGGACTGCGGCTGCGCCGAACACAATGAGTTCTGCAATGGCAGCCACCTTTGGGGCGGCGGTGAGCAGAGCGGGCAGCGGCAGGGAGAACTCGGCGGCGACCGCCAGATAGGCGTTCAGCAGGCTGAGCAGCACCAGCAGCGGCACCCGCCGGTTTGTAAAGTTCAGTCCGGCAAAATAGCGGCGGGAGAGCTTCTGGGGCGGGATATCCTCCGCGGGGGGACGCACCGGGCGGGGCTTCGGAGTCCGGAGCTTTTTTGCCTTGGGCGGAATCTCCCCGGTATCGTCCTCTGCGGCGGACTCTGATTCATAGGTGACCTCCTCGTCGGTGCCCGGGATGTACTTCTCTGCCATCTCGGTGTCCTCGTCGGTAGAGGCGGCCTGGGAGAACATGGAGTCGGCAAAGCGATCCATGTCCGACTTCCAGCGGCTGAGGCGGCTCTCCTTCTCATCCTGAAGGCGTTCGCCGGTCTCCTCCGGTTCGGACTTGGCCCGGTAGTCCTCCCGGCGGTCCGGGGCGGCGGGGGTGATCTCCTTGGCCTTGACCCGCTTGGAGGGGAGGAAGCCGTCCGGGCGGTGCTCGTCGGAGTTGACGTTGGGCACATCGGCAAAGACTGCGTCCAGCACCTCCTGGGGCAGGGCAGCGGCGTCCGGTTCCTTCCACGGGGAGGGGACGGCCTTTTTGGGCGGTTCCGCAGGCGTCTGCACACCCGGGAAGGCGACTACCTTGCCCTTTTTGCCCCGGCGCTTCTGCTCCGGGTCGGAGAGCACATCGGGCTGATCGGCGTCATCGTCCCGCACCACCGGCGGGACATGAATGGTGCGCGTCTCGCCCGCCTGCCAGGCCTGAATGGGGACAACTTCGTCCTCCACTTCCACCGTCTCCGTTTCACTGGCGGATTCCGTGGATGCGGCTTCCTCTGGCGCGGGTTCGGGCGCTTCCGGCTGTGGTTCCGGTTTTTTGCGTCCGTAGACCTCGGCCAGAATGTCGTCCAGCGACTCCTCTGCGGGTTCCACGCCCTCCAGCATATCATTCAGGGCGTAGAGTTCATTATTCGGTTTTTCACCGTTTCCAGACATGAGATATATGGCTCCTTAAAAAGTGGGGAAAAAGATACCGTTTGCGTCAGTTCATTCTCTGCCGCACGGCCTCGTAGAGCAGGATGGCCGCGGCGGCGGAGGCGTTCAGAGAATCCAGATCGCTCTTCATGGGAATGCTGACAGTGAAGTCGCACTCCTGAGCGACCAGGCGGCTCATGCCGGAGCCCTCGCTGCCGATGACGATGGCGGCGGGCCCCTTCAGGTCGGCGGAGTAGAGCGAGGTGGTGCCGTTCATGGCGGTGCCGAAGATCCAGACGCCCTCCTCCTTGAGCTGCTTGAGCAGGGCGGTGATGTTGGGTACCCGGGCCACGGGGATGTGGCTGACGGCGCCGGCACTGGTCTTGGCCACCACGGCGGTGAGGCCGGCGGAGCGGCGCTTGGGGATGATGACACCGTGGGCGCCCGCACAGCAGGCGGTGCGGATCACCGCGCCCAGATTGTGGGGGTCGCTCAGCTCGTCGCACACCACGATGAGGGGGGCTTCGCCCTTCTCCCGGGCGGCGGCGAGGATGTCGTCCACGCTGGCGTACTCCCGCACGGCGCACAGGGCGATGACACCCTGATGGGCGTGGGTGACGCTCATGCGGTCCAGCTTGCGCTTGTCCGCATCCACCACCACAATGCCGCGGGCCCGGGCGGTGGAGGCGATATGGCCGAGGGAGGAGTCAGTCTCCCCCTTGAGAATGAAGATCTTATCAATGACGGTCCCGGTGCGCAGCGCCTCGGTGACGGCGTTGCGGCCCTCGATGACGCCGTCGGCTTCGGCCTGCGGCTCCCGGGCGGGACGGTTGCGTTCAGACATGGAGATACCTCCTGATCACCTTAAATAGAAATACACAAAAAAGTATACCACAGTTTGCAGAGGGAAGGAAGGAAAATATTATGAAGGCACGGTTAAGAAAGTGGGGCAAATCGTGAACAGATTGTGGACAGATGGCGGGAAAGTCACAGAATGTTTACGGGTGCTTTCTTGTCATGGGAAAATTTTTGTGCTATATTGTAAATTACAATTTATTTGTACCAATGTGACCACATAGGAGGAAAAAGCCTTGGACAATAAAGGAAATAACAAGAAAAACGGCAAAGGCGGCGGCCCGAAGAAAAATATGGTGGGCATTGTGTCCATCATCGTCTGGGCCATCGTCATTGTGGTGGTCATCAACCAGATCGCCTCGGCTGCGGCGATGTCCGGCCAGGTGGAGATCAAGTTCAGCGAGCTGATCCAGCTGGTCAAGGATGACGAGGTGGAGGACGTCAAGCTGGAGTCCAACAAGTACACCGTCACCCTGAAGGAGGACGCCCAGAAGACCTGGATGCAGGAGTACTATGGCGACGAGTATAACGACAGCCTTCAGATGCCGAAGCTGTACGCCGCCCCGCTGACCTACACCGATTTCCTTCTGCTGCTGGATGAGCACGGTGTCAGTTACTCCACCCCCTATCAGAATTCAAACATGTTCACAGAATTCCTGATCGGCTACCTGCTGCCGACGCTGGTGATCATGGGCATTATGATGCTGGCCTTCCGCTTCCTCATGGGCGGCAAGATGGGCGGCGGCATGGGCATCGGCAATGTCGGCAAGAGCAACGCAAAGATGTATGTGGAAAAGTCCACCGGCGTCACCTTCCGGGATGTGGCCGGTCAGGACGAGGCCAAGGAGAGCCTGGAGGAGATCATCGACTTCCTTCACAACCCCGGCAAATACACCGCCATCGGCGCCAAGCTGCCCAAGGGCGCGCTGCTGGTGGGCTCTCCCGGTACCGGCAAGACCCTGCTGGCCAAGGCCGTGGCGGGCGAGGCCAATGTCCCCTTCTTCTCCATCTCCGGCTCTGACTTTGTGGAGATGTTCGTGGGCGTGGGCGCCAGCCGTGTCCGCGACCTCTTTAAGGAGGCTGCCAAGATGGCCCCCTGTATCATCTTCATCGACGAGATCGACACCATCGGCAAGAAGCGCGACAGCGGCGGAATCGGCGGCAACGACGAGCGCGAGCAGACCCTGAACCAGCTGCTGGCCGAGCTGGACGGCTTTGACCCCACCAAGGGTGTCATCGTGCTGGGCGCCACCAACCGGCCCGAGGTGCTGGATAAGGCGCTGCTGCGCCCCGGCCGCTTCGACCGCCGGATCACCGTGGATCGGCCCAACCTGGCCGGACGTCTGGCCACCCTTCAGGTGCACACCCGCAACATCCGTCTGAGTGAGGATGTGAACCTTGAGAAGATCGCCGCCGCCACTGCGGGCTGCGTGGGCGCGGATCTGGCCAACCTGGTCAACGAGGCCGCTTTGCGGGCAGTGCGCATGGGCCGTCAGGCCGTCAACCAGAACGATCTGCTGGCCTCCTTTGAAATGGTCATCGCCGGCGCCGAGAAGAAGGGCACCGTGCTGACCGAGAAGGAGAAGAAGCTCATTGCCTATCACGAGGTGGGCCACGCTCTGGTGGCGGCCCGCCAGAAGAACACACAGCCCGTCAGCAAGATCACCATCGTGCCTCACACGCAGGGCGCGCTGGGCTACACCATGCAGACCCCGGAGGAGGAGAAGTTCCTCGAGGATCGGGAGGAACTGCTGGCCGACCTGCGGACGCTGCTGGGCGGCCGCGCTGCCGAGTGGGCGGTGTTCCACACCATGACCACCGGCGCATCCAACGACATCGAGCGGGCCACCGACCTGGCCCGGAAGATGGTCACCATGTACGGCATGAGCGACCGCTTCGGCGTCATGGGTCTTGCCACCATCCAGAATCAGTATCTGGACGGCAGCGCGGGCATGAACTGCGCCGAAGCCACTGCCGCACAGGTGGATGAGGAGGTCCGCAAGCTCATCGACGACGCCTACCACGACGCCGTCAAGATGCTGGAGGACGACCGGGAGATGCTGGACAAGATCGCCGCCTACCTGCTGGAGAAGGAGACCATCACCGGTCAGGAAATGATGGCCATTCTGGAGGGGCGGGATCCCGCGCTGGTGGACAACTACGGCGCCACCCCGGAGAAGCCCAGCAAGGGACGGCTGGACGGCGACGTGGAGCCGCCCGCCCGCAGCGTGCACATGATCAGCGAGCCGCCGGTGAATCCCTTTGTTCAGCCGTCTGAGGACGCGCAGGACGAAAATCAGGCTCCTGATGCGGAGGAGGATGCGCCTGTGAGCGGAAATGTCGATCCCGACGCCGCACCGCAGGACGATACCACTCCCGACAGCGAACAGTGATCAACGGCAAACGCCCCGTTCCATGCGGAACGGGGCGTTTGTGCTCTTTCGGCCACAGGACAAAAGAGCCAGTCTCACAGAGCTTTGCCGCCCGCAGGCGGCAAAACAAATTGAAATAATGAAAAGAGGCGGAATTCACTTCCGCCTCTTTTTACTTCTCACCTCAAGGGTGCCGACTTTTCGCACAGCGAATCGAGGTGCCCTTGGGGCGCAGCTCTCTCTTTTAAAAACCGGCAAAGCCGGTTCTAAAAGAATGCGTCAGCATATTCCCCCGTTCGGTGCGATCACCTGTCCGGTGATGAACTCCGCGCCATCGGAGCACAGATAGCGCACGCAGCGGGCCACCTCATAGGGAGTGCCGATGCGCCCCAGCGGGGTCTCCTCGGCCAGCGCCTGCATATCCTCCGCGGAGAGGTGGGCGTTCATGTCGGTGTCGATGACGCCGGGGGCGACGCAGTTGACCCGGATATTGGAGGGGCCGATCTCCTTGGCCAGCGCCTTGGTAAAGGCGATGACCGCACCCTTGCTGGCGGAATAGGCCACCTCGCAGCTGCCGCCGATCTGCCCCCACATGGAGCTCATGGTGACGATGGCCCCCTTCCGGCGGCGGATGAAATAGGGCAGCGCCGCCCGGACGGTGTAAAAAAGGCCGTCCACGTTGACGGAGAACACCCTGTGCCAGTCCTCGTCGGAGACATGGGTGAGCACATCCTGAGGCAGGGCAACCCCGGCGGAGCACACCAGCGCATCCGGTGCACCCAGCTCCTGCACGGCCCGCTCGATAAAGGCGGCGGCCTGAGCGGGGTCGGCGGCGTCTGCCCGGACGGCCAGCACGCTGATGCCTCTGGCGCTCAGCTCATTCTGGAGCGCATGCGCAGCCTCCTCGGAGTGCAGGTAGCTGAAGGCGATGTTCCAGCCCTTGAAGGCAAATGTGCGGGCGATGGCCGCCCCGATGCCCCGGCTGCCGCCGGTGATGAATACGGTGCTCATATGGATGACCTCCTTGTAGAGTGGAAACGTATGATCTGCGCCTGACATACCGCGTCCTTGGCCGCAGAATGTCAGGAAAATGGGTACAATACTAAAACGTCCATTTCTTCCCGGTGTCTTCAGCCATTCGGTGCGCAGTTCGATCCGGGGAGCGTGAGGATCGGCGCTGTCAGCGGCGTGGGGCAGGGCCTCCTCACCTAGAATGTATTTCCATTTTACCATGAATAGACGGGGGAGACAAGCGCCAGATCCCAGAGGATTTGAGCGAATTGCCAAAAAACAAAGAGATTAAAGCGAGCTTGTTTGTGAAAAAATGAAAATAATGTCTTGTATTCCGGGAAAGCATGATGTATAATGTGCCTAATGATGGATGAAAAAATCAAGCGGAGCTTGTTTAATTCGCCATGAACCGACATAAAAGTAAGGAGAGAAGCAACCATGAGTTATTCCGTGCAAAATATCCGTAACGTCGCCCTGCTGGGTCACGGCGGCAACGGCAAGACCTCCCTTGTGGAGAGTATGCTCTATCTGACCGGCGCTCTGGATCGTCAGGGCCGCACCGCCGATGGCAACACGGTGTGTGACTATGACGCAGAGGAGATCAAGCGTCAGATCACGATCTCTACCGCCGTCGCCCCTGTGGAGTACAACGGCTGTAAGATCAACGTGCTGGATACGCCGGGTAACTACGACTTCTCCGGCGATGTGCAGGAGGCCCTCCGGGTGGCCGAGCTGGGCATCATCGTCTGCGACGCCAAGAGCGGTCTGAGCGTCGGTACGGAGCGGGCCTGGAAATATCTGAACGAGCACAAGCTGCCCCGCTTTATTTACATCTCCAAGATGGACGAGGACAATGGCGATTTCAACGGCGCGTTTGCCACCCTGCGTGAGCACTTCGGCCGCACCATTGCCCCGCTGGTCATCCCCATCTGGGACGACGCCAAGCACGTCACCGGCATTGTGGATATTCTGAACAAGCGCGCCTATACGCTGGTGGACGGCCAGCGGCAGGAGATCCCCGTTCCCGAGGACAAGGTCGCTGTGGTCGAGGAGCAGTACGAGGCGCTGATGGAGTCCGTGGCCGAGACCAGCGACGAATTCATGGAGAAATTCTTCAGCGGCGAGAGCTTCAGCTATGCCGAGATCATGCAGGGTCTGCGCAAGGGCGTCAAGGACGGCACCATGGTCCCCGTCCTCTGCGGCAGCGCCCTGACCGGCATGGGCACCATGGCCCTCATCAACGCCATCATCGACATGGCCCCTAATCCCACCGAGGCCCCCACTCAGATCGTCACCGATGCCGAGGGTGAGCCCAGCGAGTTCGTCACCGCTCCCGGCGCCATGCCCGCCGCGCTGGTGTTCAAGACCACCGCAGACCAGTATGGCAAGTATTCCTATGTGAAGGTGTATTCCGGCACGCTGACGCCCGATCTGGCGTTGGTGGACGTCACCACGGGCAATACCGAGAAGCTGGGTCGGCTCTATGTGATGCGCGGCAAGAAGGCCGTCGAGGTCAAGGAGCTGACCTGCGGCGACATCGGCGCCATTGCGAAGATGGATAAGGTCAAGACCGGCGATACCCTCTGCGATGGCCGTCACGTCATCAAGTTTGAGGGCGTGCCCTTTGCGGAGCCCAACTATGCCAAGGCCATTGCCCCCAAGACCCGCGGGCAGGAGGATAAGGTCGCCGCAGGTCTGCTGCGGCTGAATGAGGAGGATCCCTCCTTCTCCATCACCAACAATGCCGAGACCCACCAGATGGTGCTCACCGGCGCCGGCGACGTCCAGCTGGATGTGCTGGTCAGCAAGCTGAAGAGCCGCTTCGGTGTGGATGCTGTGCTGCAGGAGCCCAGAGTGGCCTACCGCGAGAAGATCCGCAAGACCGTCTCCAAGCAGGGCCGCCACAAGAAGCAGACCGGCGGCAGCGGTCAGTTCGGCGACGTTTGGATCCGCTTTGAACCCTGCGACAGCGAGGATATGGTCTTTGAGGAGGAAGTGTTCGGCGGCAGCGTGCCCAAGAACTTCTTCCCCGCCGTGGAGAAGGGTCTGCGTGAGGCTTGCAGACACGGCGTACTGGCGGGCTATCCCGTGGTGAACCTGAAGGCCGTTCTGTATGATGGCTCCTATCATCCGGTGGACTCCTCCGAGATCGCCTTCAAGACTGCGGCTCAGCTGGCCTACAAGGCCGCTCTGCCTGAGGCCAATCCGGTCATGCTGGAGCCGGTGGGTGAGCTGAAGGTCATTGTGCCTGACAGCTATATGGGCGACGTCATGGGCGACATCAACAAGCGCCGTGGCCGTGTGACGGGCATGTCCCCCACCGATACCGGCGAACAGGTCATCGAGGCCGAGGTCCCCATGGCGGAGATGACCAGCTATGCCATCGACCTGCGGGCCATGACCCAGAGCCGCGGCACCTTTACCTTCCACTTCATTCGCTATGAGGACTGCCCCCCGGCAGCCCAGGCCAAGGCGATTGAGGAAGCCAAGGCACTTCAGGCCGAATAAGTTCAAGTTCAGATATCGCCGGAGCAGATCAAGCTGCTCCGGCGATATTTTTGTAGTTCTTTGAAACTTTTTCTTAATCGGATTTCATTTGACGCTGATGGGGGATGTCATTATAATAGATAAGTACAATAGGATTTCTATCAGCAGACCAATGGAGGAAGCTATGGATAACGAAACCCGTTCTCAGAAGAGAACGCTCATCATTCTGATCGTGGCCGTCGTGGTCGTGATCCTGATCGGCCTGACGCTGGCCTATTGCGTTATGGCGAGTCATCACAAGGGCCGCTTCCCGGACAAGACCTACATCAACGGCGTGGACGTCAGCGGTATGACCGCCCAGCGGGCCAAAAACGAGCTGGCCGACGAGGAGGAGAACTACACGCTAACCATCGAAGAGCGGGGCGGCACCACCGAGACCATCTCCGGTGAGGAGATCGGCCTGACCTATGTGGATAACGGCGATGTGGATCGTCTGCTCTCCAAGTACAACCCCTACAAGTGGTTCTTTGACCAGTTCCGTACAGACGAACTGACCGCCGCCACTGACAGCACCTCCGACTCCGCCAAGGCGGAGCAGGCGGTGCGGGGGCTGAGCTGCTTCCGCAATTACACGCCGGTGCAGAACGCCGGCGTTGTGGACAACGGAACGGAGTTCGTGGTGCAGGAGGCCGTCGAGGGCAACCAGCTGAACACGGAGGCGGCAGTATCCGCCATTTTGACCGCCATCAACACCGGTGAGAGCACCATCGATCTGGAGGCGCAGGGGCTGTATCTGGCCCCGGAGGCGGTGGATACCGCCGCGCTTCAGGTTACGGCAGATCAGCTGAACGGCTATCTGAAGGCCAACCTCACCTTTGACTTTGGCGATGACCGCATCGTGAAGATCGATGCCTCGGTGATCCGCACCTGGATCGCGGCGGACGAGAACGGCAATATGGATCTGAACTATGATCTGGTGTTCAATTTCGTCAAGACCAGGATGGCCTACAAGGTGGACACCTTCGGCCTGAAGCACACCATCACAACCCACAACGGCACCAAGATCACCCTGTCCGGCGGCGATTACGGCTGGTGCATGGCTCGGGGCGATACCACGGATGAGATCATCGAGGCCGTCAAAGCGGGCGAGACCAAGAATATGGAGGCCAAGTGGCAGTACAAGGCCAAGAATATGGGCATCGACGACATTGGCGGTACCTATGTGGAGGTCAGCATCTCCGACCAGATGATGTGGTGCTACAAGGACGGCCAGTGCATCGTGGAGACCCCGGTGGTCACCGGCAATCCCAACCGGGAGGGCAGTGCCACGCCCTACGGCAGCGTCTGGGCCATTGACGCCAAGAAGCGCAACGCCACGCTGGGCACGATCGACACCATGGGCTATTCCAGCCCGGTGAACTACTGGATGCCCTTCAACGGCAATGTGGGCATCCACGATGCCGATGGTTGGCGCAGTGAGTACGGCGGCCAGATCTACCTGACCCGGGGCAGTCACGGCTGCATCAACACTCCAGAGGATCAGGTGGCCAAGATCTATGATGCGGTGGAGATCGGCACTGCCGTGATCGTCTATAATCTGGATGACCCCAATACGGAGATCATCAGCCGCCCCGGCGAGTATGCACCGGTGCAGAACGACTCCAACTGGGACTGGGACGACTAATTTCTTTTGAAGAAGGCGGGGCCTTCTTTAAAAGAGAAAATTGTAGGCCGGACGGGGCTCGATTGCGAAGCAAAAGTCGCCTCGTCCGGCCTGAGAAGTGAAAAGAGATGGAAGTGAATTCCATCTCTTTTCTTTATTTAAATTTTTTCGGCCCCTGCGGGGCCGAATTCTGTGAAACTGAGCGGGGACCAGATTCCGCGGGGCGGCACAGCGCAAGGAAACAATAGCCTTTTCCGCCGAAGTATGCTAAAATAAACTGATATTCTTTGCGGGGAGGGAGCTCAGCGTGGTCATTGCGGAGGAACAGATCGGCGGACTGACACTGCTCCAGTCCCCGGAGGAGTTTCAGTTGACCCGGGACGCGCTGGCCCTTGTGGAATTTGCGGGCGTCAAAAAGGGAGACCGGGTGTGTGATCTGGGCTGCGGCGTGGGCAATCTGCTTATTCCGCTGGGGGCCCGGGCACAGAAGCTGACCCTGGACGGCGTGGAGCTGCGGGAGAGCGCCGCGGCGCTGTGCCGGGAGAGCCTGAGACGCAGCGGCCTGACCGGCACCATCGTCACCGGGGACCTGCGCGAGCGCCACGAGGCGCTGGCCTGGGGAAGTTACGATCTGGTGGTGGCGAATCCGCCCTATTTCCGCTCCGGGAGCGGGAAAACGTCCCCGGCGGCAGGCCGGGCCTGTGCCCGGACCGAGGAGGGCTACACGCTGAAAACCGCGTGTCAGGCGGCGAAAAAGCTGTGCAAGTACGGCGGAAAGTTTGCCCTGTGCCTGCGGCCGGAGCGGCTGGGTGAGCTGTTTGCGGCGCTGAGTGC
>OGCO01002376.1_pt1 | contig 24898 bp, 17 predicted proteins | sample 1570171 | NCBI WGS metagenome assembly OGCO01 (sample SAMEA4370583, study PRJEB24528) | human gut metagenome
TTGCCGTAAAGACAATGCCAACGGCAACGGTACTGATGATGGCCGGGAAGAAGCTGATTCCGCGCAGATAGTTGCGCAGGTGGAGCTTCCGGTTCAGAAATACGGCCAGCGCAAGACCAAGGCCAACCTTTCCGACGGTCGTCACAACCGTAAAAATGATCGTATTGAGCAGCGCCCGCTTGATGCTGGGATCGCTGATGATATTTTTGTAGTTCATGAGCCCGACAAAGTCCGCTCTGGTAAAGTTCCAGTTTGTAAAGGAATACCAGACGCCGATCAGCACAGGCAGGATGAAAAAGACGCCGTAAATCAGAACGCCGGGCGCCATAAACAACGCGGGATAGCGCTTGTTCTTATTCATACTTCACAATTTCCTCGCTATACGGAAGGGCGTCTGCCAAGTATCCGTTTGGCAGACGCCCTTGCTGTGGTCAATGACTGTGTTTAATTCCAGTTGGGATCGCCGGCGTCAATCGCGGCTTTTGCAAAGTCAGCGTCGAGCGCTGCGGCAACGTCCGCGGGCGTCTTGGTGCCGACGAGCACCTCGGAGATGTAGGTCTCCAGCGGACCCTTGGAATACTTGCAGAAGTCCGTCCACTGCGGGCTGAGGTCGGCGGTGTCGAGAATGTTCTTGATGTCGGCATACGGACCTTTCAGATCGGCGGTAACGCCGTTTGCAACGGGAATGCCGGACTGTGCATCAAAATATGCCTGCTGTGCTTCCGGAGAAACGAGTGCTTCCATAACTTTCTGCGCAAGCTCGGGGTTCTTGCCGTTCTTGGAGACGTAGAAGCCCTTGTTCACGCCGACGCCGCAGTACAGATGATCTGCCAGCGGGATGAGGAACGCGCCGATGGAGGAAGCGGTCTTGTCCGCGTCGATCTTCTCCAGCTCGCCGACAACCCAGTCGCCCTGTGCATAGAATGCGCAAGTGCCGTCAAGCAGTGCCTGCTGCGCCTGCTGATAGGTATCGGACAGGTAGGTTTCCTGCACATAGCCAAGATCGACCAATTCCTTGATCTTGCCGATGGAGTCGATGAAGCCATTCATGTCGCTCCAATGCTTCTGGTTGGTGCTCATTGCGTCGGCAAAGGCCTGTGCATCCTCGGGAGCGTAATCGCTGTACCATCCCATCAGCGCAAAGAACTGGAGTGTCCAGGTGTCAACGCCGGAATAGTAGACCGGGGAAATGCCGTTTGCCTTGATCGCTTCGCAGTCAGCAAGGAACGCGTCCCATGTGGTGGGGACTTCGGTGATGCCGGCCTTATTAAAGGTGGTCATGTTCCAGAAGAAGATACGGCCGGTCATGGAAACGGGCACGCACTGCTGGCTGTTTGCAACGTAGCAGGCGTCCATGGCAGCGTCATCCCACTGGGTCAGATCCAGGAACTTGGAAACAGTGTTCAGGTCCACGAACTTGCTGCCGTCAGCAGAGTAGTTGTACAGCCAGTTCCAGTTCACCTGGCACACATCCTGTGCGTTGCCTGCGATGAAGGCAGCTGCCATCTTCTCTTCCCAGCCGGACCATGCGGCGAAGGTGGGCTCGATGGTGATGTTGGTGTGCTCAGCCTGGAACTCCTTGATGGCGTTCTGGTAAGCCTCGTGACGGCTGTCGCCGCCCCACCAGCTGATGGTCATGGAAACAGGACCGTCAGACAGGGCCAGGCTCTCGTCTGCGGAAGCAGCGGGAGCGGATGCCACGGAAGAAGAGGCTGCAGTGCTGGAAGAATTGCCGCCGCAGGCAGCCAGCAGACCAGCTGCGCCCACAACGCCAGTGACCTTCATGAAATCACGACGGGAAATTGCCTTGCTCATTTTTGTTCTCCTCCTAAAGATGATCAAAAACATCGTCTTGCACGGGGGTTCTGCACACACCCCGTTGTATACAATTATGATAACAAAAGGCGGACAAAAAAGAAAGACGCAAATTGTGGTTATGCAACTCGAAAACGTACAAATATTGCTCTGTTTTCCGCGCCGGATTTGACGCCATTGCTGAAATGAATAAACTTCGGACGAAAAACTGTGCAACATGTATACTTCAACGTTTTGCATAAAAAAATGGGATGCAAGAGAGAAAGAACGTTAAAATTTCTGCGAAAAGCTGGAGCATTTGCCCTGGGACCTGGATTTTTTGTAGCTGCGTCAGCAAAAGGCTCTCTGGCAAAGAACACCCGGAGTCGGGAAAAGCCAGGAAAAGAACTGATATATCAATTGCGCAAAAAAAGTGCGCCGGTGCCATTGAGTGATATATCAGTCCGCACCGGAGCCGGGCGGCTTTGCGGGAGAAATAAGAGCAGCAAATATATGACGTCGGATGTCTGATAAATCCAACAAAAACCGCCGCACAGAAGTCTGTGCGGCGGCTGACGGAACAAAGTGTGTTATTTGCGGCCTGCGTAAAAAGCCCGCCGCGCGCGGAAGTAGCACTGCGGGCACATGCTGACGTACTGAACGTCGTTTTCCAGGTCGATGGCCACCTGTTCGCCCTCAAAGACGAACTGGCCGTTCACCTTGCGGCAGTTGCAGATGGCCTTGCGGCCGCAGGTGCAGATGGTTTTCATCTCTTCGATGGTATGGGCCAGCTCCAGCAGGCGGGTGGAGCCGGGGAAACCCCGCAGCGAAAAGTCGGCCCGCAGGCCGTAGCAGATCACCGGGATGTTCAGGTCTACGGTGACCATGAACAGCTGCTCGGCCTGCTCTGCGGTAAAGAACTGGCTCTCGTCGCACAGCACGCAGGCCAGCTTGGTGGCCTGGCTGGCTTCGCGCACCACCTCGAACACATCCATGTCCGGGCGGATCAGGCGGTCGGCCTTGCGGTGCACGCCCAGGCGGCTGACCAGTTCGCTGCCGCCTTTGGTGTCCACCTGCGGCTTGAGGATCAGCACCTGCATGCCCTGCTCTTCATAGTTGTGGGCCACCTGCATCAGGGCTGTGCTCTTGCCGCTGTTCATGGCACCATAGCGAAAATACAGTTTTGCCATGGCGTCACTCCTGGTTGCGCAGGCGGTAGCCCAGGCTCATCAGGCTGTCGCCCAGGTGAACGTTCTCCACTACCACATCGGGGTAGGGAACGGAGAGGTCGTAGTGGGAGAAGTTCCAGAAGCCCTCGATGCCCAGGTCCACCAGACGGCCGCTGACCTGCTCGGCACCGTCGCGGGGCACACAGAGCACGGCCACCTTGGGGTGGTGCTCGGCGCAGAAGACCTCCAGCTCGTCCACATGACGGATCTGGATGCCGTTGATCTCCTTGCCCACCTCGTTCTGGGCCACATCAAAGGCGGCGATCAGCTTGTAGCCGTTGGCGTCGGTGGTGATGAAGCGGCTCACGGCCTTGCCCAGACGGCCGCAGCCGATCAGGATGGTGGGCAGGCGGTCGCCGTTGCCGAACAGCAGGCTCTCCAGAATGGAAAGCAGGTTCTCCACCGAGTAACCGATGCCCTGTCGGCCGTTCACGTCGCCGATGCAGTTGAAGTCCTGTCGGACCTGGGAGGCTGTGGTGCCCATCTGGGCGGCCAGCTCCCGGGAGGAGATGCTGGTGATGCCGTCGGCCTGCAGAGAGCGCAGGTAGCGGTAGTATTTCGGGAGGCGCTTGATTACGGGGAGCGAGGCTTTTGCGGGGGTATTCATGAGAAAAATTCTCCTTTCAAGCAAAAAATCGCCGCGTTTGCCCTGCACGAAAAAACGCCGGCGTGTGCAGCGCGGTGGGTACGACACCGCGTATTGTCAATTCCATATCATTATAAAGTATACTGCACGGGAGACGAATGTCAAATACCAGACGAAAAAAAACAAAAAAATTACAAAAAATTAAGTGGTATGACCCTGCCGCAGAGGGATAACCGCCGGTTGGACGGGGCATGATGATGCAAAACAGAGCAAAAGGAGAACACAGAATGCCGGATACACACACCACCTCTGTGGACCAGCAGCGGCTGGAAAAAGAACGCATCGAGGACGACGGTACGGTCACCCTGACCCGGGGCGGCCATGCCATCCACTGCCTGACCGTCATCGGCCAGGTCGAGGGGCACACGGAAGCGCCGCAGGGGCAAAAGACCACCAAGTATGAGCATGTGATCCCCCAGCTGGCCGCCGTGCAGGAGGACCCCCGGATCGAGGGCCTGTTGGTATTGCTGAACACCGTGGGCGGGGATGTGGAGGCCGGTCTTGCGCTGGCAGAGCTGATCGCCAGCGTGTCCAAACCCAGCGCCACGCTGGTGCTGGGCGGCGGGCACTCCATCGGCATCCCGCTGGCCGTGAGCGCACAGCGCAGCTTTATCGTGCCCACCGCCACCATGACGGTGCACCCGGTGCGGCACTCCGGGGTGATCCTGGGCGTGCCCCAGACCATGCACTGGTTCGACCAGATGCAGCAGCGCATCACCGGCTTTGTGGCGGCCCACAGCGGCATGTCCGAGAAGCGCTACACCGAGCTGATGCTCCACACCGGGGAGCTGGTCATGGATATGGGCACCGTGCTGGACGGCCGCCGCGCCGTGAAGGAAAAGCTCATCGACGAGCTGGGCGGCCTTTCGGATGCACTGGACTGGCTGCACCATGCGATCGAAACCCGAGAATAACACAACAATAGGTTTGCCATTTGCCCCGGTGCGTGGTACAATAATAAAATCAAGAATTGTGTCTATGCGAACTGTGGGGAATGGAGAAGAATGGCAACGAAGAAACGAAAAACAACGACACGGCGCTCAACGTCGCGCAAAAAACGCGCGGAACAGCGCCTGCCGGCAGGGCTTGGGACCCTGTTTGCGGGGCTTTTGCTGGTGGGCCTTGCCTTTGTGGAAGGCGACTCGGTGTGGAAAACGCTGCATCAGGTGCTGTTTGGCCTGTTTGGCTGCGGCAGTTTTGTGCTGGGTGCAGCGGTGTGCTGCCTGGCCGTGCTGTACACGCGGGGCGAGGATCTGCTGCCCCACATCTGCAAGCTGGCGCTGGGGCTCGTGTTTGCAAGCGGCACGGTGATCGTGTTTTCCGACATCCAGCCGCAGGGGCTGTCGGCCTTCCAGATGGTGGCGGCCTGCTACCAGAACGGTTATCAGGCGTGGCTGTCCGGCGGCGCACTGGGTGCGGTGCTGGGCGGCAACCTGCTGCTGCTCTGCGGCCGGCCGGCAGCAAACTTCATCATGCTGGTGCTGGCGCTCTGCGTCAGCCTGTACATTTTTGACCTCACTCCGGCTGAGGTCTGGCAGTGGCTGTGCGACGTGTCCGGCGGGGTGCACGCAAAGGGCGTGGCCGTGTACGAGCAGGGCGCAGCCCGCCGTGCCGAGCGCCGCGCCGAGCGGCAGGCCGCGCAGGAAGCCGCAGACGAGTACGACGAGACGGAGGAGCTGGAAGAATACGAGGACGAAGCCGAAGCGGAAGAGCCCTTCCGTCTGGGTCTGCCGGACTGGATGTCCGGTGTGCTGCACTGGGGCCATAAGGTGACCCAGGAGCTGGAGCAGGCCCCGGACAGCCCGGCCGGAGCGCCGGACCAGCCCGTGCAGCCCCAGCCGGAACCGCAGGCGGCCCCAGCCGTGACGCCGGTGCGGGTGCGGGCATCCCGCCCGCGCGCTCCCTTTGATGTGGACCTTGGCCCGGACAGCACCGAGGTGAAGGAGGGCGGCAGTGAGCCCATCGAACCCTTCATCCCGGGGCCGGGCGGCACCTTTGGCATGGACCCGCTGCGCGCGTCACCCAAGCCCACCATCCGGCCCATCGTGCCGGATGCCGTGGAAACGGCGGCTGAGGACTTCTTTGCAAAGCCGGAGGAGACCCCGGCGGCAGAGACCACGGAACAGCAGCCCCGGCCGGTGCCCGGCAATCCCTTTGATACGCCCATCGCACGGCCTGCGGACCCGGCAGAACCGGCTGCCGCGGCTGCGCCCATCCAGCCCGTGATGCCTGCGCCGCAGCCGGACCAGCCGACCCGTGTGAGTGCCGAACATGCCGTGGCCCAGCGCAGCGACCCGGATGCGGACGGCTGGATCAGCATCACCGCCGAACCGGTGGAGGAAAAGGATATCAACTCGCTGGTGGCGGCAGCCATGGAAAAACCGGCGGCCTCCGAGCAGGCAGCCGCTACGGCCCCGGCAGAGGAAGCCGAGCCGGTGGACACCTACCAGTATCAGTACCCGCCCATCGAGCTGTTTGAAAAATCCAAGGAGGAAAGCGACCCCAACGCCGAGGATGAGCTGAAAGCCAACGCCCAGAAGCTGGTGGACACGCTGGAGAGCTTTGGGGTCCGCACCCGTGTGCTGGATATTTCCCGCGGGCCGTCGGTCACCCGGTATGAGGTGCAGCCCATGGCGGGCGTCAAGATCAGCCGCATCACCTCGCTGGCCGATGACATCGCCCTGAACCTGGCCGTGGCGGATGTGCGCATGGAGGCCCCCATCCCCGGCAAGCCTGCCGTGGGCATCGAGGTGCCCAACCACAAGCGCAGTGCCGTGTCCATCCGCAGCGTGTTCGAGAGCCAGAGCTTTCTGCGCATGACCTCACCTTTGGGCATTGCCCTGGGCAAGGACATTGCGGGTGTGGCCCAGGTGGCAGACCTGTGCAAGATGCCCCATCTGCTCATTGCGGGCAGCACCGGCAGCGGCAAGTCGGTGTGCGTGAACAGCATCATCATGAGCCTGGTGTTCCGCTCCAGCCCGGAAGACGTCAAACTACTGCTCATCGACCCCAAGGTCGTGGAGCTGGCCGAATACAACGGCATCCCCCATCTGCTCATGCCGGTGGTCACCGAGCCCCGCAAGGCGGCCGGAGCCCTGGGCAGCGCCGTGCAGGAGATGGAGCGCCGCTACCGCATGTTTGCCGAGAACAACGTGCGCGACATCAAGTCCTTCAACAAGTTGGCGGTGGAGCGGCCGGATCTGGAAAAAATGCCCTACATCGCCATCGTCATCGACGAGCTGGCCGACCTGATGATGGTGGTGGGCAAGGATGTGGAAGATTCCATCTGCCGCATCGCTCAGAAAGCCCGCGCCGCCGGCATGCACCTGATCGTGGCCACCCAGCGCCCCAGCGTGGACGTCATCACCGGCCTGATCAAGGCCAACATCCCCAGCCGCATCGCCTTTGCGGTGTCCAGTCAGGTGGACAGCCGCACCATTCTGGATGGTGCCGGTGCCGAAAAACTTCTGGGCCAGGGCGATATGCTGTTCATGCCGGTGGGCGCCCCCAAGCCCACCCGCATCCAGGGCACCTTTGTGCGGGATGAAGAGATCAGCCGTGTGCTGGACTTCATCAAGTCCAGCGCCACCGTCCAGTACGACGAGGCCATGATCGAGGCCATGGAAAAGCACGCCATCCAGGACGGCAAAAAGGGCAGCAGCGGGACCGATTCCGACGAGGATTCGGACTCCGACCCGATGTTCCAGCAGGCCGTGGAGGTGGTCATTGACGCCGGGCAGGCCTCCACCAGCCTGCTGCAGCGCCGCTGCAAGCTGGGCTATGCCCGCGCGGCCCGCATCATGGACGAAATGGAGATGCGGGGCATCATCGGCCCCCACGAGGGTGCCAAGCCCCGGGCCGTGCTCATCAGCCGTCAGCAGTGGCTGGAGATGCAGATGAACCAGCCCCAGGAATAAAAGCAGGAGAAAAAGATGAAACAACCACTGACTTGTGTTGAAATATGTGCCGGTGCAGGAGGGCAGGCTTTGGGACTTGCAATGGCCGGTTTTGTTCATGTGGCACTTGTAGAATATGAACAAAGCTACTGCAACGTTCTGAAAGCGAACCGACCGGAATGGAATGTCATCTGTGCAGATGTTCATGATTTTGATGGTACTCCGTATAAAGGGGTCGACTTGCTGGCTGGCGGTGTTCCGTGTCCCCCATTTTCTATTGCCGGGAAGCAGCTAGGAAAAGACGATGAACGTGATTTGTTCCCGGAGGCCATCCGACTGATCAGAGAGATTCATCCTCGCGCCGTTATGCTGGAAAACGTTAGAGGCTTTCTTGACCCGGGATTCGATGAGTACAGAGAGCACATTTTTTCATCTATTCAGCAGCTCGGCTATGTCACGCACATTAAGCTGCTGAATGCATCGGATTACGGTGTGCCGCAGCTTCGCCCCAGAGTGGTTATCGTTGGTATCCGAAAAGACCAATGCGGCGCATTTGCATACCCAGAAGAGCACTCTGAAGATGCACCATCTGTCGGTGAGACTTTGTACGATCTGATGGCTCAGAGCGGTTGGAAAGGTGCAAAACAATGGGCTTCAGGGGCAAATAAAATAGCCCCTACTTTGGTTGGCGGCTCAAAAAAACATGGTGGTCCTGATTTAGGGCCGACAAGAGCAAGAACGGCATGGGCAGAACTGGGCGTAGACGGACGGGGGATCGCAAATGAAGCTCCATCGCCGGATTTTGAAGGGATGCCACGTCTGACCAGTCGGATGATGGCACGTATTCAGGGGTTTCCAGATACATGGACCTTTGGAAATAAAAAGACCATCGCTTGTAGAATGATCGGGAATGCTTTTCCTCCACCGGTCGCACAAGCTGTCGGAATGAAAATAAAGGAGTGCTTGGACTATGGATGCGTTGATTGCCAAAGCGAGGTTTCAGTTCCACAAAAGGCTGTTTGAAACCAACACGCTGACTTTAACTTCAGCCGGTGTTGCATCAAATGCAGATACCAGTAGTCGTGGTTCCAAGGCTATTGCACGACGAATTGTTGATATTTTGGTGGACGAGCAGGCTCATACCATTTCAACAGTTGACAAAATATCAGGACAGACGCTTGGAAAACAATTTGAGTTCCTGACGATGGAATTTCTGCAAGCAACTTTTCCGCAGCTGCAAAATCTCCGCCCGGGAAATTGGACGATCCTTCAGCTTGGAAACAACAACAAACTGAAAACAAGTGATTTTGCCCAATATGAACATCTGGCCTATCTGAATGCACTCACACAGCAGAATTCACAGCTGGCAGCAGCATTAGGCAATGATTATCTTGTTGCACCTGATGTTGTAGTATACCGTGATCTGTACGAAGATCGTGTGATCAACGCTGAACAGCTGATCGTGGATGACACCGTTTGCAGAATGACAGATATCCGAAAAGCCAATGGCGGCAAACCGATCCTTCATGCAAGCGTTTCTGCAAAATATACGATGCGTAGTGACCGTGCACAAAATAGCCGGACAGAGGCGTTAAACCTTATTCGTAACCGAAAAGGACATTTGCCGCACATCGTTGTTGTGACCGCAGAACCTATGCCGAATCGTCTTGCGTCTCTCGCACTCGGAACCGGAGATATTGACTGTGTATATCATTTTGCACTATACGAATTGCTCCGTGCGGTCAAAGAGGTCGGGTCTGAAGATGCAGTAGAAATACTGGAGACTCTCGTACAGGGAAAGCGGTTGAAAGATATATCAGATCTGCCACTAGATCTCTCCGTATGATGATTGCTCTACATAAGACAGCAGATAAGGAAATACAAAACAATGGAACATTCTACTCCCCAGATCTACACCGAATTTCTGCCCATCAGCCGGGCAGACATGGAAGCACGCGGCTGGGACCAGCTGGATTTTGTAGTGGTGGGCGGTGACGCCTATGTGGACCACCCCAGCTTCGGCACTGCCATCATCAGCCGCCTGCTGGAAGCCGAGGGCTACAAGGTGGGCGTGCTGGCCCAGCCCCGCTACACCGACTGCGAGGACTTCAAGCGGTTCGGCAAGCCGAAGTACGGCTTCTTCATCGGCGGCGGCAACGTGGACAGCATGGTCAGCCACTATTCCGTGGCAAAGATCCCCCGCGCCGAGGACGAATACTCCCCCGGCGGCAAGGGCGGCGCACGCCCGGACCGCAGCGCCACCGTGTACACCCGCCTTGCCAAGCAGGCCTATCCCGACCTGCCGGTGATCCTGGGTGGTCTGGAAGCTTCTCTGCGCCGCTTTGCCCACTATGACTACTGGCTGGACACCGTGCTGCCCAGCATCGCCGAGGATTCCGGCGCGGACATCATCAGCTTTGGCATGGGCGAGCACCAGACCGTGGAGATCGCCCGCCGCCTTGCCGCCGGGGAGCCGGTGGAGAGCATCACGGACGTGGACGGCACCTGTTACATGACCGACTTCGACCATCTGCCCGAGCGCTACGTGGAGTGCGCAGGCTTTAAAAAGGTGGCGTCGGATAAGACGGCGTATGCCAAGGCCTGCCGCATCCAGATGGACAATCAGGATGTGGTCAGCGGCCAGATCATCGTGCAGAAGCAGAGCGAAAAGTATCTGGTGCAGAACATCCCCGCAAAGCCGCTGGTGCGCGGGGAGCTGGATAAAGTCTACGCTCTGCCCTACACCCGCCGTTACCACCCCATCTACGAGAGCATGGGCGGAGTGCCCGCCATCCGGGAGGTGCAGTTCTCCATCATCCAGAACCGCGGCTGCTTCGGCGGGTGCAACTTCTGCGCCATCCAGCTGCATCAGGGGCGGCGTGTCACCAGCCGCAGCGCGGACAGCATCGTGGCAGAAGCCGAGCGCATGACCCACGAGCCGGATTTCAAGGGCTACATCCACGATGTGGGCGGCCCCACCGCAAACTTCCGCTTTCCCTCCTGCCGGGAGCAGATGCTGCGGGGCATGTGCACCGGCGGCAAGCACTGTCTTGCCCCCACCACCTGCTCCCACATGATCGTGGACCACAGCGACTACCTGAAGATCCTGCGCCGGGTGCGGGAGCTGCCGGGCGTGAAAAAGGTGTTCATCCGCAGCGGTATCCGGTTCGACTACCTGATGGCCGACCCGGACGACACCTTTTTCAAGGAACTGGTAGAGTACCATGTGTCCGGCCAGCTGAAGGTGGCTCCGGAGCACTGTGCCCCCAACACGCTGGCCTACATGGGCAAGCCTCCCATCGAGACCTTCAACAAGTTCAAGGATAAATTCTATGAGCTGAGCAAAAAGGCCGGCAAAAAGCAGTATCTGGTGCCCTATCTGATGTCCAGTCACCCGGGCAGCACCCTCAAGGATGCGGTCTATCTGGCAGAATATCTTTATAAAAACCACATGCGCCCGGAACAGGTGCAGGATTTTTACCCCACCCCCGGCACTGTGAGTACCTGCATGTTCTACACCGGCCTTGACCCCTACACCCTGAAGCCGGTGTTTGTGGAAAAGACCCCCGAGGGCAAGGCGCTGCAGCGGGCGCTGCTGCAATACTACGAGCCTCGCAACGCCGAGAAGGTAGTCAAGGCGCTGAAGATGACCCACCGGGAGGACCTGATCCCCCTGCTGGTGCCCGCCGCAGGCCGCCGCGCCGTGCAGCGCTCTGCCCGCCGGGCCGAAGCCGCCGATGTGACGATCCACAATGACGGCACCTATACGGTGCGCCCGAACCAGAAGGGCCATAACGGCAAGCCTGCCCACGGCCAGAGCCGCGGCGCTGCACCGGCAGGCCGTGCGCCCAGCCCCGGCGCACGCTTTGCGCCCCATTCGGCACCCGCGCGCAAGCCAAAAAATGATCAACAGAAAGAGAACACAACGTGGAAAACTGGAAAGAAGAAAAAGTAAACGCGCCTAAGAAAGGCCTGTGGCAGCGCCTTGCTGCGCTGGCTGCTGCCGCCGCACTGGTGCTGAGCCTTGCGGGCTGCAGCGGGCTGCCGTCCGTCCCGGGCGGAAGCGCCGATGTAGTGCCGAACCCGTCCGCTTCTGCTGCGGCGGCTGTGGATACGGTGGACGCACCCTTGGAGGTGCATTTTATCGATGTGGGTCAGGCGCTGAGTGTGCTGGTGGAATGCGACGGGCAGTTCATGCTCTACGACGGCGGCAATGTGGACGACGGCAGTCTCATCGTCTCTTACCTGCACAGTCAGGGGGTGGAACAGCTGGAATATGTGTTCTGCTCCCACGCACACGAGGATCATGTAGGCGGCTTGGCTGCCGCACTGGCCTACTTCCCGGCGTACCATGTGTACAGCCCGGTGGCCGATGCCTCCACCAAGTGCTTTCAGGATTTTGTCAAGTACACCCAACAGCAGGGCCTGCAGGTAGAGGTGCCCGCCGTGGGCACAATGTGGCCGCTGGGCGGCGCTACCGTGACCATGCTTGGCCCGGTGGCACAGTACAGCGACACCAACGATACCTCCATTGTACTGCGCATCGACTACGGCTCCACCAGCTTCCTGCTGACCGGCGACATGGAAAAGACTGCGGAGACCGACCTTGTGAACAGCGGCGCGAACCTCAGGGCCGATGTGCTGCAGGTGGGCCACCACGGTTCCAGCACCTCCACCAGCTACCTCTTCCTGAACGCGGTGCTGCCGGAAATGGGCATCATCTCCTGCGGCGTGAACAACAAGTACGGCCACCCGCACGAGGAAACGCTGAGCATCCTGCGGGATGCCGGGGTGGATGTGTACCGCACCGACCTGCAGGGCACCATCACCATTGGCAGTGACGGCCAGAACTACACCGTGGGCACCGAGCACTTTGCGGCAGATTCCGCGCTGAACCCCACCGACCCGGCGGCATCCAGCACGGCCCAGCAGGCGTACATCGGCAATGTGAACAGCAAAAAGTTCCATCTGCCTACCTGCCCGAACCTGCCGGCAGAGAAGAACCAGATCCTCTTCTCCAGCTATCAGGAAGCCGTGGAAGCAGGCTATACGCCCTGTTCCAGCTGCATCAAATAAAGAACGAACTCCCCCAGTCTGCTTCACAGACAGCCCCCTCTGGGATGGGGCCTTTGGCAAAACCGAAAAGCTTACCTTTTCGACAGAGGCTCCCTCCTTGAGGGAGCTGGCACGGCGTGAGCTGTGACTGAGGGAGTTTTCTTTTATCCGCCGCTCTGCGGGATTGATAAAATCCCACAGGTGCGGTATACTTAAGACCACTTTATTTCAAAAAAGCAAGGAGGTGCGGCGGATGATCGGTGCACCGCAGCCGCTGGTGCTGGCAAAACCGGCGGCGATCGATACAGCACAGGCAGCGCGGTATTTCGGGGCCAGAGGGGAACCGGACGACCGCACCATGACCCTGTTGGAAACATGCGCCATGCCGCTGCTGGCGGCGGCAACGCCCCGGGCGGTCTGGCTGGAAGCGGACACGGCTGCCCTTGCCGAAGCAGGCATCCTGCGGGGTGGGGATGTGATGAAGCATCTGGAAAACTGCCCGCAGGCGGTGCTGCTGGCCGTGACCCTTGGCCCCGGCGTGGATGCACAGATCCGCCGTGCCGGTGTGGGAGATATCGCGGCGGGCGTAGCGTCCGACGCACTGGGCAGCGCGCTGGCCGAGCAGGCCGCAGACGCAGCCGAAGCAGAGCTGCGCCAGTGGGCCGCAAAAGAGGGAAAGTATTTGACCGGGCGGTTTTCGCCAGGCTACGGTGACTGGGATATTGCAGTACAGCCGCTGGTGGCAAACGCGCTGGATACGGTGCGCCGGGCGGGCCTGTGTGTGACCGATACCAACCTGATGACCCCGCGCAAGAGCGTGACGGCCATTCTGGGGGTCAGCGGCCACCCGGTAAAGGGAAAACTGGCCGGGTGCGGCCACTGTGTGCTGCGCACCCGGTGTGAGTATAGAAAGAGGGGAAAGACCTGTGCAAGCGAGTGAACTTTTCAAGCAGAGCAATACCGTCCTGCTGGACGGCGGCATGGGCACCATGCTGCAGGCTTCGGGCCTGAAGCTGGGCGCAAAACCGGAGGAGCTGAACATCACGAACCCGGAGCTGATCGAGAGCATCCATGCCAAGTATGCCGCTGCGGGCAGCCGCATCGTCAACGCCAACACCTTTGGCGCATCGGCCCACAAGCTGGCGGGCAGCGCCTACAGTCTGGAAGAGATCATTGCGGCGGGCATCGCCAACTGCAAGCGCGCCTGTGCGCCCTACGGTGCCCTGACCGCGCTGGATGTCGGCCCGCTGGGAGAACTGCTGGAACCCAGCGGAACGCTGGCCTTTGAGGATGCGGTGAGCGAGTATGCGCGCATCATCCGGGCAGGCGCTGCCGCCGGGGCCGACCTCATTTTCTTTGAGACCTTTACCGATCTGTACGAGCTGAAAGCCGCTCTGCTGGCAGCAAAGGAAAACAGCGGCCTGCCTATCTTAGCCAGCATGAGCTTTGAAGCCGGCGGGCGCACCTTTACCGGCTGCACGGTGGAAAGCTTCGGCGTGACCGCCCGTGGCCTGGGTGCCAACGCGGTGGGCATTAACTGCTCACTGGGCCCCAAGGAGATCTTTCCCATGGCAAAGCGTCTGGCAGAGGCTGTGCCCGGCGACTTTCCGGTGTTCGTCAAGCCCAATGCGGGCCTGCCCCGGGCCGACGGCAGCGGTTACGATATCACCCCGCAGCTCTTCGCCATGGAAATGAAGCCCTACCGGGAGCTGCATCTGTTTGCGGCGGGCGGCTGCTGCGGCACCACGCCGGAGTTCATCAAGCTGCTGAACAGCGTTTTTGCAGGCTGCGTACCCGGCCGTTCGGCCCACAAAATGCCCTCGGTGCTCTGCACGCCGGTGGATTTCGTCAACGTGGACGGCATCACGGTGGTGGGTGAGCGCATCAACCCCACGGGCAAAAAGCGCTTCCAGCAGGCACTGCGGGAAGAGGATATGAACTACGTTCTGGAGCAGGCGGTCAGTCAGGTGGAAGCCGGTGCTCAGGTGCTGGACGTGAACGTGGGCGCACCCGGGGTGGACGAGCCTGCCCTGATGCCCAAGGTGGTCAAGGCCCTGCAGAGCGTCACCAGCCTGCCGTTGCAGCTGGATTCCTCCAATGTGGAGGCGCTGGAAAACGGTCTGCGCGTGTACAACGGCAAGCCCATCGTCAACTCTACCAACGGCGAGCAGGAAAAGCTGGACGCGATCCTGCCCCTGTGCAAAAAGTACGGTGCGGCCATCGTGGGCCTTGCCATCGATGAGCGGGGCATCCTGCCCGCCGCCGAGGACCGGGTGGCCATTGCCCGCCGCATCACGGAGGCGGCCCTTGCCGTCGGCATCCCGCGGGAGGACATCTACATCGACTGCCTGACCCTGACCGCCAGCGCCCAGCAGAAGGACGTTCTGGCCACCGTGCAGGCGCTGGAAGCCTGCAAAAAAGAGCTGGGCGTGCGCACCATTCTGGGTGTGTCCAACATCAGCTTCGGCCTGCCCTGCCGCCCGTACCTGAACACCACCTTCCTCACCATGGCCATGTATGCGGGCCTTGACCTCGCCATCATGAACCCTTCCAGCGAGGAGATGATGGCGGCAGTGTACGCTTACAATGTGCTGACCAACCGCGACCCGCAGAGCACCAAATACATTGAGCGCTATGCTGACCGCGTGCCCGCCTCGGCGGCCCTCAAGCAGGCCGCGCAGACGGTGCCTGCGGCTTCGGCATCCGCATCCGGTGAGAGCGCAGAGCTTACCGGCCCTTATGCTCTGCTGATGAAGGCGGTGGAAAAGGGCCTGAAGGGCGATGCCGCCGCCCAGACCAAGGCACTGCTGGCCGAAAAGCAGCCGCTGGAAGTGGTGGACGAAGCACTGATCCCGGCGCTGGACATCGTGGGCGCAAAGTACGAGAAGGGCACGCTGTTCCTGCCGCAGCTGCTGCAGGCCGCAAGTGCTGCCCAGAGCGCTTTTGAGGAGATCAAGAACGTCATTGCCCAGAAGGGCGAGGGCAGCGCCAGCAAGGGCCGCATCGTGCTGGCCACCGTCAAGGGCGACGTGCACGACATCGGCAAGAACATCGTCAAGGTCATTCTGGAAAACTACGGCTTTGAGGTGATCGACCTGGGCCGTGATGTTCCGGTGGAGACGGTGGTGAACACTGTGAGGGAAAAGAATGTGCATCTGGTGGGCCTTTCGGCCCTGATGACCACTACCCTCAAGAGCATGGAGGAAACCATTGCCGCCCTGCACGAAGCGGGCTTGGACTGCAAGATCATGGTGGGCGGTGCGGTGCTCACGCCGGAATATGCCGAGAAGATCGGCGCGGACTGGTACGCCAAGGATGCCAAGCGCAGCGCCGACATCGCCAAGGAATTTTTCGGGGCGCAGTAAAAGAGCGAAGGAGCGGTGTGCCGGAAGCTTTCTCCTCAGACACGAATCGGGCCATTCCATCGCCCGCCCTATTGCCCTTCGGGCAACAGGGTCCCACCCCAGCGGACGGTCTTCGGAGAAACTTCCGGCCCGCCGCCCCGGTAAGCTGGAGTCCCTTTGAAAACACCTGAAAATCTATTTGCAAATTGTTCAAAAACTCCACAAAGAAATGCCACGATTGTCTGGTAGTATAAGGGTGCAGTCAGGGAGATGCAAAGACACCTCCCCAAAGCCGACAAGGGCTTTCACCTGCGGGGGCTGGTGCATCTAGCACAGCCCAGCAGGTACTTATTAAAACACTGTCCCCCGCCTATGCCAGGCAATCGCCAACGACGGCGGACAGACTACCAAATCCCTCCTGATCCGCCGCAAAGTTCGGGAGTTCTCATACCGCAGCCAGCACCGCTTTATCCTCCTTTCCACGGTGCTGGCTGCTTTTGTTTTTACCTGAATGCAAGAGAACGATTGGGAATAGCCGCCGCGTGCGCTTTGGCTGTTTTAGCGGAAATTCTATTATAATTCGTTGAGCCTCGGAAAAATCTGCGGATTTTTCCGAGGCTCTTTTTCACGAATAGAATCGAAGCGATATACTTCATCTGAATGTAAAAAGCAAAGCGAGAACGAGTGCGAGATGAAATTGGTTTATACAGTTCGTTTTACTTCGCTGCGTTTCGCCCATCTGTTGCTGATCTTATCTGCCAGCAGGGAGCCGCAGGCCCCCAATGCAAGGCCCAGTGCCACGCCGCCCAGAATGTCGGTGGGGAAATGCACATACAGGTACATCCGCGTGAAGCCGATGAACCCGGCCAGCGCAAGAGCCGGGGCGCCGAGCCTGCGGTTCTGCAGCCAGAGCGCAAAGGCAGCGGCAAAGGCGGAGGATGTGTGTCCGGAAGGGAAGGACCAGCCATGGGGCCGGGCCACCAGCGTGAGCATCTCCGGCCGGAGGTCGCAGGGGCGCGGGCGTGCGAACAGCGGCTTTAAGGCGCAGTGGCCCGCCAGCATATAAAGGCCCAGCGCCAGCGCCATGGCCAGCCCGGCCCGGCGGGTGCGCCGGAACGCCAGCAGTACCGCCGTGAAGGCGATCCAGATCTCACCGTGGGCACCGGCCTGATCGAAAAACACCGCCAGTGCATCCAGCACCGGACAGCGTAGAGCCTGTAAGGCATCCAGAAGGGTAAATTCAAAGGACATGGATAAAGCCTCCCTGCTTGTTGTTCTTGCCCTTATGGTATCATGGAACCGGGCAGAGAATAAAAACAAGGCTTGTACAAAGGATAAACAAATCTTAAACCGGCAGAAAAGATGCCGGAAAAAGGACAAAATTGGAATATAGCGACACAATACTACAAATTGTAAATAGAAAAGAAGCCCTGCGGTTCTGTGACGTAGGGCATATTGTATGCTTTACTGCATCTGGTCAAGGGTGGGGTAGCTGTCGATGGCACCGTGCTGCTGCACGCTGATGCCGCAGAACTGGTTGGAAAAGGCAAGGTATTCGTTCAGCTTTGTTTTGCTGAGCTTTGCCAGTTTTTCCAGTGTCACGCCGTCACGTTCCAGCTGCCACAAAAACGAGCCGATGAAGCCGTCGCCTGCGCCGGTGGTGTCCACAGCCCGGACTTTCCGGCAGGGGGCAAAGCCATGGGCGGTGCGGGTGTAGGCGTGGGCACCGCTGCTGCCGCAGGTGTAGACCACCAGCTGCACATCGCCCACAAGCAGCTGCGGCAGGGCGGATTCAATGTCCGTAGTGCCGGTGAGAAATTCCAGCTCTTCATCCGAAATTTTGAGGATGTTGGAAAGCGGCAGGAACTGCAGCACCGTCCCGCGCAGCATGTCGCGGTCCGGCCAGAGGGGAAAGCGCAGGTTCGGGTCAAAGCTGACGATAGCACCAGCTTCGCGTGCGGCGGCAATGGCCGCAAGGTGGGCGTAGCGCATGGGGCTGTCCACCAGTGACACGCTGCAGTAGTGCAGGGCAAAGGCATCGGCGAACCATGCAGGGTCGATCTGCTCCGGAGAATAGAGCAGGTCCGCCGAGGGTTTGCGGTAGAAGCTGAAGGTGCGGCTGCCGTCCTCTTCCAGACTGACGAAGGCAAGGGCCGTGCTGGCCTTATCGGTAAAGGCCAGATGGGAGAGGTCGATGCCGCAGGCTTCCAATTCCCGGGCGATCTTGTGGCCGAAGGGGTCGTCGCCCAGCTGGCTCAGAAAAGCACTTTTGCCGCCCAGCCGGGCAAAGGCGGCGCACACGTTGGCCGGTGCGCCGCCAGTGCGCGGGCTGAACGAGGGAACCTCGTCAAAAGAACAGCCCACCCTGGACGGGATCATATCGATGAGTGCTTCGCCAATGGAAAACAGTGTGCTGCCGGACATAGAGAACCTCCCAAATTAAGATGCTGGTAATAAAAGACTTCCCCCGGCGAGGGGGATGATTTTGTGACCGCTCCCAGTGTAAGGGCCAGAGCCCGGGCTGTCAATGCTTTTTTGCGCGGTACAGGGCGTTTTTGTGTTGACTTGCATTTTGGGGTGTGCTAAAATATGCCGGTATGCGTAAAAAATGCCATGAAAGGGAACTTGGATGAACCTGACAAAACAGTTCTTTAAATATGTATCACAGAATATCTTCGGCCTGCTGGGCACCTCGTGCTACATTCTGGCCGATACCTATTTCATCTCGCAGGCGGCGGGCACCGACGGCGTTACCCTGCTCAACCTCTGCCTGCCGGTCTACAACTTCATCTTTGCCGTCGGCTCCATGGTCGGCCTTGGCGCGGCCACCCGCTATGCCATCCTCAAGGCGCAGGGAGACGAGCGCTGCCAGCGCTATTTTTCCAATGCCATCTTCTGCGCCTGTGTGCTCAGCGTGCCGTTCCTGCTGGTGGGCATTTTTGCGCCCGGCGGCCTTCTGCGGCTGATGGGCGGTGACGCGGGGATCGTGGCGCTGGGCATCCCGTATGCCCGCATCTTCCTTATGTTCACGCCCTTCTTCATGTGCAACTATATCGTGTCGGCCTTTGTGCGCAACGACGGCGACCCCTCCCTTGCCATGGTGGCTACCCTGAGCAGCAGCCTGTTCAATGTGGTGTTCGACTATATTTTCATGTTTCCCATGGGTCTGGGGCTGGCCGGTGCGGCGCTGGCCACCGCCGTGTCTCCCATCATCAGCATTTCCATCTGCAGCCGCCACTTCTTTAAAAAGGAGAACAGCGTGCAGTTCGTGCGCCAGCGCCCCTCGGCAAGGCTGCTGGGCCAGAGCTGCCAGCTTGGCATCTCCGGCTTTGTGGGTGAGATGTCCTCCGGCGTTACCACCACCGTATTCAACTTCCTGCTGCTGGGTCTGGCGGGCAATGTGGCGGTGGCGGCCTATGGCGTGGTGGCGAACTTTGCGCTGGTGGCAACGGCCATCTTCAATGGTGTAGCACAGGGCGCACAGCCGCTGGTGAGCGAGTGCTACGGCAAAAGCGACAAGGCCGGTGCCAGAAAGCTGCTCATCCTGGGCAGCTGCACCGCACTGGTGCTGGCAGCGGTGCTGTACGGCATCATCTTTGGTGCTACCGATGCACTGGTGGGCATATTCAACAGCGAAAGCTCCGCCCAGATGGCGCAGTTTGCCCACATGGGCATGCGGCTGTACTTTGTGGGCTACTTCTTTGCCGGGTTCAACATCGTGGCAGCGGGCTATCTGAGTGCGACCAACCGCCCGGTGGAAGCCTCCGTAACCTCCATCTGCCGCGGCATGGTGGCCATCGTGGCCTGCTCGCTGGTGCTGAGCCGCCTATTTGGCATGAACGGCGTATGGGCGGCGTTCCCGGCATCGGAACTGCTCACCGCAGTGCTGACCCTGTTTTTGCTGCTGCGCGGTAAAAAGCAGACCGCATAGCCCTTAAATATAAAGCTCCTGTTCGCGCAGAGATTCCTCGGGCGAAAGCCCACTCTGCGCGGCGTGACCGGCCATTGCCCGCCACTGTGCGGGGGATTGGCCGGTTTCTTTTTTGAACACCCGGCACAGGTAGTTGGCACCGGAAAAGCCGCACAGGCTGGCTACCACGTCCAGTGTGTACTCCCGGTGGAGCAGCAGCCGCTGGGCTGCTTCAACGCGCACCGTGGTGAGGTATTTGCCCGGCGGCACGCCAATGGCTGCGGTAAAGGTGCGCACCAGATGGCTCTTGGACACGCCCAGCCGTTCGCTCAGCTCCTCCACGCCGTAAAGGCCCGCGTAGTTTGCGCGGATGTCCTCAATGGCGGCCTGCACCAGCGGCGGCAGGGCGGACGCGGCACTGTCGGCATCGGCCAGCTCACACAACAGTGCGTAGGCCAACTGGCTGCGGGCACGGCTGTGGGCGGCCTTTTCCTCAGCAAGGCGGTCCATCAGTTCGGCAGCGGCCGGGCAGGAACCGCCCTTGGCAAGGAAGGGCAGTTCGTGCAGCCCGGCCAGAAACTGGGAAGCCGCCTGCCCGGTAAGCTGGACGCAGAGCAGATGGCAGATGCTTTCCGGCACAAGGGCCAGCGGGGCACGGCTCAGGATCAGGTGCCCGGCAGGCACGGACTGCGGCGGCAAAATGAGCGCTGCACCCAGCGGCAGCGGCCCGGCAGCAGGTACGGATGCAGAGCACTGGCCGCTGGACACAAGGCACACCCACAGTCCTTCGCCGGAGAGGGTGAGGGGGGCAGACAGCTGCAGATCCTGCACGGAAGCGGGAAAAGCGATGGTGTTCCAGTCAAAAAGCAATATCTGACACCTCTAATCAATAAAATGCTATTTTATATCACAAAATTATCTGTTATTATAGTACCAACGAATGAACACGCCGTCAAGAGCGTGAGAACCTTAAAAATTATGGAGGCAAACGACTATGGCTTCGATCAGCTGCCAGCACATCTATAAGATCTATCCGGGTGCTACCGCTCCCGCTGTTACCGACTTTAACCTGGAGATCCAGGATAAGGAATTCATCATCTTCGTCGGCCCCTCTGGCTGCGGCAAGTCCACCACCCTGCGCATGATCGCCGGTCTGGAGGAGATCTCCAAGGGCGAAATGTACATCGGTGGCCGTCTGATCAACGACGTTCCCCCGAAGGATCGTGATATCGCAATGGTGTTCCAGAGCTACGCTCTGTACCCCCACATGACCGTTTACAAGAACATCGCTTTCGGTCTGGAACTGCGCAAGACCCCGAAGGACGAGATCGACAAGCGCGTGCACGAGGCTGCTAAGATCCTGGAGATCGAGCACCTGCTGGACCGCAAGCCCAAGGCTCTGTCCGGTGGTCAGCGTCAGCGTGTTGCTCTGGGCCGTGCAATGGTTCGTAACCCGGCAGTCTTCCTGCTGGACGAGCCTCTGTCCAACCTGGATGCTAAGCTGCGTACCAGCATGCGCACCGAGATCATCAAGCTGCACAAGAAGCTGGCTACCACCTTCATCTACGTTACCCACGACCAGACCGAGGCTATGACCATGGGCGATCGTATCGTCGTTATGAAGGACGGTATCATCCAGCAGGTCGATACCCCGCAGAACCTGTACGATATGCCTTGCAACATGTTCGTTGCAGGCTTCATCGGCAGCCCCCAGATGAACTTCCTGGACGGCACCCTGATCAAGAAGGGCGAGTTGTACGGCATTGACCTGGGCGGCGACGTGATCCCCCTGCCCAAGGAAAAGACCGCCGACGGCAAGCTGGATGCTTACGTTGGCAAGAAGGTCAAGATGGGCATCCGTCCCGAGGACATCGACGACGAGCCCGAGTTCATGGCAAAGCACACCGACTGCCAGCTGGAGGCTCAGGTCGAAGTGTCTGAGATGATGGGCGCCGAGATCTACCTGTACCTGGAGTACAAGGGCAACAAGATGACCGCTCGTGTGGCTCCCACCTCCAAGGCCCGCAACGGAGACACCGTCCGCGTTGCCTTTGACCCGCACAAGGTCCACCTGTTCGACATTGAGACCGAGCAGACCATCCTGAACTAAGCTGCAATTATGTGACGATCATTTTTTGATCCTCCTATCATCATACAGAGAACCGTCGGCAGGGAAACCTCCGGCGGTTTTCTGTGTCTATGGACAAGGCAGACAAAAAGCAGCCGCGTGCCTTTTGGAAGGCACGCGGCTGCTTTTGCTTTACCGGCAGCTCATTGCCGCAGGGCGGTCAGGCCCGGCGGGAGAAGTGAAACGGAGGTTATACCAGCTGGGGCTGTCTGGATCTGGTGAGCGCGTCCACCGCATAGCTGAAAAAGCGCTATTGTACCACAGCCAGCAGCTTTTGTCACAACGCAAAAAGGGGCCGGGGCCCCCTCCCCTGCCAACCGGCACAAAAAAGCCCCGGAGGGCAGCTTTGCAGCCACACTCCGGGGAAAGGATAATGATCAATGGTTACTTGTGGGGATTCTTGACACGGATAGACAAGCCGATGTAGCTCTGCTGGCTGTTGGACAGGATCACAACGCCTACCTTAGACCAAGTGCCCTTCTGGTTCACGTTGGCATTGATATCCGTATTGACGTGCTTCGAGATCGCATCCAGCAAGCTGCTCAAAAGGGTATCGCTGTAAATGTAGTTCATGGTAACCGTGACGGTCAGATACTCTTCCTGCTCGCCTTCTACATGGACCTTGGTGAAGAGCTTGTGGTTGCCAAGCTGCAACGCACCTTCGAGATCCTCTCGCAGATGCTCTTCTGCCACTCGACGAAGCTGTGCATCGCTGGTCACGTGGACGCCCTTCTGGTTACTGATGTGGTTCAGCACCTTCTGCTCCTCAGGGTTGTTGACGGACCCACCGCCGCCACAGGCGGTAAGCATCAGCAGGGCCATGGCACCTACCAGTAACAGAGCCGCGAACTTCTTCAGGTTTTTCATAGGATCTCCCTCCAGTCTGGTTGTTTTTGTGGATATGTTTCGTGATTCACGAAGCTGCATCCCCGGCGGGGGGACGCTTTCCTTGTCTCAATTATATCGAACAAAAGCCAGGGCTGTCAATGGGGGAGTTCCCTAAAAAATCAGAGGCCGATTCGTGAAAAAGTCACGAAAACAGGTGATATTTGTTGCGCTATTGTAACTGCCATACCAAACTTCGCAAAGAACCTTTGCCGTTTGGAATTTCCTGCCAGCGGCCCGGAGGCTGGGGCTGTTTTCCCGGCAGAGACAGTGCACTCAAATTTGGACAGATGTTGTATCCAAGGTACCCTCTCCCCGGCCCCCCAGACGGCAGCGGAAATCCTGGTAGCCAAAGTGGGCCAGCCGGGCCAGGCTGCCATCCTGCCGCAAAAGCCAGATATCCGGCAAAGGCATGCCGTTGAAGGTGTTATTTTTGCAGGTGGTGTAGATGGCCATATCGCCAAACACCAGCCGCTGGCCCGGGGCCAGCGGGGCGTTGAAGCTGTAATCTCCCATCACATCCCCTGCCAGGCAGGTGGGGCCTCCCAGCCGCGCGGTGCAGGGCTTTTCGCCGGGGTCTCCGGCGTCCAGCAGGGGCGGGCGGTAGGGCATCTCGATAACATCCGGGGTGTGGCAGGCGGCAGAGGTATCCAGGATAGCAAGGCTGGTGTCCCCGTTGCACAGGGTGTCCAGCACCGTGGTCACCAGATACCCGGCGTTGAGGGCCCAGGCCTCGCCCGGCTCCAGGTACACCTGCACCCCGTAGGTCTGCTGCACCTGGCAGATGCACTGCTCCAGGGTGGCCAGGTCATAGCCGGGCCGGGTAACGTGGTGGCCGCCCCCAAGGTTCACCCACTTCATCTTAGGCAGCAGGTCTGCGAACTTTGTCTCCACTGCTTTCAGGGTCACAGCCAGGGCATCGGCGTCCTGCTCGCAGAGGGTGTGGAAGTGGAGGCCATCCAGCAGCTCCGGCAGCTCCGGGTGGGCCGCCACGGCGGCGTCCCACTGGGCCCGGGTGGTGCCCAGACGGCTGCCCGGGGCGCAGGGGTCGTAGATGGCATGGCCCTCCTGGGTGGAGCACTGGGGGTTTACCCGCAGGCCCACGCTCTTGCCGGCAGCTTTGGCCGCCGGGCCAAACTTTGCCAGCTGCCCCGGGGAGTTGAACACGATGTGGTCGGCGTACTGCAACAGCTCTGCGAACTCGTCTGCCCGGTAGGCGGCGCAGAACACATGGTTCTCCTTTTCCGGCAGCTGCTCCCGGCCCAGGCGGCTCTCGTACAGGCCGCTGGCCTCGGTGCCTGCCAGGTAGGGGGCCAGCACCGGGTACACATCAAAGTTGGAAAAGGCCTTTTGGGCCAGCAGAGCCCGGCATCCGGTGCGCTGCTGCAGCTCCAGCATGATCTGACCATTGCGGCGCAGCTGGGCTTCGTCCAGCAGGTAGCAGGGGGTGGGCAGACTTTGCAGCTGCTGTTCCGTCAGGTTTGCCAGCCCTGCAAAGGGCGGGCGGCGATCCTCCAGCCGCATCAGTCCACCAGAGCCGGGCTGTGGCTCTCGCTGCGGGGCAGGCCGTACTGATCCAGGGCCTCCAGATACGGGTCCGGATCAAACTCCTCTACGGTGTGGACGCCCTTGGTGGTCCACTTGCCGGTCAGCAGCATCAGGGCACCGCACATGGCAGGCACGCCGGTGGTGTAGCTGATGGCCTGGCTGCCCACCTCCTGGTAGCACTCCTGGTGGTCGCAGACATTGTAGATGTAATAGGTCTTATCCTTGCCGTCCTTTTTGCCGGTAAAGATGCAGCCGATGTTGGTCTTGCCCTTGGTCCGGGGGCCCAGGCTGGCAGGGTCCGGCAGCAGGGCCTTCAGGAACTGGATGGGCACGATCTCCTGGCCGTTGAAGTTGACCGGGGTGGTGGACAGCATGCCCACGTCCTCCAGGCAGCGCATGTGGTCCAGGTAGCTCTGGCCGAAGGTCATGAAGAAGCGGATGCGCTTTGCCTCCGGGATGTTCT
>OGCO01002401.1_pt1 | contig 24738 bp, 16 predicted proteins | sample 1570171 | NCBI WGS metagenome assembly OGCO01 (sample SAMEA4370583, study PRJEB24528) | human gut metagenome
TGAACCGCACCCCGATTGTTGGACTGAAGAAATTCAGATTCGATGATCGGAGGTGCGGTTCTTTCGTATGCGTGAGAATCGAAGGAGACGTTACGACGACGGGTTCCGGCACGAGGCGCTGGAGCTCATCAAGTCCGGAGCCGGCAAGGACACGCTCGTCAGAAGGCTTGCCATACCGGTGTATACCGCGAGAAACTGGATCGGGCTGTACAGGTCCAACGGCGAGGAGGCGGTCATGGGAGGCGGCGACAGCAGACGCTACGACTGGGAGACGAAGGTCGCCGCGGCGCGCGACCACGTCGAGAACGGTCTGACCAAGACGGAGGCCATGGCCAGGCACGGGATCGCGAGCATCGCGTACCTGAAGGCGAAGGTCGCGTACCTGGAAAAACTCCGGGCCCTGCGGGCGTCCAAGTCACGCGGCGCGAGCGAAGCGCCGTCGTCCGACTGCTCGCAGGGCGGGGACACCGGCTCGACCACCTCCTGAGGATAGCCGGGGTGCCGAAATCCACGTACTACCACCACCTGTCGCGCCCGGCGCACGTGTCCAGGCCGGACGTGGAGCCGATGGTACGGGAGATATGGGAGCGCACCCCGAACGGGTGCGGCCACCGGCAGGCGCGCATGTGCCTGGTCCACGAGTTCGGCACGCGCATATCCGCCAAGACCGTGCTCAGGGTCATGCGCCGTATGGGCTGAGATGCGCCATCCGCTCCAGGAACCCGTGGAGACGCTACAGCTCGTACAGGGGCGAGACGGGCGACCGCGTGCATAACCTGCCCGAACGCGACTTCGACGCGGCCCGTCCGTTCTCCAGGCTCGGCACCGACGTCACCGAGTTCAAGGTCGCCGGCTCCAAGGCGTACCTCGCTCCCGTGTACGACATGGCCAGCAAGGAGATCGTGGCTTGGGACGTGAGCCGCAGTCCGGACCTCGGGCAGCAGAGGCGCCTGCCCGCCATGCTCGCGGAGCGCCTGCCCGCCGGCACGGAGCCGATCCTGCACTCGGACATGGGATGGCAGTACCAGCACCAATGGTGGAGGAAGGAGCTCGAACGCCCCGGCATCCGCCGGTCCATGAGCCGCAAGGGCAACTGCCTGGACAACGCGGCGGCCGAGCAGGTCTTCGGCCACTTGAAGGACGAGTTCTACCGCGGCCGTGTGTTCGACTCGTACGAACAGTTCAAACGCGAGCTGGACGCCTACATCATCCATTGGAACACCAGACGACGCCAGATACGACTCGAGGGACGCACCCCGGAGGAGTTCCTGAGCATGTCCCTCGCGGTCTGACCCTGTATCCCAATTAACAACGTCCAACAAACGGGGCACAGTTCAATAACCGCCGGGGCCTTCACATAGATGGATGTATTCAGTTTGTCGCCAAAGAATCGTCAGACGCGTGCTCCATCATCGAATTCGTCGGTACGCGTTTCACGATGCCCTTTATGCTGCACGATGAGGCCAGCGGCGCCGACCAGCGCACACAAACCGAAAATCGAACCAAGAATCGAAGCCAACGCCGGAACGAACACGGAAGCGATAATGCCGATGACGCCGGCCACCAGCAATATCCAGAACACCAGTTTTGACAGTTTCACATGGCCGATTTCAGGATTCGGCGGCACGAAGTCGTCACCGTAACGGTCCATGACCCGATCCGTGTCAAGCCAGCTCGAACCAGTGAAATCGCGCGGCCCACGACCATTCGCCGGCGCATCATTGGTGAACGTGCCCTGATCCAAGTCATCGATGGACAGCAAAGCCTCTTTTTCCCGACGTTGCGCATGCTTCTCGAAACGTTTCGCACTACGCGAACGTTCCACGGCCTTCAAATCGTCAGCATGCGAATCCGCAAACTCGGCCCAAGCCGCATCCAAGTCGTCCATTGGAGAGCCGCCACCATGCGACGCGTCATTTGGGCGTTCTTCATCGTCATTGCTATTGTTGAGGTCAGTCATACTTATACTCTAATCGGGCGGAGGCCAATCCGCCGGGAGGATCGTGAAGAATGCTCTATTGGTTTTTCGTAAAAGGCTTGGGACCAATCGCCATCCACCGTTTGGGACCGACCGCGCAAGGACTTGAGAACATTCCGCACGAAGGTGGCGCCATCATCGCAGCCAACCATCTTGCCGTCATCGACGATGCGTTGCTGCCGTTGACCTGCCCGCGCATGATTCATTTCATGGGCAAGGCCGAATATTTCGAAGGCAAAGGCATCAAAGGCAAATTCAAGAAATGGTGGTTCACGTCAGTCGGCGTGTTCCCCGTGGACCGTTCCGGCGGTTCCAAATCACTTGGCGCACTGAACCACGCCCGTGAGATCATCGAGGACGGACATCTGTTCGGCATTCACATCGAAGGTACTCGCAGCCCCGATGGACGTCTTTACAAAGGACACACCGGCGCGGCGCGTCTGGCATTCGAAACCGGTTGCCCCATTATTCCGGCCGCCATCATCGGTTCGCGTGAACTGCAGAAGCCAGGACAGGTCATTCCGAACAAAGGCAAGTCCAAGGTGATTTACGGCAAGCCGATTGAAGTCGAGAAGAAATCCGCCGACCAGATTACCCACGATGATTTGCGTTCGCTTACCGACCGCGTGACCCGTGAGATCCAGAAGATGAGCGGACAGGAATACGTCGACGAATACGCGCAGAAGGTCAAGGCCGAGCTCAAAGCCCAGCAGGAGGCCGAAGCGCAGGCACAAGCCGAATCCGCTGCCAAGAAGGCATAAGTTTTCAGCGAGGTTCATTCCAAACCAATCAGGGGCGTCTGTTCCGAAGAATGTTTTCGGAACAGACACCCCTGATTTCTATTTTGTAATCAGGATAATCAGTCGAACAGCGACGAATACATTTTCAAGGTGACGGTATTCGGCGTGCCATCCTCCTGACGCAGTCGCACCTCGGTGCCTCCTACCGGATCCTGCGAAGCGACCTTCTTGTCTTGACTGGAGTCAAGTGTCAGTTGCGAGCTGATCTTCACACTGAATCCCAGCTTCTCCAATGCGGCTTTGGCAGCGGCGGCTTTCTGTCCGACATAATTCGGCAGCGTTACGGTTTCCGGTCCCTTCGACACCACCGCATTGACGCTATCGCCCCAGTGCAACTCGTCTCCGGTCTTCGCGGAAGCGGAAATCACCTGTCCTTGCGGAATCTTGTCATCGAATTGCTCGGTCCAGTTGACGGTGAGCTTGAGCGCATCAAGCGTCTGCTGCGCCTCATCCTTCGATTTGCCCACGACGTCCGGCATGGTAACCGGTTTCGGTCCTTGGGACAGCGTGACGGTAATCTTCGCGTTATGGGGCAGAGTCGCGCCGGGATCCACGCTTAAATCAAGCAACGCGCCCTGAGGTACGTCCATGGAATATGCGTCATCATTGGCCGGAGTCTGTTCGATGTTGTCGAAGCCGGCACGCTTCAACGCGTTGATCGGATCCTTGCCGTTCGCACTGGTGGCATCGAGAATGTCTGTGGGAACAGTGCCCTGCTTAATACCCTTGGACACTACCACCTTGACCTTCTGATGATGACGTTTGCTCACATGCGAACCGACATTCTCCGGGTCGGTGGAGATGACATTGCCAGCCTTGACGGAATCACTGAACGCCTCGGTCTCTTCGTACTCGATGTTGGAGAATTTCAGCAGTTCCTCATAGGCGTTCCATTTGATGTTGGAAATACGGCAGGGCTCCGAATCGGAACATGTGAGATCTGCCGGCTGAGGCATGGTCCAGTAGCTGCCCGGTCCTCGGAAATACCACCAGGCATAGCCGCCACCGCCTGCGCAGGCAAGCACGATGGCTGCTACGACGGCGATGATGACAGGTGCACGCTTGCCACTGCGTTTCGGCTGTCCACCACTGACCGGACCGTTCGAGGGGGAAGCTGGAACGTTGTTGGCGGGGACGTCGTTCTTTTCCAAAGCCAAGCGGGTGGTTGCCTCCGGATCTGCCTGCTGCGCCGGCATGACGGTGGTTTTGTTCGGGTTTTCCGGATTGAACTGTCGTGTACGATCGTCGTTCTGACGCATAGGCGGTGCTGGGGGAGCGGGCGGTAGCGGCATCTGCCGGGTGCCATCGCCGGGCATGGTGTCGGCGGCATCGTTTGCGGCCGGGGAAACGGCTGACAGACGGTATTGCCAGTCGTCGATGGTGAGGTTCGATTGCAACTGCTGCAATTCGTCGAATGCCACGGACGCATCCTGGGGACGGTCCTCGACCGCGCGCGCCGTAAGACGGGCGAGGAATGCGGCCACGCCTGCATTGATGCCCGGACAAGCGGTCGTGATATCCGGCACATCCTCATGCACGTGCTTGAACACCAGCGTCACCGGATTGTCCGCGGTGAACGGCACCTTGCCGGCCAGCATCTCCCAAGCCATGATGCCTACGGAATACAGGTCTCCCTGCGGCGTTGCCTGATTGTGCTGAATCATTTCTGGCGCCAGATAGGCGGCCGTGCCCAGCAGCATGCCGGTGGAGGACAGCGTGGCCTGCGACACCGCCTTGGCCAGGCCGAAATCGGTGATCTGCACATGTCCTCGGTCATTGAGCAGAATATTCTCCGGTTTGATATCGCGGTGCACCACGCCTGCGCGATGCGCCGAAGCCAAGCCGTCCAACGTCTCACCGACTATGCGTAGCGTCTCACGAACGCTGAACGTGACTTGCTGGTTCATTTCGTACCGCAGGTTCACGCCATGCACGTACTCCATGACAAGAAAATCCAGTCCATCGAACTCACCGGTGTCATACACCTGCACGATATGGGGATTGGCTATTGCTGCTGCGGAACGGGCCTCGCGATGGAAACGTTCCACGAACTGGTCGCGTTGTGGGCCCTGTGCCAGCTGCGTGTGCATGATCTTAATGGCGACGGTGCGTCCCAGACGCTCGTCAACAGCTTGATACACCGTGGCCATGCCGCCATCGGCGATTCTGCTGACGACTCGGTACCGGCCTTCGATGACCTGGCCTTCGGGGGCATGCTGGGCTTCACTCATGGCTAATCGGTACGATTCCTTCTTCAAAAAACGTTTCGCGACAAAGATGTGTTCACTTGTAGTCTACAAGGAATGGTTTGCGGAAGATGCGATGAACACGGGTCTTTCACAGTGCGGCGGCATCAGCCCTGTTCCCGCACAATCGGTACGAAACGTGCGCATGCTTCGGTAAGCATGTCTTTGCGATCCTGCGATAGTTCAAGCGTCTCGATGGCGGCCTTCGACTCGAGCCACAGACCGGCGATCCGTTCCTTGGAACGTGCGATGGCACCAGTGGACTCGAACAATGCGATGGCACGCCTAACATGTGCCTCGTCACGTGATTCGGCTTCCCACATGTCGATGAGTTCACGTCGTTCGACATCGCCGGCAGCCTCAATCGCATCGGCCAGCAACACCGTGCGTTTGCCTTCACGGATATCACCGCCCACCGGTTTGCCGGTATTGCGGCTCGACCCGATGACGTCCAGAAGATCATCCGCGAGCTGGAACGCCAAACCAAGAGGCAATCCAATCGCCAGTGCGAGCCTGCGCGCGTCCGCAGGGGCGAGGCCGGCGGCAAGCATACCGAATTCCAAAGGTGCGATAGTGGTATAACTGGCGGTCTTCCAACGGAAGACATTCAAAGAGGCCGACGCCAGCTCTTCAGGATCGTCTAACGTATTGAGTTCCACGGCCAAATCGAGTACTTGGCCGATTTCCACTTCACGGTGCATATTCAGGAAGGCCGACACCACGGAAGATCCGGAGCCAAGCCGGCAAGCCGCTTTATTGGCGATATCCACGCTCGCGGTGGCCAGCATATCACCCAACATGATGCCCAAACCATGGCCGATGGCATCACTATGGGTATCCGTGGCAAGCGCACGATGAGCGGACGGCTTGCCACGGCGCAGATCGGAATCGTCGATGATGTCGTCATGCACCAACGCGCCGGTCTGAAACACTTCGATCGCGCATGCCAGATCCAACACCGCATCCATATCACGTTCCGCCACATCCTGCGGCGCGAACGCACGGAACGCATCCAACGTCAGCAACGCCCGCAGACGTTTGCCGCCCTCACTTGACGTGACCGCCTGCTGCGCCACCGCATCAGCGACGGCTTTGCAGGAATTCGCCACCGGATCGTCCGCATGCAGGAACGAAAAATCCTTTACCAGCGAGAGCGTGCGCGTTTCAATCTGTTCCAAATCGGAAGAGCTAGTCATGGGTCAAGGTTATCCACACACATTCGACAAGAGGAAAACATAATGATTGCAGCGGGTGAGACGGTGCCGGACGTTTCGTGACACGCCGAGCTTCACGTTCTCCGACCACAGGGGTCCCGAAACGCCTCATTGCATTGCCGGATGATGCATAGTTCCAACAAAGCGGCCTGCATCAAGCGACCGCTCCGATACACCAAGGAGGACGAGACATGAAGACGATCGACGAGCCCATGCCGATATGCGAAGCCGAGATGGAACGGCTTGAAGACCAATTGGTGGAGGATTGCAAATCGCTGGGCATGGCGGAGAGCATACGCGATTTCCTGCAGGAGCCATTCTCGGAATGGATGGATGAGCTGGCCGATGAATCGTCGGGAGGTGACGATTCATCGCCAGAATGCAGACTGTCCAGAAACGGTGCGGGAGCACTTGCCATCGCCATGCAGCAGACCATGGCGGTGCGTGACGCGCTGCTGGTCTCCATCATCGTGGATGAACGACGTTCGTCACGTGACTTTCTCATGGGATTTATGACCAATCCGACACTTCCCGGCAACACGCGTCATCTGGAGGAATCCCTCAACGGATCGTTCCGTGACGCATCAAGAAAACCCGACACGAAACGTTGCGACAACGGCGTCAACATGATGTTCGACATCATCGGGATGGTCCCCGAACGGTATCATGTGCAGCCATTGGCCATCATCAGTTATGTGCTGTGGTGGATGGGCGATGAGCGCGCCATGCTGTGCGCGATGCGTGCGCTCGCGTTGGATGAGAATTGTTCGCTCGCGGCGATCATCTGCTCCGCGGCGCATCGTCATATCGGACCGGTATGGGCCGAAGAGACATAGAGCAACACGCCGAAAGGAAGCGGTACTTGCGCATGGTGAGCTCAACACGCGGGAATAATCGTCCTCGCAAGATGGTTAACTCACATAGTTGACGATTTGCCCTTGCCAGAAGTGGGTCCATATGGTATACGCTTCCGGCGGGATCAATAGGAGGATAAGTTTGGCCACCAAGGAAACGACGGTAAATACGGAACAGACTGATCTGACCGAAAAGACCACCTCCGGAAAAAAGGCCTCCACGCGCAAGCCTGCTGCCAAGAAGAGCGAGTCCTCAAAGACCGCTACGAAGACGTCGCGCAAGACGGCCGCGAAGAAGACCTCCGCCGCCAAGAAAAGCAAGAAAGCGGAAGAAGAGAACCTGATCGAGCAGGACGCTCCTGAAGACGATCCCGTCGAGGATGCCGATCTTGATGATTTCGACGATGACCTTGATGACGTGGACGACGAAGGGGAGGATGACGACCTCGACGAGGACAATATCGACGAGGATGACGATTCCGAACTGGAAGACGATGACGAAGACAAGCGCAAAAAGCCGGAAGAGCCCAAGGAAAAAGGCGCTTTCGTGGTGCGTGACGATGATGACGACGACAATCTGACGCCGTCCGGCAATCCGAAGCGTCGTGTGATCGCAGCCGGCGCCACCGCAGATCCGGTCAAGGATTACCTGAAGCAGATAGGCCGAGTGAACCTGCTGAACGCCGAACAGGAAGTCGACCTGTCCGAACGCATCGAGGCCGGTCTGTACGCCCAACATCTGCTGGACACGGAATCCGACAAGATGGATTTCAAGCGCCGGCGTGAACTGAAGTGGGCCGCGAACGACGGCAAGCGCGCCAAGGACCATCTGCTGGAAGCCAACCTTCGACTCGTGGTCTCTCTTGCCAAGCGCTATACGGGCCGTGGCATGCTGTTCCTCGATTTGATTCAGGAAGGCAATCTTGGTCTGATTCGTGCCGTAGAGAAGTTCGACTGGAAGAAGGGCTTCAAGTTCTCCACGTACGCCACATGGTGGATTCGCCAGGCCATCACCCGTGCCATGGCTGATCAGGCCCGCACCATTCGTGTGCCTGTGCATATGGTGGAAGTCATCAACAAGCTGTCCCGCGTGCAGCGCCAGATGCTTCAGGACCTCGGCCGCGAACCTACGCCGGACGAACTAGCCCGCGAGCTCGACATGCCGGTCGAGAAGGTGCAGGAAGTGCAGAAGTACGGGCGTGAGCCGATTTCCCTGCACACGCCGCTGGGCGAGGATGGCGATTCCGAGTTCGGTGATCTGATCGAAGACACCGACGCCATCGCACCGTCCGATGCCGTCGCCTTCTCGCTGTTGCAGGAGCAGTTCAAGCAGGTGCTTGAAACGCTGTCTCCGCGTGAAGCTGGCGTCATCAAGATGCGCTACGGTTTGGAGGACGGCCAGCCGAAGACGCTGGATGATATCGGACGTGTGTATGGCGTGACGCGCGAACGTATCCGCCAAATCGAATCGAAGACCATGTCCAAGCTGCGCCATCCGTCCCGTTCGCAGACGCTGCGCGACTTCCTGGACCAGTGATAGTAATCAGACGCGAGTAAATGAAGTCGAGAAACCGGCATGAACGCAGGGTTTCTCGACTTCATGTCTTGTAAGGCGACAATTGAAAGGGAACATGGCTAAGGATAATTACGGTGCTGAGAGTCTTACCGTGCTCGAAGGCTTGGATGCGGTGCGCAAACGTCCGGGCATGTACATCGGCACGACCGACAGCCAGGGCCTGATGCACTGCCTGTGGGAGATCATCGACAATGCCGTCGATGAGGCTCTTGCGGGAGCCTGCAACCACATCATCGTGACCTTGCATGACGATGGTTCCGTTGAAGTGGCGGACAATGGCCGAGGCATTCCGGTGGACGTGGAGCCGAAAACCAAGCTCACCGGCGTGGAAGTGGTGCTGACCAAGCTGCATGCCGGCGCCAAATTCGGCAATTCCTCGTATGGCGCTTCCGGCGGTCTGCATGGTGTCGGCTCATCCGTTGTGAACGCATTGAGCTCCCGTCTCGACGTGGAAGTGGATCGTGACGGCAAAACCCACCACATGGCTTTCCATCAGGGCCACCCCGGAGTGTATTCCGACGTTGATCCGGAACACCCGTCTCCCGATTCGCCATTCAAGAAGACGCGCAAGAATCGTCCCACCGAACTTGAGATCATCGGCAAAGTCAGTCCGAAGACCACGGGTACCCGCATCCGCTATTGGGCGGATCCGGAGATTTTCAACGACACCGCTGAATTCAGCTATGACCAGCTCATCGACCGTGTACGGCAGACCAGTTTCCTGGTGCCAGGGCTGAAAATCACCGTCATCGACGAGAACATTCCCGAAACCGGCGACGAGTCCATTGACGAAATGCTGGAAGTCGATGACAATGTCATCGAACAGGTGACGGAAGAGAACACGTCCGCTGAAACGGATGATATCGGAACCTCTGCCGACATACTGCAGGAGGATTCAGCCGAAGCTGATGAATCAGCCGAATCGCAAGAAAACGATGCTGCCACGCAATCGCAGGAAACCGTTTCCCAACCCGTGCAGCCGAAATATCCGCATGCGCGCGTCGAAGAATTCTGCCATACCGGAGGCGTGAAGGATTTCGTCGACTTCCTGTCCAAAGGCGAAGCGGTCTCCGATATTTGGCGCATCGCCGGCGAGGACACGTATGTTGAAGAAACGCAGGCGGTCGGAGACGATGGTGAACTGCATGCGCAGAAGGTGACGCGTGATTGCGCAGTCGATATCGCCATGCGATGGACCAACGGCTACGACACCACCATGCGCAGCTTCGTCAACGTGGTGGAGACGCCCGGCGGCGGCATGCACGTGGACGGCTTCCTCCAAGGCATCACCAAGCAGGTGCGCAAGGCCATCGAGGACAACGCGCGCAAACTCAAGGTGAATCTCAAGGATTCCCATATGAAGGTGGAACGTGACGACATTCTCGCCGGTCTGGTGGCCGTCGTCACCGTCCACATCGCCGAACCGCAGTTCCAAGGCCAGACCAAGGACGTGCTCGGCACCGCGCAAGTCAAGCCGATCGTCTCCAGAATGACCGATAAGCAGTTCGGTGAGATGATTACCGGCTCCAAACGCGGTTACAAGGAACAGTCCGGCCGCGTGCTGGAGAAAATCGTCGGCGAAATGCATGCCCGCGTGCAGGCGCGCAAGACCAAGGAAGTCACACGCCGTAAGAACGCGCTTGAATCCGCGTCCATGCCGCCGAAACTGTCCGACTGCCAGCCCGGCAATGACGATGTGGCCGAACTGTTCATCGTCGAGGGTGATTCCGCATTGGGCACAGCCAAGGCCGCCCGTAATTCCGGTTTCCAAGCGTTGCTGCCGATTCGAGGCAAAATCCTCAACGTGCAGAAGGCATCGCTCGCGCAGATGCTGTCCAACAAGGAATGCGCAGCCATCATCCAGGTGGTCGGCGCAGGATCCGGCGCAAGCTTCGACATCGAACAGGCCCGATACAACAAGATCATCATGATGACCGATGCCGATGTCGACGGCGCGCACATCCGCATCCTGCTGCTGACGCTGTTCTACCGGTACATGCGGCCGCTTATCGAATACGGTCATGTGTATGCCGCAGTGCCGCCGCTGCATCGTATCGCGTTGACGGGTACGCATAAGGGCGAGTACATCTACACGTATTCCGATGATGAGTTGGCAGGCAAACTCGCCGAGCTTGATAAAAAGCACATCGGCTACAACGAGGACATCCAGCGTTACAAGGGTTTGGGTGAGATGGACGCCGACCAGCTGGCCGATACCACCATGGATCCGCGCACCCGCATGCTGCGCCGTATCCGCATGGAGGACGCCGAACAGGCCAGCCACATCTTCAGCCTGCTCATGGGTGATGACGTGCCGCCGCGCAAGGCGTTCATCGTGGAGAACGCCGACGATTTCGACCGTTCCAAGATCGACACCTGATATTGCATGGCGATTGCGATTGGCGGGCCTTGCGTTACGGCGGAGACCCGCTTTTCGTGTATGCACGATAATGCAAAAACGTCGGTCGATAGTGCAAGATACAAAATACCGTTTGGTAGGTAACTTTGGATAAAATAGCGGAGTATTTTCGTGATTTTATTGCCGCAAACATAAAACATACAAGGAGCTGACTGTGGCCAATTTGCTGCTCGCCGTGATTTACATCGCCTTCATCAGTCTGGGTCTGCCGGACGCGGTGCTCGGCGCCGCATGGCCGACGATGAGCGGCGACCTGCATGCGCCGATTTCCTGGGCGGGTGGCATTTCCATGACGATTTCCGCCGGCACCATCGTGTCCGCGCTGCTATCCGACCGCATGACCTTGCGGTTCGGTGCAGGCAAGGTCACGGCAGTGTCCGTTGCGTTGACGGCGTTCGCATTGTTCGGCTTCTCCATCTCGCCGAATTACTGGATGCTGCTGCTCTTCGCCATTCCGTACGGCTTGGGCGCGGGCGGCGTCGATGCGGCGCTCAACAACTATGTGGCAATCCACTACGAAAGCCGTCACATGAGCTGGCTGCACGCCATGTGGGGCTTGGGCACTCTGCTTGGCCCGTACATCATGGCAAGCGCATTGGGTGCCGGCCATGGTTGGGCGTGGGGCTACCGGACCATCTCCATTCTGCAGGTCGTGCTCACCGCGGTGCTGGTGCTGAGCCTGCCGTTGTGGAAGGCGCGTAAGACCGTCGAACCGCAGCGGACGAGTGAAACCTCTTCCGTGCAATCCGCGCAGTCCGAGCAATCGGAAGGGGAAACGGCTGACCGGCGCAAGCCGCTTGGTATTCGCGGTGTGCTCGCCATCCGTGGCGCCCGCGAGATCCTCGTGATGTTCTTCTGCTATTCCGCGCTCGAATCGACCGCCATGTTGTGGGCCAGCAGCTATATGGCGCTTGGCAAGGGCATCGACAAGACCACGGCGGCCATGTGGGGAAGCCTGTTTTGCATCGGCATCACCGTCGGACGTCTCGCCAGCGGTTTCCTGACCATGAAACTGAACGATCCGGCCATGATTCGTCTTGGCCAGGCGTTGGTGCTGACCGGCATCGTCATCATGCTCCTGCCGTTGCCGCACAATATCGGCACCATCGCGGGACTAATGGTCATCGGTTTGGGCTGCGCGCCGATCTATCCGTGCGTCATCCATTCCACTCCTGCTTATTTCGGCGAGGACAAATCGCAGGCCATCGTCGGCATGCAGATGGCTTGCGCCTATGTGGGATCGATGTGCATGCCGCCGCTGTTCGGGCTGATCGCGCAACATGTTTCGGTCAACCTGTTCCCGTTCTATCTGGTGGTGTTCCTGGCGCTGATGGTCGCCATGCATGAGACTTTGCGCCGCAAGTGCGGCGACCGTGCGGCCGCCTGACGACGCCATATGTGAGACGCTCGAATGCGTCAGCCGGGCGGTGTGCTCGAATGAGCCGACGACGGTGGATGACGAGCTTTCCGCCGGTTGTGGATGATGTCTGAAGGCGATGCCATAATCGAACGTATGTACGAATGCATGGACTTGTTCTCGGAGGCTACCAATGCCTGGTTCAAGCATGCGTTCAATGCTCCGACGGAGGCGCAACGTTTGGCATGGCCGGCCATCTGCTCCGGCGAGAACGTGTTGGTGGTGGCGCCCACCGGCTCCGGCAAGACATTGTGCGCCTTCCTTTCCGCAATCGACCGTCTGATGACGAAGGAGGGCGATGACTTATTGCGGACGTCCGGCGGTGGGGACGGCACGGCTGAATCCGATTGCAATGCCAAGAAACGTAAACCCGTCCGCGGCGTCAAGGTCCTGTATATTTCGCCATTGAAGGCTCTGGGCGTGGATGTGGCCAAGAACCTCCAAGCGCCATTGGCTGGCATCGCCGGACAGTGCGAGGCGATGGGATTGTCATCGCCGAAAGTCAGCGTGGGCATACGAAGCGGCGACACCACGCCGCAGGAACGGCGCAGAATCGTCAGCCATCCGCCGGATATCCTCGTAACCACGCCAGAATCGCTGTTCCTGCTGCTCACCTCCAAGGCGCGACGGATACTTTCCGCCGTTGATACCGTTATCGTGGATGAAGTGCACGCCATCGCGGGCTCCAAACGTGGCGCGCACCTGGCGCTGAGCTTGGAACGATTGGAAAGCCTTGCCGGCCGGTCTGTCCAACGCATCGGGCTTTCCGCCACTGTGGAACCGCCGGCCGAAGCCGCACGTTTCCTTGGCGGCACGCGGCCGGTACGCGTCATCAGACCCGAATCGCACCCCGACATGGATCTGAAAGTGGTGGAACCGCTTTCGGCCATGCGCGATCCCGTCTCCGACGACGCAGGGCGGAGGGCAGGCGCCGTGAAACTTCCGAACCGCCATACCACGCATATTTCCGGGGTGGGTCCTGCCATGGAGGCATTGGCGGAACGTAAAGGACTGACTTCGGTCGGGGGAGATGAACATACCTCACGGGTTTCGACCGGAGGTTCGGTATGGCCGGCCATCGAACGCAGCGTGCTTGACGAAGTGCTGAAACACCACACCACCCTCGTGTTCGTCAACTCCCGTGGCCTTGCGGAAAAACTCACCGCACGGCTCAACGACCTGTATGCGCAATTGCGCACATCCCGGAAAACTGGGTCTGAAACCGCCGTCAAAGCGGACGCAGGGCGGGATGCGCTGTCCGACCGTAGGCTTGGCCGAACGGACTTGAGTGTGTCGGACAACGCATCCCAGCCGGAGTCCACAGCCAGTGATTCCACCCAGCCGTATCCGGATCTGGGCTCCCCGGAAGGCCGTGAAGGCTTCGCCAAACACTACGATTCCGTGGTCGGATCCACCACCATGCTGGTCTCCTCGCATGCGGACGCCGACGCGATCGCCATGGCGCATCATGGTTCCGTTTCCAAAGACCGGCGCAAACAGATCGAAGAGCAGCTCAAACGCGGCCAATTGCGTTGCGTGGTCGCCACATCGAGCCTTGAACTCGGCATCGACATGGGTTCAGTGGATCTGGTCATCCAGATCGCACCGCCATTGTCCGTGTCCTCGGGATTGCAGCGGGTGGGGCGCGCCGACCACAAGGTCGGGGGAGTCTCGCATGCACTGTTCTACCCGATTACACGAGAGCAAATCATCGGCACGGCCGCAAGCATCGAATGCATGCGCTCCGGAGACATCGAAACACTGACCATTCCATGCACCCCCTTGGACGTGCTTGCCCAGCAAACCGTCGCCGCCGCGGCGATGGATGATCTGAAACCAGACGACTGGTACGTGACCGTGCGCAAGGCCGCGCCATTCGAAGATCTCGACAGAACCATGTTCGATGCTGTGATGGGCATGATGACCGGTGCCTACAACGGCGAGGATTTCTCCGCCTTCCGACCTCCATTGCAATACAACGAAGAGGCGGGTCTCATCTCCGCGCGCCCTGGCGCTCAACGACTGGCCGTGACCAGCGGAGGCACCATACCCGACCGAGGAACCTACACCGTGGTGCTTCCCGAAGAAGGCTCCGGACCGGGCCCACGCAAAGTGGGGGAGCTGGATGAGGAAATGGTGTACGAATCCCGGGTTGGAGACGTCATCACCCTCGGCACATCGACCTGGCAGATCCAGGAAATCACCCGGGACCGTGTGGTGGTGGTTCCTGCTCCAGGGCGTACCGCCCGACTGCCGTTCTGGCATGGCGAAGGCGACGGGCGGGACGCGGCATTCGGACGGTCCCAAGGCCGATTCATACGCGATATGGCGCAAGGACTACGCGCGGAAGTCTCGGACGGCATCGCAGGAGACAAGACCAGCCGATTCGACACGACAACAATCGCACGTCTACGTCGTGACGGATTGGACGACAACGCCATCGGCAATCTTGCCGACCTGCTTGCCGAACAGCGCGCCGCCACGGGAACGATTCCCAACGACCGTGAGCTGGTCGTCGAACGCTGCCAGGATGAAGAAGGCGATTGGCGTGTGATCGTCCACTCGCCATACGGCAGACGCGTGCACGAACCATGGGCCATGGCCATCACCACACGTATCAAACAACGATACGGGTTCGATGGGCAGGTATACGCGGCCGACGACGGCATCATCATCCGCCTCCCGGACGGCGACGGCAACCTGCCGATCCGCGAGCTGCTGCTGTTCGACACGGAAGAGCTGCAACGCATCATCGAAACGCAAGTCGGCGAAAGCGTGCTGTATGCCGCACGATTCCGAGAATGCGCGGCGCGATCGCTGTTCCTGCCACGCGCCAACCCCGGCAGACGCGTCCCCTTATGGCAGCAGCGGCTGCGCGCGGCGCAACTGCTCAACGCCGCCCGAACTCGGAAGAACTTCCCGTTGCTGTTGGAAACCGCACGCGAATGCCTACAGGACGTGTACGATCTGCCCGCGCTGAAACATGTGATGTCCGGATTACGCTCCGGCGTCATCTCTTTGAGCGAGACCGTCACGGAAACGCCGTCGCCGTTCGCGGAAAACATGCTGTTCGGATACGTGGGCGCGGTCATGTACCAATACGACGTGCCGCAAGCCGAACGCAGCACGCAACTGCTGTCCATGGACCCGGAAGTGCTGGAACGTCTTCTGGGAGCCACGGACATGGCTTCGCTGTTGGATGCCGACGTCATCGCGCAGGTTGGGAAGGAGCTTGCCGGACGGACGTTCTGGAACGATTTGGACGAGACCGACATTGCCGGCCGTGTGGCGCGATATGTCAAAACGCATGGCCCATTCACCGCGGATCAGATGATCGCCGAACTGGGATTGGACGCTGTCCAAGGCGTACGCATGTTGGATGAATTACATGCCAAAGGCGAACTGCTGAAAGGCCATTTCGTCGATGATGCGGCCGGAGCGGACGCCAATGGTTCCGATGATTCAGCATCGGAACGGTCACCTCGGCAAACGCCCCAGCAATGGCTCCACAAAGACGTGTTTCGGCGTATCCGCGCGCTTTCGCTTGCCAAGGCACGCAAAGCCATCAAGCCGGTGGAACCGGCCGTCTATCAGGCGTTCCTGTTGGACAGACAAGGTGTCGGACCTGTGGGTGGCGCCCGATATGAAAGCGTCGACGGGCTGATGCGTGTGATCGAACAGCTTGAAGGCATATACCTCAACGCCTCCGTTTGGGAATCCTCGGTCTTCCCCGCACGCGTTCGCGACTACCAACCGAGTATGTTGGACGAATTGCTCGCATCCGGAGACGTGGTATGGGTCGGCTCCAAAATCAATGGTTCCAACGCCAAGGAAGCCGGCGGCATCGCATTCCATCCAGCTGATTCACGGCTGCTGACGAAACCCGGCGAACAATCGCAGAACAATGCCTATAGTGCCGGAACCATGACCGTGCCGGAGACGATACTTGCCGTATTATCGAATGGGGGAGCCTTCCATGCGCGGCAGCTTTCCACAGCCGCCAAAGCCATCTGGCAGGAACATGCGGAAGTCAACGTGAATCCTGAAACAGGGGAAATCATCCTTCCCGCATGGGGCGAAAGCCAGTTCGAGGAAGCCTTGTGGTCCTTGGTATGGCAAGGCAAAGTGACGAACAGTTCATTCGCTCCCGTTCGGGCCTTGACTCAAGGCACGGTTTCAGTGCGCGCGCCACGCACTGCCGCACGCAGACGCGTACGGATCCACGCCTCGATACCGGCGACGCTCGGTGGATTATGGTCCGCGGTCGACTCGTCCCGGACCAGTCCAATGGCGATACCGGATCAAGCGGACGATACCGCCGGCAAACCAACAGCCGGCATCGAGGAATACGACATCGCATTGATCGAATCGCTGCTCGACCGATATGGCGTGATCGCCGCTCCGCTAATCGACAAGGAGCAGGTCGCAGGCGGATTCTCCGGACTATACCCGGTACTCAAACGTATGGAGGAACACGGCAATCTGGTCAGAGGCATGTTCGTCAAAGGATTCGGAGCGGTCCAATTCGCCGGACGTGACACAGTGGACGCCTTGCGCGGCGACGACGAGGCGCGCAGCCAATCCTGCGTGGCGCTCGACGTGACCGACCCGGCCAACCTGACAGGCTCCGCGATCACATGGCCCGAACAACACCATATGAAACCGGCGCGCAGAGCGGAATCGGTCATCGTGCTCGACCACGGCATGCCGGTGCTGTTTGCCGTGCCGAAAAGCCACAGAATCGTCAGCTTCACCGATGACGAGCGAATATTGCAGCCGGCATGTACGGAACTTGCCTATGCATTGCAGCATCAGTCCAAGGGCAGCGTCAGCTTCGCCGAAATGAACGGTGAATCATTGAAGGAACGCAACGAATACAGACGTTTGCTGCATGCTGCCGGGTTCGTGGACAGCCCACAAGGCATGAAGCTATATGGCTGAACCAAGCCGGAGGCACTTTCACCCAGCCTGCTCATTCAACCTGGCGGCCCAAGTGCGCAAAACGGGAAGGCCCTGAACCGGAAGAAGAACCAGTCCAGAGCCCCGCCAATCGATTTCGTCGAATCAGCCGACCACCGCAATCGGCGCCGACAGATCCGTACCGGAACCATCGCGTCGCATATCAGGCTTCGGCAATTCCACAGGAGCGCCACTTTGCGTGGAAGCATGCAACGGATACGCGCCCACGAACGCGAGAATCAACGTATCCTGCCCCTTGAGGAATCGCTGCGAACGCACGCCACCCGTACCACGGCCCTTCGTCGGATACATCTCCAACGGCGTGACCTTCGCGGCACCGTTTTCAGTGCCAGGCAACGCTTCGGAATCGCCGGCAACCGTCAACACCACGGCTCCGGAAGCAGAGAACAGTCCATTCTCGCCTTCTTCGTAATTCCATGTCACCTTGCCATCAGGCACCACCGCGAACGCGGCCACCGAACACCCCTCAGCCAGACGAATGCCCGCCATGCCGCCAGCGGTACGGCCCTGCGGACGCACATTCTTCGCTTCGAACGTCAACAACGAGGAATCGGTGGACACAAACACCAGACGATCCTCATCACGGGCTTCGGCAGCGGCAAGCACTTCGTCATCATCCTTCAAATCGATGACGCTCCACGAATCCATTGTGGTCGGAGATTCACGGTTCCAACGCTTGACCACGCCGTTGCGGGTGCCCAACGCCAAAGGAACAAGCTGACCGCCGTCATCCGTGGAAGGCATATCAATCGCAGCAATCACCCGTTCGCCGCGGATCGGATCGGTGTTCTCCGTCATGCCCAGCAGTTCCTCGGCCTTCACACCACCCGTGACACTGAGCGGCCCATCCGCGGAAACCTTCGGCAATTCGACCACATGGGCCAGCACCAGACGACCCGCTGAAGTAACCAAGCCGTATGAGGAACGTGTGGACGTGCGGAACATCGAAACGATCTGATCATCCTTGGCGCGTCCGTCGGAAGCCGAACGATTCTCCCAACGTTCCACCGCATCCTCGGAAGTGCGTGCGATCAGGCCCGTGGCGGACAGCATCACCGCGCACGGCTCGTCATCAATCTGCAGAGCCGATGCGGTGGCATTCTCATCGCCGGCCTTCTTTGCGGCCTTTGCGGCTGCGGCGACATCGGCTGCTGCGGAGGATACGGTCGCGGCGGCGCGCGCGGCAGCCATCGCGTTTGCAGAGACGCCATCATCGCCATGCGCCACAACAGGCGTCAAATTGCCTTCCTCATCCTCATCCAGCAGCACCGTGCGCCGGGGAGTGCCGTATTTGGCCATGGCGTCATCCATTTCGTCAATGACCACGCCGTCAAGCGCCTCATCGGAAGCAAGAATGCGTTCAAGCTCTTCGATACGCCGCTTCAGATCGTCGCGTTCCGCCTCAAGCTCGATACGACTCATCTTGGTCAGACGGCGCAGCCGCAAGTCAAGAATGTACTGTGCCTGAATCTCGTCCAGATCGAATACGGCGATAAGCTTTGTTTTCGCGGCCTCGGCATCATCAGAAGAGCGAATCACCTGAATGACTTCATCGATGTCCACCATGGCGAGCAGCAAGCCCTCCACCAAGTGCAGCCGCTCAAGCGCCTTCTTCCTGCGGAATTCACTGCGTCGGCGGATCACCACACGACGATGGTCCACCCACACCTGAAGCATTTCCTTCAATCCCATGGTGTGCGGACGGCCATTGACCAACGCCACATTGTTGATGGTGAAATTGTCCTGCAACGGCGTGTGCTTGAACAGCTGCGCCAACACCGCGTTCGGATCGAACCCGGTTTTGATTTCGATGACGAGGCGCGTGCCGTTATGCCGGTCAGTCAAATCGATGGCACCGGAAATGCCGTCCAGCTTACGGTTCTTCACACCTTCGGAAATACGTTCCAACACACGTTCCGGACCCACCATGAACGGCAGTTCCGTCACGACGATGGCCTTTTTGCGAGCCGTCACGTTTTCGATATGCGTCACGGAACGCGTGGTCAACGCGCCACGACCCGTCTCGTACGCCTCGCGGATGCCCTTGCGGCCCACAATCACGCCGCCGCCCGGCCAATCCGGACCCGGCACGTAGCGCATCAACTCCTCTAACGTCGCGTCGGGATGGCGCATAAGATGCTTGGCCGCAGCCACCACCTCGCCAAGATTGTGCGTGGCCATATTCGTGGCCATGCCGACGGCAATGCCGGAACCACCATTGACCAGCAGGTTCGGAATCGCGGCAGGCAGCACAGTCGGCTCCTGAAGCTTGTTATCGTAATTCGGCGTGAAATCGACGGTATTTTCGGCGATATCGGCATTCATGCCCAACGCGGCCGGCGCCATACGAGCCTCGGTATAACGAGAAGCAGCAGGACCGTCATCGAGAGAACCGAAATTGCCGTGACCGTCCACCAATGGCAGCCGCATCGCGAACGGCTGCGCCAAACGTACCATCGCCTCGTAAATCGCGGAATCGCCATGCGGATGGAGCTTGCCCATCACTTCGCCAACCACACGCGCCGACTTCATATACGGCCGGTCCGGATTGAGGTTCATCTGACCCATCTGATAGATGATGCGTCGTTGCACCGGCTTGAGACCGTCCCTGGCATCAGGCAGCGCTCGGGCGTAAATCACCGAATACGCGTATTCGAGGAACGACTTGCTCATTTCCTCGTTCAACGGCGTTTCGACGATGTTCTCCTTGACCGTACGCGGGTCAAAGGCTGGTTTTGCCGGTTTGCGGTGCGACACCATGCGGTGGTTCTCCTCACGGAAAGGTTATGGTAATCAACCTAGCAATATTACCAGCTGGTACTGCCGCGGTGCTTGAATGGGAACCATGAGTGTTGAAGTGCCCGAAATCGACCAGCTGCTAGCCATGACCAGTCCGGCACGATATGGCGACGAACTGCCGGATGAGGGCGGCCGCGGCGGTGCTCTCCACCTATCCTCGGTACTTCCCGCCATTTCCAGTGCCATCGGGCATCCGATTCCAACGGCCATCCATGCCGATCCGAAACGACTCCAAGAGGCACTTGGCCTGCCGGACGCGCGTTCGGCAGTCGTGGTCCTGGTGGACGGTCTCGGATATTGGAACATCAATATGAGATTGGGACATTCACCCTATCTACGGTCGCTGATGGCGGATGGCGTTAACCAGCGGCCAATCGCCACATGCATGCCCAGCACCACCGTGGCCGCAATGTCCACGTTCGGTACCGGCACATGCCCCGGATTAACCGGCATGACGGGATATACGCAGCTCAATCCCGACAATGGCGAAATCTGCCAGCTCATCTCTTTCAAAAACGCGCCCGCACCGCTGAAACTGCAACAGCAGCCGACCATATTCGAACGATTGGCGGAACAGGACGTTCGCGTCACCAGTTCGGGACTGCCGAAATTCGCGTTCTCCGCGTTGACTCAGGCGGCGTTACGTGGCAGCGACTACATCTCCAATGACGATCCACGCCGACGTATCATGACCGCGGCGAAAGCGGCGAACACGCCCGGACTGACATACGTGTACCTGCGCGACGCGGACAAGATCGGACACAATTACGGCTGGGACTCCGACAAGTGGATCGGCACATATGAGCGTATCGACGCCCAGTTGTCTTTGCTGCGTCGAAGTGTGCCGAAGAACACGCTGATCGTCATCGTGGCGGATCATGGCATGATAACCGCCGACCCGGAAGCCTGCATCGACATAGCGTCCGAACCCCAGCTGATGCGGGGCGTCGCGAATGTCGGCGGCGAACCACGCTGTGTCATGCTTTATGGCGAGGATGGCGAGAATCCGGAGGACATCGCCGCTCGTTGGCGTGACGTGCTGGGGGAGCGCGCCCAGGTGCGCACCCGCCGGCAGGCAATCGAGGAAGGCGTCTACGGACCAGTCGATGAACGCGTCAAGTCGATGATCGGCGATGTGGTCGTCTCCGCTGCGGGCTCTACCACCATTGTCGATTCCCGCACACAGGCGGAGAAGGCGATGCATCTGCCCAGCGTGCACGGGTCGCTGACCTACATGGAATCTGATATTCCATGCCTGATTGACGTGGCTTGATCGAATGATCCGAACGTCTGAACGGATGTTGCCGTGGGATGTTAGGGAACGTTAATCAGTCACCGAACAGAATTTCATCCCAACTCGGCACTGCGGAGCGTCCTGCACGGCGCTTCGATTTGGTGGTGCTCTGACTATGAGGATCGGATGATGCCATCTTGGACTTATCGGACTGCTGCTCGCCGGCGGATTGCGTGTTTTGCGAGTTTTGGGCAGGTTCCGTCGTTGAAGGGGCGGGGTACTGCGTCGTCGCGATTTCCGGACGGTTCGGCAGCGGAACGGTCGCCGATGGCTGAGTCTCAACGGTGGTCTTGATATTCGTGGCTTGTGGTGCAACCGGTTCCGGAGCATTCCAAGCGGACACCGTCTGTTCGATACGTGCGGAACGTGCGGAATCGCCCGGCAAATTCAATGATGCGAGAAAATTCTGGTCGACCTGCTTCTCGGCGTGTCCTTCCGCCGGCGTGTCTTGTTCGCCGATGAGCTTGCGTGCCATTGCGTTCAGACAGTTGACCGCGTTGTCATGCATGTTCCAAGACCATTCCGCACGGGCGGCATGACCTGCGGAATCGAACTCCGCGGTAATCTTCCACGGTTCCAAACCGCGTCTGGTGGCCTTCCACCGCACATCCTCCAACCGTACGTGGGCTGCGGCGAAAGTGCGTTCGATCAGTTCGGAAAGCGTGCGCACACGGCTTTCCTTCGGCGCGGGAACCGCCAGGAACTGTTCGATCGCATATTGCTTTTCGGTTTCCACCGCCGCCGAGAAACGCCGAACAAGCGCTTCGCTCAACGAATATCGCTCCGCCACGCGGGTCGGATTGGCTCCGGCTCGAATCAAGGATTGGATTTGGGAGATCGGCAGCGTGGAAGGCGCTTGCTGCTGACGCTCCTCTTGGGTTTCGGTGCGAATCTGCTTTGCCTCCAAAATGGCTCTTTCAAGCGCTTCATCGACCTTGACGGCGAATTTGCCGGCACCTGAAACAAAGACGAGCTCACCGGTTTCACTCACATGATCGAACCGTGCATCTTCGAGCGCATTCTCAGGCACAACACACCACTTTCCCTTAGATTTTTCTATTAATTCTATTGTGCCCCACGTGTCGGATTTTACGAGTATTTCAATTCGTGTATCCTAGCGGGGGAAAAGTCATGTATTCTATGGCGCATAAGCACCATAGATGACGAAAGGAATCTCGATGGCACAGGATTATGATTCCCCGCGCAACAAAGACGAGGACGAGGAGTCGCTCCAGGCTTTGAGCAAGGGTTCTCAGAACAATTCCAACGATATGGACGATGACGAGAACGCCATTGCCGAAGACTACGAGCTGCCGGGCGCCGATTTGAGCAATGAGGACGCTTCGGTGACCGTCATTCCGATGCAGGGCGACGAGTTCATCTGCTCCGAATGCTTCCTGGTGAAGCATCGCAGCCAGCTTGCCTACACTACCGACGACGGACAGCCGGTATGCAAGGAGTGTGCGGCCTGATGGCGTTCGACGAGGCATACAACGAGCCGGAAAACGTCGAGGTTCTGGTAAAGTCGCTGGATCCCGGGCAGCCGGCTCAGCTGCATTACGCCCATGCCGGAGACGCCGGTGCCGATCTGCGCACCACCGAAGAAGTGACGTTGAAGCCGTTCCAGCGGGCGCTGGTGCCCACGGGAGTGGCAATCGCATTGCCTGCCGGCTATGTGGCGCTGGTGCATCCGCGTTCGGGACTCGCCGTCAAGCAGGGCGTCACGGTGCTTAACGCGCCGGGAACCATCGACGCTGGGTACCGTGGCGAAATCAAGGTGCCGTTGATCAACCTCGATCCGGAACGCGCCGTGACGTTCCATCCGGGCGACCGCATCGCACAGCTGGTCATCCAACGCTACGTCGAGGCAAAATTCATCGAGGCGCAGACCCTGCCCGGATCCGACCGCGCGGAACGTGGCTTCGGATCAACCGGCGTTGCGTCCTGACGGGACTGCAATACACAAAGATCGAGGATGTATCCGGCCGTGCAACACGCGGCCGGATACATCCGTCATATGGTGATGCGCGGGTACTATAGGGTACATTCCAAGCGAGGAGGAGCGAAATGAGCGACATGGATCATGAGGTTCGTTCGGCCAGAATGTTGGGCTGCGAGATCAGCACGAATCCGCTTGACCCGCTTGAACCAATCCTCAAGATGTGCGAATACCACCATCCCGACGAGGACATGAGCATTCTCGCGAGAGCCTACCGGCGCGCCGTCAACCAGCATTCGTCGCAACGGCGTAAATCCGGCGAGCCGTACATCATCCATCCGCTTGCAGTGGCGCAGATCCTCGCCGATCTTGGCATGGGGCCGCTGGTTGTGGCAGCGGGCCTTCTGCACGACACGGTGGAGGACACTGACTACACGCTCGACGAATGCCGCGCCGAATTCGGCGACACGGTGACCGGCCTGGTGGACGGCGTCACGAAGCTTTCCAAAATGGAATACGGCGATTCCGCCCAGGCCGAGACCATCCGCAAAATGGTGGTGGCGATGAGCCGCGACGTGCGCGTGCTGGTGGTCAAGCTCGCTGACCGTGTGCACAACGCCCGCACATGGCGTTACGTCAAGCAGTCGAACGCGCAGAAAAAGGCACGTGAAACGCTGGATGTGTATGCGCCGCTCGCCAACCGTCTTGGCATGAACGCCATCAAAACCGAGTTGGAAGAACTCAGCTTCAAGGTTCTGTATCCGAAGATCTACAACGAGATTGTGGTATTGGTGGCCCGTCGCGCCGGACAACGCGACGTGTACCTGAAGCAGATTCTCGCCGAAATCAATGAGGATCTCGACGAACAGCACATCAAAGCCTATGTGACGGGCCGTCCGAAGGACTACTTCTCCATTTACCAGAAGATGATCGTGCGCGGGCACGATTTCGCCAACATTTATGATTTGGTGGGCGTGCGTATCATCGTCGACACGATTCAGGACTGCTATGCGGCGTTGGGCGCCGTGCATGCGCGGTGGAACCCTGTTCCCGGCCGTTTCAAAGACTATATCGCCATGCCGAAGCTCAACATGTACCAGAGCCTGCACACCACGGTGGTCGGCCCCGGCGGCAAGCCGGTGGAGATTCAGATCCGCACGTGGGACATGCACCGCCGCGCGGAATTCGGCATCGCTGCGCATTGGAAGTACAAGGAGAACGG
>OGCO01002405.1_pt1 | contig 24726 bp, 28 predicted proteins | sample 1570171 | NCBI WGS metagenome assembly OGCO01 (sample SAMEA4370583, study PRJEB24528) | human gut metagenome
GCAGTCATGACACAAGAAAAGCTCCCTCACAGGAAGGAGCTTTGTCTACAGTCTGGGCTTCCGGGAAAATCCCGGAAGCTTTCATAAAAAAGAAACGGAAGGGAAAAGGATGGAAGAGGCAGTATTACTGAAAGACATTGTAAAAATATTTCCCGGTACAGTGGCTAATGATCATGTGACGGTTTCAATCCGCAAAAATTCCATCCATGGAATTATAGGAGAAAACGGAGCAGGGAAAACCACTTTGATGAAACAGCTGTATGGAATGTATCAGCCTGACGGGGGAGAAATTTTTCTAAAGGGAGAACGGGTAGTGTTCCATTCTCCTAAGGCAGCTATAGAGCATCGGATTGGTATGGTTCATCAGCATTTTACATTGGTACCTTCCATGACGGTAGTAGAAAATATTATTTTGGGAAGACCGCCTGGAAGAGGTGGTCTGATTGATGGAAAAGTTGCCAGAAAAGAAGTGGAACAGCTATGTGAAAAATATCATTTTGAAATGGATCTGGATGGGATAACAGGAGATCTTCCTGTGGGAATTAAACAAAGAATTGAAATACTAAAGGCTCTGTATTTGGGGGCGGATATTCTCATCATGGATGAACCTACGGCAGTGCTGACTCCACAGGAAATAGAAGGGCTTTTTCAGACTATGAGAGAACTGAGGGACAGCGGTGCCAGTATTATTTTAATTACTCACAAGCTGTCAGAAGTTATGGCGATTACAGATGAGGTTACTGTTTTACGAGATGGGAAGGTGACAGGCCATGTCAGGACTTTGGACACTAATGAGCAGGACCTGGCCCGTATGATGGTAGGAAGAGGTGTTCTTCTAAAAGTGGAAAAGGAAGAATGCTGTCCCGGGAAAAAAGCACTTTCGGTAGAACATCTGAAGTGTAAAAATGAAGAAGGCGTTTTGGTTGTGGATGATGTGTCTTTTTCTCTTCATTATGGTGAAATTGTAGGAATAGCCGGTGTACAGGGAAACGGACAGACAGAACTGGTAGATATCATTTCAGGAATGAATACGGAGTATAAGGGGAGGATCCTTTTGGGGGATCAAAGTGTTATGGAAAAAACTTCTCCTTTACAGAGAAGAAGAATGGGCTTGGGACATATACCGGAAGATCGCCAAATCGCAGGCTCAGCGCCGGAAGCATCCATTGAAGATAACTTTGCAATGACGACATACCGAAAACCGGATATAAACCATTTCGGCTTTATTTCCAGGAAAAAAATCCGGGAACAAATGGACAAATGTATTGATCTTTTTAAGATCAAAATTCCTGGAGGAAAGGCAAAGGGCTCATCGCTATCAGGAGGGAATATGCAGAAACTGATTTTTTCCAGAGAATATAATTTGGATCCTTCTGTTTTGATTGCAGCCCAACCTACCAGAGGTGTGGATATCGGCGCTATGGAATTTATTCATAATAAGCTGGTGGAAATGCGGGACAAAAAGAAAGCAATTTTACTGATATCCAATGAACTTTCGGAAATTATGTCTTTAAGTGACCGGATTTTAGTGATGTATAAAGGGAAAATTACAGGGGAGCTTCTGGCAGAAGATGCTACGGAAGAAAAACTGGGGCTTTTAATGGCCGGTGTCAGAGAGGAGGCTTCAATATGAAATTATGGAAGAAGATAGGTGAAAATTCCAGGTTGAAGACGGTATTTCTGGCTATTGCAATCAGTCTGATTTCTGGAGGAGTGATTATTGCTCTGTCAGGAAATAATCCCATTGAAATTTACGGAAAGCTTCTGTCCGGAGCATTAGGTTCCCAGTTTGCTATTGCATCTACTATCCGATGGACAACCCCTGTTTTATTTACAGGAGTTGCAGCGGCTATAGGTTTTCGAGGCGGTATGTTTAATATAGGTGTGGAAGGACAGCTTTATATAGGCGCTTTGCTTTCCGCACTGGCAGGATATATGATAAAAGGACTGCCGGCTCCTTTGCATCTTCTTTTGTGTTTGGCGGCAGGGGCTTTGGGAGGAATGCTCTGGGCATTGATTCCGGCTGTGGCCAGAGTGTATTTCGGAGCCAGTGAAATGGTATTAACCTTGATGACAAATTATGTAGCCATATATTTAACGGATTATTTGGTAAAATATCATTTTTTGGCAGGAGGTTCCTATGGAACTACGCTGGTCACTCCGGAAATAGCCGATACGGCAAAGCTGAGTAAACTATGGCCTACATTATCGGCTCATACAGGGATTTTTATTGGTCTGTTTATGGTGTTCTTATTTTGGCTGATACTTCAGAAAACACAGCTGGGATACGAAATTCACATTTCAGGTCTCAATCCTACCTTTGCCAAATGCGGAGGTGTTAATGTTCACAAGGTTCGTATGAGCGTAATGCTTTTATCTGGTGCCATTGCAGGAATTGGAGGAAGCGTGGAGGTGTTGGGATATTTATACAAATTTATGTCACAGTTTTCTCCAGATTTTGGATTCGACGGGTTGGCGGTGGCATTGCTGGGCGGTAATACTCCTTTAGGAGTTTTACTGAGCGGATTTTTTATGGGAATTATTAAGGCGGGTTCCCTTCAGGTGGAGAGGGCAACGGCAGTATCCCGGTCCCTTTCCATGATTATTCAGGGAATTATGATTACTTTTGTAGCCTGCAAAGCGATCAAACTGGATTTTAAAGGAATATACAAAAGGGGATTATCTTTTATAAAAAGAAGAAATTCCCAGGAAGGAGAAGGCGCAAAAGCGCCGTAAAAGGATATGGAAATCATTTATTCCCTGCTGATGGTAACGGCTCGGGTATCTACGCCAATCCTTTTGGCAGCTACGGGAGCCATTTATTCGGAAAAATCGGGATTGTCGAATATTGCATTGGATGCGGCTATGATTATGGGTGCTTTTATGGCTGTATACGGAAGCTTTTTTTACGGAAACTCCTGGGTTGGTGTATTTTATGCAATATTGGTAGGACTTGTAATCGGTCTGGCATATGCAGGTATATGTGTGTATTTACATGGAGACAACACGGTAGTAGGTATTGCGTTCAATTTGATAGGATGGGGACTTACCACCTTTCTTCTTCCGGTTATTTATGGAACTACTGGCTCCTTTGTATCGGAAAAAATCCAGTCTCTACCTAAAATAACCATTCCTGTTTTATCTTCTGTACCGATAGTGGGAGGGATTTTTACCAATCAAACCTGGGTCACCTATTTTTCCTGGATTTTTGTAGCATTGACAGCTTTTGTTCTTTTTCGGACCAAAAAAGGGATGATTATCCGGGCTGTAGGAGAGAACCCTCAGGCGGCAGAAACGGTAGGATACAGTGTGAAGCATACTAGGGTAGTGTGTTCTGCTATAACGGGAATTGCCTGTGCTCTTGCAGGGGCACATTTATCTCTGGGTCTGATGACCATGTTTACAGAGAAGATGACTGCTGGAAGAGGGTTTATTGCTCTTGCTGCTGTAACATATGCAAAGGCGGATCCTAAAAAGGTATTATTTGTTTCACTGTTATTTGGATTTTCCAATGCACTTTCCAATCAGTTACAGCTGCTGCAGTGGCCTGCGGATTTAATTTTGACGATCCCTTATATTTTTGTAGTTATTTTTGTAATTTTAGATCCCATGCTGGGGGCTTGGAGAAAAAAACGCCGCCGTATGATCGAAGGAGGGTACTGATGGAAATCAATCGGGAACGTATGTGGGAGAGATTCCACAAATTAGCGGATTTTGGAAGTGTGCCGGGAAAACCGGAAGAAGGAATTACCCGGTACGCTTTCTCACCGGAATATAAAGAAGCCGCCGCTCTTTTGATACAATATATGAAGGAGGCGGAAATGACAACATGGATGGATGCAGCCGGAAATATTTTCGGACGGCTGGAGGGAAAGAAAAAGGACGCTCCCTGCCTTATGTTGGGCTCTCACTTTGATACGGTAACAAAAGGAGGGAGATTTGACGGCCTGGCAGGTATTGCGGCGGCGTTGGAAATCGTCACCTGTATCCGGGAAAATGAAATAATGTTCGAATATCCAATAGAAATTGCTGCGCTGGCAAACGAAGAGGCCTGTCAGTTTAAGGGCGGAGTGATGGGTTCTAAGGCAATGGCAGGAGTACTTCCACTGGACCATGCCCAAAAGACTTTTGATGAGGAAGGCCATTGTTTATATGATGCCATGGTAGCATTTGGAGCAAATCCGAAACATTTGGAATGTGCGGTGCGAAAAAAAGGTTCCATTATGGCATTTTTGGAATTACACATAGAACAGGCCGCTCTTCTGGAACAAAAAGAGCTTCCGGTAGGAATGGTAACTTGGATTGCTGGTATTCACCAACTTTTAATCCGAATTCATGGAACTGCCGCCCATGCAGGAGCAGTACCTATGGAGGAGAGACGGGATGCCATGGCCGCTGCCGTAGAAATTGCAGCAGAAGTGGAAAGGCTTTCCTGTAGCATTGGTTCTGCCACAAGAGGAACCGTAGGATATATTCATAGCCGGCCGGGAGAACATAATATTATTGCAGAATTTGCAGAAGTACCGGTAGATTTCAGAGAAGCAGATCCCAAGATAAGAGAAAAGCTTTTTGAAATTTTTTGCAGCAGAGCGCAGGAGATTTGCGAAAAGCACCATGTTTCCCATGAAATAAAAATGACATTGGATATGCCTCCGGTAAAATGCGATAGGAAGATTTTGGATATTTATGAAAAAATGGCGGAAACCAGAAAAATACCACATATGGAACTGATTAGTTATGCAGCTCATGATTCTATGGTTTTGGCAAAGCTTTGTCCTGTCGCAATGCTGTTTGTAAGAAGCCAGAAGGGCTTAAGTCACTGCCCGCAGGAATGGACGGATCTAGAAGATTTGGCAATGGGAACAGAAATATTATTGGATACGGTTTGTCATTTAATACAAAACGGATGGGAGGATTGTAATGACGATTGAAGAAAAGATAATGGAAATGGGACAGAAAATTCCGGAATATCATCAGCCTGATGTACCGCTGATACCGGCCAATTGTGCCGGAGGACTGATTTTTTCCTCTGGAAACACAGCTACAAAGGATGGAAAATTATTCTGTCAGGGTATTGTAGGAGAAAATATTACACTGGAACAGGCCAAAGAGGCTGCGCAGATTTGTACTTTAAATTGTCTGTCCAGTATGCGCCATACTTTAAAGGGCGATTTGGAAAGGATCAAAAAAATCATTAAAGTGAACGGATATGTAGCCTGCACCCCGGATTTTCGCCAACAGGCGGATGTTATCAATATGGTATCCTTTATGATATTGGACGCTTTTGGACAGAAAGGGCAGCACGCCCGATCGGCTTTGGGAGTCTCTTCCCTTCCAGGAGGTTCACCTGTAGAAGTAGAAATCATTGCGGAATATGAATAATAAAAGGGCGTGCGTTTAAAAAGCACGCCTTTTTATATAAAGAAGAGAAATTATGCTGGTAAGAGGGAAAAAGGTAATCTTACGGGAAAGATAAGACCAAGAAGTGCAGGAATAATACCTACAATAAAGCAGGAAAATACGAGTCCCACAATATCATGCTGCATCTACCGCAGAAGAAGCATTGCAAAGTGTTATAGGATTTTAAAGAAAACAAAGGGAGCCCCTAGCAGTTATGCCAGGGACTCCCTTTGTTTCATTATAAGCCTTCCAAGAAATTTAGGGCTGCATCAAAGGCTTCCTCGGAAGTGGGGGTATCCGCAGTGTCAGTAGCAACTTCGGAAAGAGTGATTTTCCCGGATAGTTTTTGGACGATCAAATTCGCCAGCTCCTCTGAATCTATGGCAGATCCCCCTTTGTGAAGGAACTGCTTTACTGCCTCAACGACCATGTGGCTCTCTGACCGGAAGCCATAGGACTTATAGTCAGAGATTGCCTCATAGACAGCCAGATCGGAAGCATTATCCTGAAAGCGGACAGTTTTGCGCTTTACATTCATGCCCTGCCTCCCATTTTCTTGCGGATTAAGTCTTCATATCCCTTGGCATTGATATGTACGTCATCAATGATTACGCAGCTCCTTTTAAACGTTTCCGGTAAGAAGTGCTTCATGATGGATGCACCACCGGCGATAAATACGAACTGGGTCAGATCGGGATTGAAATTTAATGCCCGTAAGGTATCCATGATAGATGTTACATAGTCCCTAAGCTCGGACTTGATGATGGATAAGTATTCTGCAGGGATATCACTAGTACCGTACATCATGATGTCTTTGATAGTGGATTCGTCTGCTTCTTTTCCAAGGTTTTGTCTTAAGGCTTCGTTAATGTCATTCATGCAGGTGATGGTACCCATGGTAAGAGACTTGCATCTGGTCAAGTCCGGTACAAAGTTTTCAATGGGAAGGATCTCTATTGTCCAGGAGCCGATATCAACGATGACCACGGATTTCTTAAGTTCCGGGAGTTTTGCTACCACCCCGGCATACCCCTGCGGAAATACATTGACAGAGAGAAGATTTACGGAATAGGTAACATCCTCGTATTTGTAGACCATCCGTCTGTTTTTGTTGTAATAGTCAAGGAAGGCTTGTTTTTCCGCACCCATTCTGGTTAAGGGTACACCGCATCCAAGGTAAACATCCGCAACGGTTGTATGGGTGCGCTTTAATTCTTCCGCAATGCCAGCCATCGTAAGTGCACGCATATTTTCATCTTCTGTTTTGGAACTCTGGATGGAGAGTTTACCGTTTCCGATGGTATAGAAACCGGAAGTGGTCTCAATTACTCTGGTGCTTATTGGGGGCTTTGCGGAAAGCAGCTTGATCCCCGAAGAAAAGCAACTGTGTGCTGTTTTAGTGTTACCGTATCCTACATCTACTCCAATAATATAACTTGCCATAATGTTCATTCCTCCTGTGGTTAAAGTTTTTCAATAAGTGAAAAGTCCAAGTCATTTTGCTGTTCGTTTTTGAGTCTCTTGATTTCAAAGGTAAGCCTTGATTTCTCCATACGGAGCTTTTCGATCTCGTCCTTTTGCAGTTTTACCGTTTCTTTTAGGGCTTCGTTTAATTTCTTGTCCCGCTTACTGGAAAGAATCTTGCCCTGTTGCGTTTTGAGGGCAGCATTTAATTCCATGTTTACCACGGCATTTTTGTAGAAAAAGGAACGGGAGAGTCCGGTCTGCTTGGTCAGTTCGCAGATCGTGATCTGCTCGTTGTCCCGTACCATGCGTCTGATGGTGTCGATTGCAAGGATCCGCTTTTCCTCGCAGACTTTTTCGTTCATGCGCAACATATTTGTGTAGTTTGTCATTTCATCCATCCTTTCCTATATTTGTGAATCTTGTCGTTACGTTTATCAATCACAGTTTTCGTATTTGCAGCCAGCACTTTGGAACTCATACGGCGGTAGTTTGCAACGGATCCGGTGCCGTGATGACCGATCACGGAAGCAATCGTCACATCATCCAGGTTCAGATCACAGAGCTTTTTACCGTAGGTTCTTCTAAAAATGTGAGTGCCTGCAGTCAGAGGGTTTCCGTGGTCATCTTTTAAATCATAGGTATTGATTAAAACCTGCAGTCTGTAATAGACCGTTTTGTAGGGAAGAGGGGACTTCGGATCCTTGTCACAGACAAAGATGTATTCCTGTTCTCCGTAGGTTTCATAAGTTTCTTTGATACTGGCATTTAAAAGAAGCAGGATATCGTTATTGACCCATTTTTTCAGGTAGTTACCGGTCTTTTGCTGCAGGATTTTGAGGTGGGGCTTTGGCTCCATAACGATATCTGTAACTTTCAGTGTGAGTGTATCGGAAATCCGAAGACCAAGCAGTTCGTGAATTAGCAAGATCCTTGCGGTCTGCTTATCTAAAAATCTGTAGGCTTCATGCAGTCTTGAAAGCTCTGCATCGGAATAAAAGGTAAATACCGGTAGCTTCTTCTTGGAAAAATCTGTGGGAAGAAACAGTGTCTTTAGATGTTCGCTTTCATACAGTTTTCCCAAGGTTTTAAGGGCGGTTTTTAAGTTGGAAAGTTCTGAGGTATAATTTTTCTTCCGTCCAGCTTCCAAGTAGAGGTAACTTAGGTACTCTTCCAAAAGGGCTCTGTTAAACTGAGTAAAATCCGTGAAGTGTTCGTGGGTAGTATGTAAAAATTCACAGAGCTTTCGCAGGGCATAAAGTTCTGCAGACACCGTGGCAGCGGATGCACGTTTCAGTCTGTAATAGACGGCTTCCTTGCTCTGCTCTTTTAGGGTGGGCTGTGCGATTTTTGAAAAGTTTAGGCTTTTCGGGCCGTTTACCGGAGAAACATTCACCGGGAAAGGGAGGCTTTCAAACTGCCAGATGTCATTATCTTTGGAAAAAACAGTTCCGTCATTTCCTTCAAAATACCCGTAGGCATTTGTAAGGAAGTGAAGTACCGGATTGTCACCGTAGGTCTGTTTTTTGCGATCCGGGTGAGAGGTTTTGTAGCTAAGAGCCAGTCCCTTTTTTAAAAGCCAGCGTTTTAAGCTTCCCTGCAGGGCATCCAGTGGCACATCCGTGAGGGATGTAAGGTGCGGGTATTCCTCGCTCAAAAAGTCCGAAAGTGTATGAAACTGTACGCATTCTGAGCGAAGAGAGGAATAGGACAGGGTGCATCCTCTGTCAAAAATGTAGGCTGCAAAGTCATTTTTTAAGGAAAGCGTAGGGAGCCTGTCCAAGTTGAAAGCCTGCTTGCAGGGGATATTTGCAGGGTTCTTTTGAAAACACATAAGGTCAGTAAAGTATAGTCTCATAAGTCATTCTCCGAAAAATATTGTTGTTGTAGTCGGTCAATCTTGGACGGACGGTGGTCGATGTACTTCTTTGTCATGTTCTCGTCTTTGTGACCGACAAATTCTCTGGTGGTGGGAAGCCCGGCACCGGAATCATAAAGATCGGTCGCAATGGTGTGACGGTAGTCGTGAGACCTGAAATCTATGTGGTCAGTCAGACGGTATTTTTTAAGCCAGGTCTTCATCTGCTTGGAAAAGGTGGCTGCCTGGAACGGTTTGTCCGTATTCTTTATGGAGGGAAAGATGTAAACCGAAGAGGAATCTGTACTTTTTAGGTACCGGGTAAGTAAAAAGTAGAGATCTTCCGGTATGGGGATTACTTTTTCCGTCCGCATCTTGTACTGGTAGGTCTTTAAAAAGCAGGTGCCGTTGTCTGTAAAGAGAGCATCCCTTTTTAAGGAGCAGACCTCGTTGATCCTAAGTCCTGTGGAATATAGGGTTAAAAACATCAGCCCCAGAGATTCCGGAAATTTGTAGAGGATCGTAAGGATCGCATCCACCTCGTCTTCTGGCACCGATCTGTCATGGTGAAGCGAGAAGGTCTTTTTTAAGTAGTAGTCAAAAGAAAAATCCGGTATCTGCAAATTTTCACGTAGGGCAATACAGCGAAGGAAAGAACTTAAATCAATCAGTGCAGTATTGAAAGTTTCCGGCTGCAGTTCTAAGTCCGCCCGATAGGAGATAAATTCCTTGATGGCACTTTCAGTAAGCGTAGAAAGCAGGATATTTCTTTCGTCTAAAAATCGAAGGAAGTCCTTGACCATGTAGTACTTCATAAGGATCTTTCTTAAGGAGTACTTCGGGGATAACACCAGTAAGTACTTCATGTAATTTTGGAAGATCTCTCTGTGAAAGGGAGTTTCCACATCGTCAAAGTAAAAGGCATCAATAGTTCTGGTGGGATTTACCCGTGTTTCTTCCAAAGAAAAACGTTCTAAAAACCACACGTAAGAGGAAAAGTCCGTAGCCTTCGCAGAGAGGAAAAGCTGCTTTCGTACCCGGTATAATACCTGCGTGGCAGATTTTGAGATCGCATCCATGTGGGTAGATAAGTACTCCGGGAACCTGTCGGCTTCTTTCCTTGTAATCTTTTGGATATCCTCTATGTGCATTTCACAGCAAAAATCGTAAAAGTAGTAAAGTGGTGTAATGTAATGCTGTAAGAGCAGATGCTTGGAACATTCTTTTTTTACCTGCAGCGTTTCCATAAGGCAGGAGAAAATCTGCCGTTTCATGCTTTCTGGGACAGACCTCGTAAAATCAAAGAAAAGAAATTCCTTCCTTGCTGTGTAGAAAAAACGGTAAGCAATCTCATAGTCCGGGTAATAAGCCAGGTAAAACAGTGCATTGTCGTAGTGCGGCATTCTTGCAAAGCTCTGACTTTTTATAAGGGAAAGCTTTACAAGATCCATGCCTTTGGTGTGGGAAGTGGCTTTCTTTGGCACCGTAAGCTGTACATATTTTCCGTAGGAGTACCGCAAGGAATCATCTATCTGATCGAATGAGGTGATCCCGGAAGCAATCAGGTAAACCATCAGCTTTTTGTAGACGGAATCCTCCACCGCTACCGGAAAAGGCACCTTAAAAAGGGCGTGTCCGGTGGCAGAAAAGTAGGAAAACATGGCACATTCTAAATCCCCTTTGTAGGAACTGTATTTGTTTGCATTCCCCAAAAATTCCCTGAAAACAAAACGATTGTAAGAAATTAAAACGGGAACTGCTATTTCCGTTAAAGAAGAGATCCCAAGAGACGTAAGAGCCGTCACAAGATGCACAGACTTTGACGGAAACAAAGAGGTGGCATAGGAGATCTCTTCTTCCAAGGTGCATGAACTTTTTACGATTTTTAACTGCTTGTCCATCATGTCAGACTCTTAAGAATTAAGAGAACTTTCCTTTCTGTGGGCTTGGTTACCCACCGATTCTTTTTTGATACCTTGTCAAGTAAGTGGATGATTTTATGTAAAAGGCTTTACAAGGTGGATAAAAAGAATAAAATGTCACAAGCCTATAGAAAGTCGGAGATTGGAATTGCCCCTTCGTTTTCTTTAAGGTACTGTTCCTGCGCTTTCTCCACTAACTTGCTTTCTTCGTCTAAATAGTCAATGGTGGTCTTGATACTCTTGTGACCGATGGAGAGCGAAATGTCTAGGATCTCCCAACCGGCCTCCCTTCTGGAATTTGCAAAATAATGCCGTAACATATGGTTTGTCACAGTAAGTCCAACCTTTTTCCCGATGGTCTCAAGACACGTATAAAAGGAGTTGGCACTTAAGGGATTTCCCCTCGTTTTTCCATGTAATACGATGAAAAGGTAGTCTGTCTTTTCAAAGAGGGAGGCATTTTCTGCAAGGTATACATTTAAAAGAGCGAAGGTGGAATCACTGATTCTCATGTAGCGCTCTTCGGCGTTCTTTGCGTGGGCATCGTTTGGATTGGTCGTGCGGTATCTGACAAAAATACGTCTGCCTGCAAAATCAATGTCTTCGGTGTATTTGATTCCAAGCGCCTCCCCGATACGAAGCCCGGTCTCTTCCAAGAGAAGAAGTAAGAGCCTGTCACGATTGCAGGAGCAGGCTTTTAAGATAGCAGCTAATTCTTCCTTGGTAACGGTACGAGCGGTGTGCTTGTTGGGTCGAAGGTATCCGTCAAAGGTTTTGTAGGTGGAATAGCTGGTGGTGCCTACGTCCGTAACATAAGAAAAATTTCTGTCATCCAGTACTTTTAAGTAAGGGAGACTGCCGTCACGGTGTAAAAAATCGTATAACCCGAACACTGCCTGTAAGTAGGAGTTTGCAGTATTATTCTTCACTTCCTTCATGCTCCCTGTATGGGCGCCCTTTTTCACTTCCATGAGGAAATCAGAGAAGTGTTCGGACTGCTCGGAAAACTTAAGACCAGCAACCGCTTTCAGGGTAAGCCCTTTGTCAGATAAGTAATTCATGTAGAAGGGCAGGATGTAGGCAATGCGCTTTACCGTATTGTTTGCCCGGTTCTGCCTTACCTTATGTTTTAAGTATCTGGTGCAGTCCGCATCCATCTTTCCAGTAACGGCATCTTTTACAAAGTAATAGGTAGTAGTTCCCTTCTTTGCAGATCCCGATATGTACTTTGCCATAAGAAGCCTCCTTTCTACCGGATATGTGGGACACAAAACACGAAATCCGTAAGATATTTAAAAGTAAATGTATAAAAGTGTGTTTTACAAACATATAAAACACTTTATAAAACACAATAAGTGTGTTCTATAAAATAATAAAACACATAAAACACACAATGTCAAGAGCAAAATTAAAATATAAAACAATCAGAGCACACAAAGAATAAGAAAAGTTCCACATAGAACACAAAAAGAGTGCAATCGAAATAGGTGTGTGTTAAAATGAGAAAAAGGTCTAATAAGTTCTTTTTGGAGACTTAAAATGGTGAATGAAAAAGCACTTGAAAGAATCAGAGTATTGGAAAAGAAGTATAAGGAAAATTGGGGGAAAGATGTAGATTATACCATTCTTCCGAAGGGAATTACACAGGAGATGTTGGTAACGATTCTTGAGAGAATTACGGAAACCGGGGAAAGTATTCTGACCGGGTATGAAAAACTAAAAAGCCAAAGTAAATGAGGATGATTTATGCTTAGAAAAGAGTATGCGGAGAATCCGTTTCAGAAAGAAGAGTATGGAAGGCTTCTAAAACTGGCACTGGGGAGAAGGAATCAGAAACAGTTCTGTGAGGATGCCGGACTTAGCCGTTCCTATATCAATAAGTATATAAACGCAATGATGGACAAACCTCCTACCATCGGGACGATAGAAAAAATTGCAGATGCGACAGAGGACGTATCCTTTGAAGAACTTCTTGCAGCAGCCGGGTATGATCCGGAAAAGCATGAGCGGAAAGAAACCTTGAAGTGTAAGATAGACGATGCAGGGCAGTATCTGCTTATGCCAGTACTTGCGAGTATTATGAACAGTGCCTATGAATGGTCATTTACCTATGAAGGATATCAGGATAAGGAACCGGTACGGATCGAAATAGAGAATGCACCGGTAAAAAAATGGTATTTTATCCCGGTAACCAAGAAAAATATCACCCGGGAAGACATCATGGCAGTTCTTATGAATGAGCAGAACTTTACGAGTACTTCCAAGGTCTCCTTTGTCACAAAGGATGAAAAAATATATGACCTCATAAAATCCATGCAGTTTCCGCTTCTTTCGCTGTATGTATCCGCAATCCGGGTAAACGGGAAAAGCATTGAGGAATCCGAGATAAAAACCAATCAGGAAACGTATGTGAAGATCGTGGAAGCTCAGTATAAAAATTTATTTTGTATCGACTAACGCAGTATTTAAAAACCAACAGAGAATTTCTTAGAAAGAGGGAGAAAATATGATGAACGCAATGGTAGTATTGATTTATGTAATAATTATTCTTGTGGCTATTATGTTAAGAATCCTATTTGCCTCTATTATGAATGGCGTGGCTATTAAGAAGGGACAGGCAGAAGCTCATGCTTTTCCGATTGTCTTCTTTTTTGGAATTATGGGATGCTTATATGTTGTAGCATTGCCGGATCTTGTCATCAGAGAACAGAATGAAGATATTCTTACAGCCCTTATTGAAATGAAGGAGAGAAGATAATGGCATTGATAAAGTGTGAAAAATGTGGAAAAGAAATATCCAGTACCATGAATAAATGCCCACACTGCGGATATGAGAGAAAAGAAACTCCCGTAAAAAGCAGACCGAGTTATAATGGACGCCTTTTTTATGAAGTAATGAGAGGAATGTACGCAGTCCTCATAGCCAGTGTGGTAGCTATGTGTTTTAATTTCTACAATGTGGGTTTTATCACGAAAAGGATAGGCTATGAATATGGGGGAGCATTTGAAGATGTACAACTATACGTTTCCAGTATGAACCGATTTTTCCTTTTATTAGTTATGTATATTCTGGGTGGAGCAGTTGTATATTTTTGGTTAAAACAGGTCGGAGAGAATAAACTAATAAGGTTTGGTTTTATGGCAGCTTTGTCGGTGGCATATACCATCATTATATTTTTCCGGGCATCAAAAATTATACCGCTCATAGATAATCAGCTTGAAAGATATCTGACGGACAGATATGCATTAACCTATTGCATAGCAGTAGGATTTTCAGCATTAATCTTCTATATGTGCATGGGACTAAGCAGTAAGAAAAAGCGGATTATTCTTACAATATGTGAGATAGCGATCAATGTCCTGTTTTTGTATGTCAAGAATCGAATTATCCTTGCGCTGGGATTAGGGGTAGCAGGTTTTGTAAATCCGATGTTTTCCATCGTATTAATCGTGCTAATGGCAATACCGTGTGCCATCGTATTGATGCCTGAAATTATGGCTGATTAAGAGAAGAAAAAGGGACAATAATGCTGGCATAATTATCTTAGAATCCTAAGAAAGGGATTTTAAAACAAAATTAGACGAAGTGTAAAGGATAAGGGTTAAATGTTAGAGAAGATCATTGATAATACAAGTGAATATATAGACTCTATGCCCAAAAAAGAACGAAAAAAATACGGACAATTTTTTACTAGTATTGAAACGGCAAGGTATATGGCTGAACTCTTCGAGATTCCACAAAATCAAGATAAAATAAGTTTGCTGGATGCAGGAGCAGGTTCTGGAATACTGTCATGTGCTATGATTGAAAGGTTAGAACACATAGAAGGTGTTAAAAAAGTAGAAGTATTATGTTATGAAACAGACGAAAATGTGATGCCTTTATTACAGAAGAATCTGAATCTTGCAAAAGAATTCTCAAGCAAAGAAGTAGAATTTGTAATAAAAGAGGATAATTATATTTTGAGTCAGTATCTTGACTTCAATTATATGGTAGGTGGCAATTTTAATCCACCCAAATATGATATTGTAATAGGCAATCCGCCATACATGAAGATACCTAAAGAAGCTCCGGAAGCAAAAGCGATGCCAGATATATGTTATGGAGCACCAAATATGTATTTCATATTTGCGGCAATGGGACTATTTAATCTGAAAGAAAATGGTGAGATGGTATATATTATCCCAAGGTCTTGGACTTCAGGAGCATATTTTAAGAGGTTTAGAGATTACTTTTTGTCAGAGGGAAAGTTGTGTCATATTCATCTTTTTGGAAGCAGAAATAAGGTGTTTGATAAGGAGGATGTGTTACAAGAGACTATAATAATTAAAATGAAGAAAACACATAATACTCCTGAGAGCGTAACGATTTCTTCTACAAACACAAATAGGGATTTTGATAATTGTAAAGAAATTACGGTACCTTATGAATTGGTTGTATCGGGGGAAGATAAATACGTTTATCTTGTAACCAGTGAGGATGAGGTGGAGGTTCTTAGAAAATTAAATAAATATAAGAAGACACTTCCTGATTTGGGATTAAAAATGAAAACGGGCCTGACTGTCGATTTTCGGAATAGAGATATTTTAAGAGATGAGGAAGAAGAAGGAACCATTCCTCTTTTCTATTCTCAGCATATTAAACAGGGGCAAGTGAATTTTCCGATACAGAAGGAGCATGAGTATATTTTAACTGATCAAAAAGGACTGATGCAGGATAATAAGAACTATCTTTTTGTTAAGAGATTTACAGCAAAGGAAGAACCTAGAAGATTACAATGTGGTGTATATTTAGCAAGAAAATTTCCACAGTATAATAAAATCAGTACACAGAATAAGCTTAATTTTATTGATGGCATAATGACGGAAATATCAGAATGCTTAGTATATGGTCTGTATGTATTATTTAATTCAACAATATATGATGAATATTACAGGATACTTAATGGCTCAACGCAGGTTAATTCTACAGAGGTAAACAATATGCCAGTACCAGAACTTGAAACGATTCAAGAGATGGGAAGAAAGCTGATAAAGATTGGAGACTTTTCTGAGAAAAGTTGTAACCTGATTCTGGAGGAATACTATGGATAAGATTTCAGATACAAGAGAATTTCTAAAGAACATAGGTATGCCTAAACAGCAACAGGCAGACATATGTTGTTATGTAATTTTGGCAATGGCGGGGGTAAAGCCGGAAACGTCCTGGAATGAAGCTACCAATGAGTGGATACGTATCCACGATATACTTCAGTTCGCAAATATTTATTATGGTGCATCATATGCAGAGAACAGTCGCGAAACATTCAGAAAACAAGCGCTTCACAGATTTCGTACTGCTGCACTTGTTGAAGATAATGGGAAAGCGACAAATAGTCCTAATTACAGATATAGACTTACAAATGAGACTTTGCAACTTATAAGAAAAATCAATTCCAGCGAATGGAATGCTTCATTGAGCAAATTTTTAACATATCATGAGAAATTAGTAGATATATACGCATCAAAAAAGAAAATGACCATGATGCCCGTAAAAATTAATGGAGATGATTTTAATTTTTCTGTTGGCAAGCATAATGAGCTACAGAAGGCAATTATTGAAGAATTCGCACCAAGATTTGCACCTAATTCTGAATGCTTATATGTTGGAGATACAATAGAAAAAGATCTTGTAAAGAATACTGATAAACTTTCAAAACTAGGTTTTGAAATTACATTACATGATAAAATGCCAGATGTAGTCTTGTATCGAGAAGACAAGAAGTGGATATATTTTGTTGAGTCGGTTACTTCTGTTGGCCCGATGGATCCGAAACGAATATTGGAAATCGAGGATTTAACACGGAATGTAAAGGCAGGAAAAATATTTGTTACTGCATTTTTAGACTTCAAAACATATAAGAAGTTTGCAGAAGACTTAGCTTGGGAGACAGAAGTTTGGATTGCTGAAATGCCAGAGCATATGATTCATCTTAACGGAGATAAGTTTATGGGACCGAGGTAATAGTAGAGTGTACAATTAGCAAAGTTAGAAATAGTGGAAGAATAGATTTAAATCGAAAAGAATATGTCAGAATGACGTCAATATGATGAAGACACAGACGTCAAATTGACGATATATTTTTGTGAGAGCAATGGGGTTATAGGGATCGCCCTATTCCAGATGCCGTAGGCAGATGGTTTGCCTAAATTGCCTGCAACTTTAGGCGTATCCTGTTATTATTTTTAAGTATTTCCTTCTATATGTCGTTTCTGATTCCGCTTTTGGAACCGTGCAGTATTTTCAATACATTCGGCGATTCCGGGGGCGGAATTTCTTTGTGCAGTCGCACGAAAATTCACAGGAAAAATGTTTATAAAGAAAATTGCAATTCCGCTTGCGGACTAATACGGATTGGCTACATAAATGCCCCACATATGGTTGAATGACGAAAGGAGGGCATTGCCAATGGATATGTCAAAGCTCAAGAAATTCGTGGATTTTTATGAAATCTATGAATTAGTGGCAAATGGGGAAGAGACCATTTCCGGTATCAGAGATGCATTACGCCTTGAAAAGGGACTGTCTGGTGGAAATCTGCAGAGACGAATAGAGTACTTAAGTTCGGATCCCCCATTTCTTACGGTGAATCAGGACAGGGTAAAATTTGAAAAGGAGAGCTTTGCCGGGATTTTGATGGAACTGATCGAGGGACTGGGGTTACGAGACAGGTTTATTCCGTCCCAAAAGAAAGACGAGGATATACAGGAAAAGGTAACACGAGAACTGGAGCGGAAGGTCTTAGTGGCAAGTACGATTGAGGTGGGGCCGGAAGAAAAAATGTCCGATGGTTTGTTTTTGGTTGACCCGGAGTATTACCTTGATGTGGATGCGTGTGTGGCAAAGTATGGTGGGGAACTGGATTCTTTTTATGAAGAACTGGAATCAGATGACCCGGCAAAGAAGGGATTTGATCCGGGCAGGGAACTGACAGAGAGAAACTATGCACTTAGAACAATGAAGACTGTTGGTACAAGGAGATTTTTTTCAAAGAGGATTCGGGACAATAAAGAAGTAGCAGAGTTTGAACAGTCCTATGGATCGGTCAGCCCGGTTAGCGATAAGAGACAGGAGAAACGAAAGGAAATTTTACGGAATCGGTTTATTTCACTCAATAAAATTATAAAGTCCGACAAGCTTACGAATCAGGAAAAACTCATGATGTATGCCATGAACTCAGAGTACCACAATACAAATGTGGAACGGCTGCTGAATTATGCCGGGGAACATTGTATCAATGCCGATCTTTTGATCTATATTTTGGAAGACCCGGATGTGTGTACCACTTATGAAAATACTGTGGGTTTCTTAAGCCAGTTTGCGCAGGCAAGTGAATTTAAGATGAAGTTGGAGCTTGCGAGGGAATTGATCGAAGGAAAATGGTACATTACTGCAGAATATGATGGGAAAAAGACAAAATTTCAGCTGGTTCCGATTGACGAAATCAATGAATTAAGAAAAAGTGTAGGACTCCCGGCAAGTCAGTATACCTATAACGCAAGGAATAAGGATCAGAAACAGGAGGAACCAGTGAGCAAGCCGGATTTTGTAGAGAGAGCATCAGCAGGTGACAGTGTTGATCTGCCGGAAGACGGTTTTTCCATGCCACCGATGGATGATGAACCGTATCCATTTTAGGGGGGACAGTATATGAGCAGAGTGTTTTTGTCCATGACTGATGACGAAGTCTGTGCCTTGGATGCAGCCAGAGAAAAAGTGGGAATGACGAAGTCGCAGTATGTCAGATATCTGATGTCCAGTAAAAAAGATATTCGTCCACCAACCATCCGATACAGGGAACTGATACATAAGCTGGATGCTATCGAAAAAGATCTTAAAGTAATAGCAATGAAGGAAAGTCTGACAGATACAGATCGAATTTGTATTATGACAAAGTTGGAGGATATAAAAAATTTGTTGCATGGGAAATTTATGGGAGGAAAAGAATGAAGACTACATTATCCGTATATGAGTGTGGAGAATTCCACGATTTGGGAAAAAGTTTCACAGGAATAAAAAGCGCAGAACCCCAGCAAACATGATACCATGTTTACCGATCAGATATCGAAGGTATGTCAGATGGTGGGGATTCCGTTGTTGGATCACATTATTGTCGGTGGTGATAATAGTGAATATTTCAGCTTCGCAAATAAGAAACTCCTCCCAATGGAAGAGGTATCCTTTGAAACAGATTATCGGAAACTGGATCTTAAGAAAAGTGCTGTGGCAGAGAATACGGAAATGTTAGTAAGACCCAGACGTCATAGATAAAGAACGGATTATAGTACACTATCTATGACAAAATTATGTTTAGAAAGCAGATAGTATGTCAAAATGTGTAGGAGGTATGATATTATGATAGGTAGAATCACATATTGGTTAAAAAATCAGATTCATCAAAAGAAGGGATACCGGTGTTTTTGTCCAACTTGTAAATTCTATGACAGATGTAGGGAAGAAAGTTAATGTTTTAATTAGGGGGGGCAATAGAATGGCAGAAGAGGGAAAAAAGAAAGAAATTGAATCCAAAAATGGTTTACTTGAAACAATGATGTTTATTAGAGAATTTGCGGAGTATATTAATGAAAACACTCCAAATACGGCAATCAGTGTTATAGAGTATGACAGAAAAGATGAGCCTATTTGTACAATGACAGGTACGTTTAATGAGATATTTGACAGAATTAAGTGGATTGAAGGAAAAACTTTTCCACGGTATTATTATCGTATCGCAGTGATGAATCAGGAAACAATAAGGGAAAGAGTTAAAACAGAATATTTTGGAGTACAGATAAGTTGTCCTGGTGGTTTTAAATTCAGTATTGAAGAGACATTAAATAGATATCTTAATCGAATGATAGAAAATTATGCAAAAGGTCAGACGGGTAACTTTACGCATTTGCTTGTTCGGTACCTGAATTATTCAAAAAAATTGAGCCAGCTACATACGAATGATGCAGAAATCTTCGAGGCTCAATTAAATAAGCTTAAGAAAAAATACAAGAAATTGGTAGAAGTTAAGGATTTGGGATTGTATAAACAAAAAGAAGGCATTTATGTTCTTGTATTGGATGAATATCATGTCTGCTATATTGGACAATCATGTGACATTAGAAAGCGAATAATGCGTCACTGGTCAAGACATGATTATTTTTCTGGAACAGGAATAGATATGTTTAAAGCGTATGATACGACTAGAATATTTGTCTTGGAATGTAGCAGAAGATGGATTAATACTAATGAATATAATATGGTTAACCTTATTGATAGTAATTACACCCTCAACGGAATAACTGGTGGAGATATAGAGTATCATATAAAAAACAAGTTGCCTATAGCGAAAGCAAAAGGGGATAAATCAGAAAAAGAATCTGTGAATTTTTTTGTAAGCATACTAGAGGATATGAGAGAAGCGGAAAAGATTGCAGAAAAATTTGTAGTAAAGGCAGATGAGTCATAAGAAAGGAAATAAGCATCCAGTGCGATGCTTATTTTATTGCTCAAAACTGAGGATTATACAAAAACATAGCCCACTTAATCAGTAAACAGGAAGTAAGGAAGGAGAGAGACTATGTTTGAATATGAAAAGTGCATTCAGGAGGTAAAAGAGGCAGGAATAGAGTTCACAGAAGCGGAAAAGACATATATCCGTTGTGCCAGAATTAACGGAATTAATCTTATTGATTCCCTATATGAAAAGTACATAGAGCAATTTGTCAATAATGACAGTGATAATGCAGATGATGAATACCTGACAATTCTGACTACGGTGCTTACAATCAGAGATTACTTTGACAAGAACATGGTGGAGTTAATTAAGCAGCTTGTGCGGATGAAAGCAGTAAGGAAGTGATCGGATGGCAGAAAGAAAAACAAGAGAAGAAAAAATGAGTGCTGTTCAGCAGAAGCTGGAAAATGGGGTGCGTGAAATATTCTCTTCGGAAAAGTACAAGGAATACATCGCTGCCATGTACAAGTTTCCCCGATACAGTATAAATAATTGTATTCTGATTGCCAGCCAGTATCCAGAGGCTTCGCTTGTCTGCGGTTACAGGAAATGGCAGAAGGAATTTAACCGTGTGGTTAATAAGGGGGAAAAGGGAATTATGATCCTGGCACCCTCAAAAGGGAAGGTGGAAGTCGAAGAAGAGCTGTATGACGAACACCACAAGGCGGTATTGGATGAAAACGGGAAACAGAAAACGGAGATCGTTACCAAAGAGTATCAGACTTTTATCCCGGTATATGTCTTTGATGTATCACAGACCCAAGGGGATCCGTTACCTTTGTTAGCAACAGAATTACAGGAACAGGTGGAATCTTTTCAAGATATCAAGAGGATATTGGAAGAAATCAGTCCAGTACCTGTATATTATGAAGATATACAAGGGGAAGCAAAGGGATATTTTAGCTTTGTAGAACAAAAGATTGTGATAAAAGAATCCTTACCGCAGTTGCAGACAATAAAGACTATGATTCATGAGATTGCCCATGCGACATTGGGGCACGGTAGCAATGTCTATAAATATGATGCTGAAAGCAGAACACTATCTCTTGCAAGTGCAAAAGCAGAAACAGTTAAAGAAACCGCTGTTTGTGAGCCTTCGGGGTACACTGGAACTGTAAATGAGGTCGCAAGACCCAGACATCACAGATAAAGGAGAGAAGTTATTATGGAAGTAACAAGTATCAGAATGAATCTGCTTAATAATGCAGGAGGAATCAAAGCAATCGGTAGTTTTTCACTGGATGATGCGTTTGCAATTCGGGGAATCAGAGTAATGGAAGACAGCAAAGGCAGAAACTTTGTGGCATTTCCTTCCAGAGAAAGATCTAATGGAGATTATGAGGATATTGCATTCCCCTTAAGTAAGGAATTTTACCATAAAATTACGGATGCGATCATGACGGAGTTCAACCGTATGCGTGAGGAAGTGGCAGCAAAGGTGTCTAAGGCAGATCAGGAGCAGACGGAAAACGCTAACGAAGAACAGGCACAGAAGGAAACATCCCATAGAGGAAAGGGTAGATAAGGAGGGGTGTAAATGCAGATTTCAGAAGTACGCCTGAAAAAGCGGGAAGGAGACTCCAGATTTTTGGCAAGTGGATCCATCACTTTTGAAGGTCAGTTTGTTGTTTCCGGAATCAAGGTAATGAGATCCAATGAAGGGCATTTGTTTGTAGCGTATCCTTCCTGGAAGAACTCAGATGGGGAATATAAGGATGTATGCTTCCCTATGACTAAAACCCTTAGGGAAGATATTACTACACAGGTACTGGCGAAGTATGAAGAATTATAAAAAGTAGTGGAAGCGGAACTGCCTTATGGTGGTTCCGCTTTTTTGGAGGATTGAGATGGAAGGGATTGTAGCAAAGATATGGAATATCAAAGAGGGCACCATGGGGAGAGGCGCTACAGTACAGATTACGGATTCCATTTCTTATATTACAAATAGTGAAAAGTGTGACGGCGTTATAGTTAATGACGATTTTATGCAGGTAGGAAGAGAAGTTTCCTATCACCTTCAGTTTTCCGGGACTTAAGGAAAATCTTCGTGTTACCAGTATGCTCATTATGATGGAAGTACTTCGCAGTAAGCTTTCGGAGAACTCCAGGGAAGGGAAATGGACACATCTTTACATAGATGAATTTCATGAACTGTTGGGGATTGATCAGATCGCAGCCTTTGTGGTGAAACTCTGGAAAGAAATCAGAAAACTCCTGGGATGTGCCTGTGGCATATCGCAGAACATGAGTGATCTTCTAAATGAAGACAATGCCGGGAGGCTGTCAGCGATTCTTTCTAACACAGAATGCTTTGCACTATTGGCCCAGTCCTCTATTGATAAGCGTAAGCTGATGCAATTCTTGCCAAATATCAGTCCAGCTTTGTTTAATTACGTGGATAATGCAGAAAGCGGAACCGGACTTCTTAAGATGGGAAGCGTGGTAATTCCGTTTGACATCCGAATGAGTAAGGAATCGGAGATTTATGAAATCGTGAATACGGACGGAGGCAGTTATGCAGTTTAAGGAAGGGAACCTGCAGTTTACGGAGGAACTTATATTCACGGATGACTATGGGAGATTTTCTAAAGCGGAAATGTCTAATTTTTCAGATCCCGGAAATATGGAAAACAGAAAGCAGGATCAAAAGAATTTTGCACCAGAAAAATACACATCCACAAAGAAAGAGCGGGATTTCAAAGAAAAAGATGCTGATATATGGCTGGCAAACGAAGGAAGTGGGAAATCGTATCGGGAAGAGAGTGGAGGAAAGGAACACAGAGCGCAAGCAGAAACTTCTGAAAAATCTAAGAGTTCGGATAAAAACACAAAAAAAGATCATAGCAGCGAGGGAAAGGAGAAAGCTGCCAGAAAGACAATGGTGGCAAGAATGATCCGGGCAAAGGATCTGTTTTCAGAAAACCGGGGAGAGAAAGAAACTACAGGAAATGCATTGCATGATGGGAATACCGGTCTTGTCAGGAGTGTTACGACTTATGTGAATCCCAAAACATGGGGGAAGATACTGGCAGCAAAACTGGTGGCTGCGCTGGCACCACATATTCTGACGGTATTTATGTATCTTATCGTGACATTTCTTCTGATAACGATTGTGGTAGGAATGTTTTCTACGATAAGTACCGTTACCGGAAGGGTAACCGGGTTTTTAAGCCGTTATTCGGGCAGAGGACATATCCTGTCAGAAGAAAGTCTTTCGGAGGAAGAGATAGATGAAATCGTGGAAGACAGTGGGGCAAGTGAAGAGCAGGAAGCAGTGATCCGTTACGCACTTTCCAAAGTTGGATATCCATATTCGCAGGAAGACCGGACCAGTGGTAGCGCATATGACTGTAGTTCCCTTGTGTATTACAGCTGGCTGTCTGCAGGAGTAGATCTAAGCTATGGAGCAGGATATCCACCGACAGCTGCAGCAGAGGCAAGTAAACTGTATAGTTATGGAACCGCAGTATCTACCACGAGACTGGATATGAGAGATATGGAACCGGGGGATCTTGTATTTTACGGTGGACATGACAATAAAAGATTTTTAGGAATTTACCATGTAGCGTTGTATGTGGGAAACGGTGAAGTGGTGGAAGCACTAAATGCGGATCATGGTGTGGTATATGAAACACTTCGGACAAACAATATTATTCTTGTATTAAGACCATAGGAGGAAACAAGATGGCAGATGAGATTGCGCAGGTAGTAGATCTGGAATATAAAGGCATCTATTATCTTTTAAAAGGTACCAAGGCAATGATTACCAGTATGGTGTCAGCAATTAAGGCACTTCATACATGGCAGCATAAAAAATGGCTGGAAAAACCGGGTAGCTGTTCCTGGCAGAAAATTCAGGAAGCAAGTGAAGGCATGGCTCCCATTCTGGAATTCCCGGCAGAAATGTTTGAAAAGACCATTGATATTACAAATGACAAGAGCATAAAAGGGGAAGGTTTTATTTCTCCCTTTGAGTATTACTGCAGACAGAACGGCTTAAGATACTGCATTATCAGAAGCTTAAATGCGAATTATGAGAGACTATTATTAGAACGGAAACCGGAGGAAAAGAAATATCAGTATTGTATGATCAGCCGGGGAGGGATCAAAGGATTGCTGCCCTGCAGTTTGAGATACATAGACGGAGAGGCCTATCTCTATTATGATATTACTTCCAGACAGAATATTGCACAGCTTTTTGAGAAGAAGCCTATTACAAGACAATGGATCATGGACTTTTTGTGGAGTATGCGCAGAGTGCGGCAGGAAATGTCCCGTTTCCTTTTGGAAGAGAGTAACATCGTGTGGTTTCCGCAACATGTCTATCAGGATCTGGAGAAGAAAGAATTTTATTTTATATATGTCCCGTATTGCACGGAAAATACAGGATTTGATGAGCTGATGGAATACCTGGTGGAACATGTGGATTATCAGGATGAAAGCCTGGTGGAATATGTCTATAAAGCCTACGAGCAATATGAATCGGCAGGAGAGGTCTATTTGCAGGCCAAAATTTTTGAGGATGCAGAGTGCC
>OGCO01002421.1_pt1 | contig 24557 bp, 19 predicted proteins | sample 1570171 | NCBI WGS metagenome assembly OGCO01 (sample SAMEA4370583, study PRJEB24528) | human gut metagenome
AACCCGCATAAATACAGGCTTTCGGCATTTTAATCCGTTATTCAAACTCAATCGTTCCCGGTGGCTTACTAGTCAGGTCATAGAATACCCTATTAACCCCACGCACCTCGTTTATAATTCTACTCATAACTGTCTGGAGTACCTCAAATGGTATCTCGGCACTTTCGGCTGTCATAAAATCAATTGTATTGACTGCACGAAGTGCAACTGCGTAGTCATAAGTTCTTTCATCACCCATAACACCAACTGAACGCATATTAGTGAGGGCTGCAAAGTACTGGTTTGGCATCCAGGCTGGTGCCTTGCCATTTTCTTTCTTATAGGCTTCTACTGCCTTATCTACTTCTTCACGGTAGATGTAATCGGCATCCTGTACGATACGAACCTTGTCGCCTGTTACTTCGCCGATAATTCTTATTCCAAGTCCTGGACCTGGGAATGGCTGACGGAACACAAGATGTTCTGGTATGCCAAGTTCAAGACCAGCCTTACGTACTTCATCCTTGAATAAATCACGGAGTGGCTCAATAATCTCCTTGAAATCAACGAAATCTGGAAGACCACCTACATTGTGATGTGACTTGATTACCGCTGATTCACCGCCAAGTCCACTCTCTACAACGTCTGGATAAATAGTTCCCTGTGCAAGGAAGTCAACTGCACCAATCTTCTTGGCTTCTTCCTCAAACACACGGATGAACTCTTCACCGATTATCTTTCTCTTAGCCTCTGGTTCAGTAACACCTGCAAGCTTAGAGTAATATCTTTCCTGTGCATTTACCCTTATAAAGTTAAGGTCAAACTGTCCTTCTGGACCGAATACACTTTCAACCTCATCGCCCTCGTTCTTACGAAGAAGACCATGATCTACGAATACGCATGTAAGCTGCTTTCCAATAGCTCTTGAAAGAAGACCAGCTGCCACTGATGAATCAACTCCACCAGAAAGTGCAAGTAATACCTTACCATCGCCAACCTTTTCACGTATTTCCTTAATAGTATTCTCTACAAATGCATCCATTTTCCAGGTTCCAGCACATCCGCATACTCCACGCACAAAGTTGTGAAGCATCTTAGTACCTTCCTGTGTATGAAGAACTTCTGGATGGAACTGGATTGCATAGAGGTTCTTTTCTGAACACTCTGCTGCTGCCACTGGACAGTCTGCTGTATGTGCAATTATCTTAAATCCTGGAGCAACCTGTGAAATGTAGTCAAAATGGCTCATCCACACGATAGTCTTTTCTGAAACATCTCCAAATAAAGCACTGCTCTTATCAACAAATGTCTCTGTCTTTCCATACTCTCTTACTGGAGCTTTCTCAACCTTGCCGCCAAGAACGTGCTGCATAAGCTGAGCACCATAACATAATCCAAGCACTGGAACACCAAGTTCAAAAAGCTCTTTAGTACAAGTAGGTGAACCTTCTTCATAGCAGCTATTCGGACCACCTGTAAGGATAATTCCTTTAGGGTTCATCGCCTTAATCTGCTCAAGAGGTGTTTTGTAAGAATATATCTCACAATATACGTTACATTCACGGACACGACGTGCAACTAACTGGTTGTACTGTCCGCCAAAGTCAATAACTATAACCTTTTCCTGATTCATATTGTCCCTTTCCTAATCATAAGTTTGCGTTGAAGATATATTTTATATGCATTTCTATACTTTAATCAGCCAATCATAAAAAATATCCAGACACAATATGCATATATAAATAATATTATGTAGGGGTCAAAAGCCCCGACTTTGATACCTACGGATTGTTCCGTGCTATGCACTCCCACAATCCTACCCAATATTCACATATCGTGAGATTATCATCCCACTTTTATGCTCATATCGGGGGCGTGTCACAATGTCTAAACCCACCTATGAGCGAGCCCATGTGGGTTTAGACCTTGTGCCCCTGGTATCATAATATACATATATATAACATATACATATATAATATATACATATAACACACACATATATTAATTAGATATTTTACATAACAATTTTTTATATCAATTTACAGCTTTTATTGTTTTATATTTCTTTCCATTGCTTTTAAAGTATATATCAGTATATATAACACATCTACAACTCATATATACATTTATTATAGTAAACAAGCGGTATAATGACAAGCATATTCTTCAATCTTTATTACAATCCATACAACACAACCTCCTGTTATTAATCTGTTGTATGCTTATACCGCTTAATTTCAGATTTATACAGCTTTATATTTCCATAAGGAACTCGTCTACATATTTCCTCATATCGTCAAATTCTGCATTAACCTCAGGTACATCAGACTTAAAATCCAGCAGTTTATATACATAACCTTGTTCCTTGGCCTGTCTATAACTTTCTTTATACACAAGTTCAAAAAGCAGTGATATATGCCCTACTATATGGTCAACTGCACTCCTTCTTACACTTTTAAGTACTGTTTCCTTCTTATAAAAGCTCTCAAGTACCTCTTTGGTTATAACTCCATTCTTAAGCTCCTCTGTTGTTACATCATATATAATCTCCATAGGAATATCTGCATTTACCTTAAATATATCAACCTTATCTGCATCACGCAGTATATCACAAAACATACGCTGTCTTTCGGTGAGGTCTTCTTTTACACGATACTTATTATGCTGTCTTATTGCCAGTTCAAGAAGTCCTGTATCTTTATTGTGGTGCTCATTATTTTTTATTATCTGCTCAGCTTCTTCATTCCCTGAACGTGCAAGCTCACATTCTTCATAATACCCTTCTGCAAACTTCCTTATAAGACCTTCCTTAAACAGCAGATCTGCCCCGAATTCTGCATGGTCTACTGACTGGACATCATTAAATGTACCAAAACGCCTTATCTGCTCAAATCTTCCTATATCGTGTAACATTCCAAGAAGCCATGCAATATCTACATCTGGTTCACTTAAGCCTAATGATTCTGCAATTCTTTGACACAGTCCTGCTACTCTGTAGGTATGATCTATCTTAAGCTTTATCTTTTCATCTGATGGGTCGTAATTTCTTACATACTCTGCAAATGCATTGATAACATTTTTCCTGTTAATAACTGGTTTGTTAATACTTTCCACGACATCAATAAGTCCATTAAGGTCAGCACATACCATATATGTAAGTTTCCTGATATCATCATCTATTGCTATTGTATCAGGAATATGAACAACTCTCATATCTGCCGCATATCCAGCCTTAATGCCATTAATGCTGTCCTCAACTACTACTGCCTCTGACGGATTTACGCCTATTGCCTTAGCAGCACGAAGAAATATATCCGGTTCTGGCTTTCCACGTTCGACTTCATCTCCATATACAACCGCATCAAGATAATCCCACACTCCTATTTCATAAAGTGTTTTCTCAGCACTTTCACGCCTTGTTGATGTAGCAACTGCACACTTTAATCCATTATTTCTTATATATTCAAATATGTCCTTTACGCCCTTTTTAACAGGAATACCTTCTGTTTCCCTTATCTTGTATACATGCTGTGTTCTAAGCTCCTTCGCTTCCCAATAATCTATCACACCCTTGTAATAATCATCAAAGAACTTGCAGCAAAGCTCTGCCGGAGCACCCTTAAAGCTGTCTATAAGCCACATGGGCATATCCACTCCAAGCTGCCCTGCCGCCCATAGCCATCCCTCATTAGACTGTCTTTCTGAATCTATAAGAACGCCATCCATATCAAATATAATGCCTGATACCATTTTTCTTCTCCTAGCAATCAAATGTCGTATTTTTACACTTTATATTATTTAAAGTAACTATAAAAGATATGTTTTATAATTTATAACACTGACCAGCACCTGCAATTTTCAAATTTACCAATTTAGAGATTTTAAACATCTTCTGTCATTGAACTTTCATCCACAATGCCGTCATCTGCACCATCCTTATAAATACTTCTTAACATACTGTCCCGTATAAGACTTCTTAACCTTGGCAACCTCTTCTGGTGTACCCTTTGCAATAACTGTACCACCTCTGTCGCCGCCTTCTGGTCCCATATCTATAATATAATCGGCAGTTTTGATAACGTCAAGATTATGCTCAATAACAACAACAGTGTTACCGCCCTCCGCAAGCTTATGAAGTATATCAACAAGCTTGTGGACATCAGCAAAATGAAGTCCTGTTGTAGGCTCATCAAGAATGTATATAGTCTTTCCTGTACTTCTTTTTGAAAGCTCTGTAGCAAGCTTTATTCTCTGTGCCTCTCCACCTGAAAGCTCTGTAGATGGCTGTCCTAACTTAATGTATGAAAGTCCAACGTCATTAAGAGTTTCTATTTTTCTTCTGACTGATGGCACATTTTCAAAGAAATCAACTGCATCCTCAACTGTCATATCAAGTACATCATATATGCTCTTTCCCTTATACTTAACTTCAAGTGTTTCCCTGTTATAACGCTTTCCGTCACACACTTCACAAGGAACATATACATCAGGCAGGAAATGCATTTCTATCTTGATAATACCATCTCCGGAACAAGCCTCACAACGTCCTCCCTTTACATTAAAGCTGAAACGTCCTTTGTTATAACCTCTTTCCTTAGCATCTGTTGTTGAAGCAAAAAGATCCCTTATCATATCAAATACACCCGTATATGTCGCAGGATTAGAACGTGGAGTTCTTCCTATTGGCGACTGGTCAATATCTATAACCTTATCAAGCTGCTCGATTCCTATAATATCATCATGGTCACCAGCGATACATCTTGCACGGTTTAAAGACTTAGCAAGGTGCTTATACAGAATTTCATTCACTAGGGAACTCTTTCCTGAACCCGATACACCTGTTACACATGTAAATACTCCAAGTGGTATATCAACATCAATATTTTTAAGATTATTCTCCCTTGCACCCTTAACAGTTATCCAGCCTGTCGGCTTTCTTCTCTTAGCCGGCACTGGAATCTTGATTCTTCCGCTAAGATATGCACCTGTAAGCGAATCCTTGCATACCATAATATCAGCTGCTGTTCCTGTCGCAACAACTTCTCCACCATTACGTCCGGCACCCGGTCCTATATCAACAATATAATCTGCGGCACGCATAGTATCTTCATCGTGTTCAACCACAATAACTGAGTTACCAAGGTCACGCAAATGTATAAGTGTCCCAAGCAGCTTGTCGTTATCTCTCTGATGAAGTCCGATACTTGGCTCATCAAGTATATAAGCCACACCAACAAGTCCTGAACCTATCTGTGTCGCAAGTCTTATTCTCTGTGCCTCACCACCTGAAAGCGTACCTGTTGCTCTTGATAATGAAAGATAATCAAGTCCTACATCCATAAGAAACTGTATTCTTGCCTTAATCTCCTTAAGTATATCTGCACCGATAAACTTCTGTCTGTCTGTAAGTTCAAGCTCATCTAAGAACTTCTTTAACTTAACAATAGACATATCCGTAATCTGATATATATTCTTATCTGCTATCGTAACAGCAAGAGATGATGGCTTTAATCTCTGTCCGTGGCAGGATTTACAAGGTCTTATGCGCATGAATTCCTCATACTGCTGCTTTGCACTGTCTGAGTAAGTTTCCCTGTATCTTTTCTCCATATTATGGATAAGGCCTTCAAATGCTATATCGTATTCTCCAACGCCTCTCTGGCCTTTGTAATGCACTTTAACACTTCTGCCCTTAGTACCATTTATAATCATATCCTTAATATCATCTGGATAATCCTTAAATGGTGTTGATAAACTGAAGTTATATTCCTTTGCAAGTGCACTCATAATAGCCCTAGAAAAGCTGCCCTCATCCTTTACAGACTGCCATCCCATACCAACTATAGCTCCCTCATCGATGCTTAATGAATCATCTGGTATAAGAAGCTCTGCATCAAAATTCATTGTATAACCAAGTCCGTAACAATCAGGACACGCACCAAATGGATTGTTGAACGAAAAGCTTCTTGGCTCTATCTCATCTATGCTTATGCCACAATCCGGACACGAAAAGCTCTGTGAAAAGTTAATTGGCTCACCGTCTATAACGTCAACTGTCATAAGTCCCTCTGCAAGCTTAAGTGCTGTTTCTATTGAGTCTGTAAGTCTTTTGTTAATTCCATCTTTAACTACAAGACGGTCAACAACAATTTCTATATTATGCTTCTTGTTCTTATCAAGATTTATCTCATCTGTAAGCTCATACATATTGCCATCAGCAATAACTCTTACATAACCACTCTTTTTAGCCTGTTCAAAAAGCTTCTTATGTTCACCTTTTCTTCCTCTTACAACTGGAGCTAATATCTGTATCTTTGTTCTTTCTGGAAGCTCCATAATAGTATCAACCATCTGGTCTACAGTCTGCTTGTTGATTACTTTGCCACACTTTGGACAATGTGGTGTACCTATTCTTGCATATAATAGTCTGAAATAATCATATATCTCTGTAACAGTTCCAACTGTTGAACGTGGATTTCTGTTAGTTGACTTCTGGTCTATGGAAATAGCTGGTGAAAGTCCTTCTATGCTCTCTACCGCCGGCTTTTCCATCTGTCCTAAGAATTGCCTTGCATATGAAGATAATGACTCCATATATCTTCTCTGGCCTTCTGCATATATAGTGTCAAAGGCAAGACTTGACTTACCAGAACCAGACAGCCCCGTAAGCACTACAAGACTGTCCCTTGGTATATCTACATCAATATTTTTAAGATTATGCTCACTTGCACCTTTTATTCTTATATAATTCCTGTAATCACCTTTTTCCATATTCTATTTTCTCCGTTATTTCTTCTTTCTTAATCCTTAATCGTCTCAGGTACATAAAGCTTTTTCTGTAATCAGCAACTGCTTTTTATAATTCTGACTGCGTAATATTGCTTTTGAACTTATAGCCTCACCTGGTATAATAGCTATTAATTCTATCTGCCTGACTTCTTATCCTCATAAATATACTTATTAATCTCGATCATCTTATCACGAAGCATAGCCGCCTGTTCAAAGTCAAGCTCTGCTGCAGCCTTACGCATATTTTTCTCAATCTGCTTCTTAACCTTTTCAAGATCTTTAATGCTCATAGATTCATAATCTACATCAAGCCTTCCATTTGAATTATCTGCTTCTGCTGCCTTAGATATACTTATAAGATCTCTTACTGCCTTCTTTATAGTCTGAGGGGTTATTCCGTGTACCTCATTGTACTCCTGCTGTATCTTTCTACGTCTTTCCGTCTCAGATATAGCCTTTTCCATAGACTCTGTTATAGTATCTGCATACATAATAACGTGTCCCTCTGCATTTCTGGCAGCTCGTCCTATCGTCTGGATAAGTGAAGTCTCTGTTCTTAAGAAGCCCTCTTTATCAGCATCAAGAATAGCCACAAGACTTATCTCTGGAATATCAAGTCCCTCTCTAAGCAGATTGATACCAACAAGCACATCGAATCCGTCAAGTCGCATATCCCTTATAATCTTCTGTCGCTCTAGTGTATCAATATCCGCATGAAGATACTTGACTCTTATGCCGACTTCCTTAAGATAATCTGTAAGATCCTCTGCCATTCGCTTGGTAAGTGTAGTTACAAGTATCTTGTTCTTTTTCTCAACTTCCTTATTAATCTCACTTATAAGATCATCTATCTGACCCTCTATTGGTCTTACTGTTATCTCAGGATCAAGAAGTCCTGTAGGTCTTATAATCTGTTCTGCCCTCATAAGCTCATGTTCTTCCTCATACCTGCTAGGTGTAGCAGATACAAAAAGCATCTGTGATATCTTGCTCTCAAACTCCTGAAAATTAAGCGGTCTGTTATCCTTCGCTGATGGAAGCCTGAAGCCATAATCAACAAGTGTCGTCTTTCTTGCCTGATCGCCTGCATACATTCCCCTTATCTGTGGAATAGTTATATGTGATTCATCAACAATTATCATAAAATCATCTGGAAAATAATCCATAAGCGTATATGGCGGACACCCTGCCGGAAGCCCTGCTAAATGTCTTGAATAATTCTCAATACCTGAACAGAAGCCTGTTTCCTGCATCATCTCTATATCAAAGTTCGTTCGTTCTTCTATTCTCTGTGCCTCAAGAAGCTTATCCTCACTCTTAAAATACTCTATTCTCTCTGCAAGTTCTTTCTTTATATTATCAATCGCCTTTTCCATCTTCTCTTTTTCAACAACATAATGTGAATTAGGAAATATAGCAACATGGTCAAGGTTACACCTAACCTCACCAGTAAGAGAATCAATCTCGCTTATCCTGTCTATCTCATCTCCAAAGAACTCGACCCTCACAGCATCTCCACTGGAAGCTGACGGATATATCTCTACAACATCTCCCCTTACCCTGAATGTTCCTCTTTTAAAATCCTGGTCATTACGCATATACTGTATATCTATAAGCTTTCTTATCATCTCATCTCTGTCTTTTTCCATACCTGGACGAAGTGATATAACCATATTCTTATAATCAATAGGTGCACCTAATCCATATATACATGAAACTGAAGCAACTATGATTACATCATTTCTTTCAGACAGTGCCGCTGTTGCTGAATGTCTTAACTTATCTATCTCGTCATTAATCGAAGAATCCTTGGCTATATAAGTATCGCTCTGTGGCACATAAGCCTCCGGCTGATAATAATCATAATAAGAAACAAAATACTCTACTGCATTCTCAGGAAAGAATTCTTTCATCTCGCTATATAACTGTGCCGCCAATGTCTTATTATGACTGATAATAAGTGTTGGCTTCTGCACATACTGTATTATGTTCGCCATAGTAAATGTCTTACCAGAGCCTGTAACACCGACAAGGGTCTCGAACTGATTACCCTCTTCAAATCCCTGCACAAGCTTCTCTATTGCACGGGGCTGATCTCCTGTCGGTTTATAAGGAGCGTGTAACTTGAATTCCATAACAATTCTCCCTTCGTTAATCTATAGTAAAATAGTCAACAACAATATTATTTAATAGTATTTACCTTATATATTGATTTTACTACAAATAAATGCCTTTGTCTATTAAAAATAGAACATTTGTTTTATTTTGTGATAAAAATTACCTGACTGCTGATACACAACAGATTTCAACAAACTGCCAATCTGCATATCAGCCATCAGGCTTACTGTAATTTATATATTTTCCATTTGCATATATTTAATTAATCTGTGCTTCCACATTCTTAATTGCCGTATCAAGCTGGGTGTCAACATCTGCATCAGTGTCATATTCCACTACCATATCTGGAGTAACACCTTTTCCGTGTATATCCTGACCCTTTGGTGTAAAATACTTGGCAATTGTGAACTTTATTGCACTTCCATCTGTAAGTGGTTTAACTGTCTGCACAATTCCTTTGCCATATGTCTGGGTTCCAATTATCGTTCCTTTGCCATAATCCTGTATAGCACCTGCAAATATCTCTGAGGCACTGGCACTATTGCCATTTACAATGACTGCCAGTGGCAGATTGAACTCATCATTATCCTGACCTTTATACTCTTTTCTATTGCCCTGCTTATCCTCTGTATACACAATAAGTCCGTCAGGAAGCATATATTTAAGCATACCTACAACCGTATCAAGCAATCCACCTGGATTGTTTCTTATATCAATTACAAGTCCTTTCATACCCTGTGACTGCAAATCTTCAACAGCCGCCTTGAACTGCTTTGTTGTTACCTCCTCAAACTGTGATATCGAAAGATAACCTATATTATTATCAAGAAGTGTATATGACACTGTCTTTGCTTCAACAGCATCTCTTACCGCAGAAAATGTCAGTCGCTCAGTTCCACGAATGACCTCCAGCGTGACAGATGTACCCTTGTCGCCTTTAATAAGTGCAACGGCTGATGAAAGCTCCATACCTGTTATGTCCCTGCCATCAACATTTACAACCCTGTCGCCACTCCTGAGTCCAGCCTGATAACCTGCCCCATTATCATATACATCTACAAGAAGAACACCACCTTCACCGCTAAGCTGGCAGACTGCTCCTATGCCATAGAACTTGCCATTTGTTGACTCCTTTAAGGCTTTATATTCATCCGCTGTATAATACATGGTATACTTGTCACCATATGAACTAAGATACGCCTTGTAAATGTTATCTTTGGCGGTTTCATCATCTACATCACCAAAATAAAAGGATTCAAGCACAGAATCAATTGCATTAAGCTTGCCTTCTACCTCACTTCCAATTCCGTCTGAATCTGTGACTGCATCAGATTGTATATATACATCTCCATTAACACCTATATGAATGTAGCCTTTAGCTATACACACTGCTGCCACACTTAATATTAGAAGTATAACAGCCATAAATGCTGATACAGCACCGATAATCATTCCACTTGCAAAGCCTTGTGATTTCTTCTTTCTTGGCGGCTGTGCATTTCTTCTTAAATCATTCATTCCATACAAATCACCAATATTTACACGATTATCCGAAGCACTATTATTAATTCTGTTTCCGGCATTAATGTCATTATCTGCATTAACATTATTAATTACATTAATGTTATCACCAGCATTAAAATCATCACTATTGACATTATCATTTGAATAAATGTTGTTATTTTGATTGTCCATACCTATATGCCTCTGCATTTATTAAATTTTTATTTGCTTAAGTAGTTCCAAGGTGAAACATAACTTCCGTTATATCTTACATCAAAATGTAGATGAACTCCGTCAGAATCACCTGTTGTTCCCATAAGTGCTATCTTCTGTCCCTTAGTTACATGTGTTCCTGCACTGACAAGAAGCTTTGAAGCATGCAGATATCTTGTATACAATCCACCACCGTGATTAATCATAATATAATTCCCCGCTGATGAACTAAATGTCGCAATTACCACGTCACCATCATACGCCGCATATATAGCATCACCCGCAACGCCTCTGTTAAGTGCACCGATATCAATTCCCTTATGTGGAGAACTTCTACCCTCTGTATCACCATAAGGTGAGGTTATCCTTGTTGACTCTGTAGGCCACTTGAACTTTCCACCATCATATTTTACAACATTGGCACTTCCACTATTCTCCTTGGCCTTAATCTCTGCCTCTATCTTGGCAATATATTCGTCCTGAGCCTTTATATCAGCTTCTATCTTAGCTTTATAATTCTCCTGCTGCTGCTTATTCTTCTGTAATGAAGCCATTTCACTCTTCTTGGTTGACTCAAGCAGTGAAAGTGAAGCTCTCTTATCTTCAAGCTCCTCCTGCTTGGTTACAAGTGTCTCCCTGTCCGTTTCTAACTGTGCTTTGGCGACAGTTATATAAGTAACAGTAGCATTATATTTTTCAAGCATTTCCCTGTCATACTGTGAGATTTTTGTAATATATTCCGCCTTATTAAGCATATCACCCATACTCTGGGAATTCATAAGCAATGCAAAATATGTTTCATCATTATGTTCATACATAAACTGAATTCTAAGCTTCATTGAACTATACTGTTCTTCTGCCTCTATCTCTGCCTGTGCAAGCTTTTCTTCTGTATCCGCTATCTCAGCCTCTATCTGCTCAACCTGCTCATTAACCTCATTAAGCTCGCCATCAACACTGGACATCTGTGCATCAAGCTGGGCAATATAAGCTATCATATCATCGTTCTGTGCCTTTAAGTCTTCAATTATTTTCTCTGTCTGTTCATACTGGCTCTGCAAATCTTTTTTCTTGCTGTTAGCATCATTGAGATTCTGCTTATCATCTCCATATACATCATAATATGACACTGCAAAATATGGTATTACAAGCACAAGTACCATCAACAATGGAATAAGCCTTTTTGCTAATGCTCTCCTCATACAACTCCTCCATTCAGCCAAACCATTTATAAAATGCATACAAACAGCCGCTTAACAATAGCATAACAATCTATACTGTAGGATACCATTTTTATTTTTAAATAGGACTTCCACATATCATATACAATCACATAATATAATCTTCATATATAATACATAATCATATAATTCAATGCAGCAGTCCTATGTCTGGCTAATATTATCTGCTATACATTAGCATGCTTTCTTACGGCAAAGAAGCTTCCTAATGCACCTATTCCGATACCAAGAAGAATTCCTACTGGAACCAGTATTCTGAATACATCATTAACCGGCATAAATGCAAGAATATTCTGAAGTATCGAGAACTTATTCATAACAAAATTAATAATATTCTCATATACAAATCTAAGAATAACTATTGGAATAATTGAACCAACAAGTCCAATTACAATACCTTCTACGAAGAATGGTGCATTAACAAATGCATCTGTAGCACCTATATACTTCATAATAGAAATCTCTTCTTTACGGACAGTAATACCTATTACAATTGTGTTAGTAATAAGGAATATAGATACTGCAAGAAGAATAACTATAATTGCTATTGTTATGTAACTAACAAGTCTTGCGGCACTGGCAAGTCCACTTGCTGTTGCCTCTGAACGGTTAACCTGTCTTATGCCATCAAGATTTTCAAGGTATGTTACAAGTGTAGCCTGACTTGAAGCTTCATTAAGATATATCTCATATGATGAAGAATTAGCAAGAGGATTATCATCCTTGAAACCCTCTGCAAGTTCTGGGTAATCTTTAAAATACTCAGCCTTGTAATTCTCCCACGCTTCATCAGCTGATGTATAATGAATTCTTGACACTTCATTACGCTGGCTTATTGTATCGCCAAGCTTCTTAATATCTGCGTCTGTAAGTCCTTCATCGAAAAATACTGTTACGCATACTTCATTCTCAGCCTTATGAATCATATACTGAAAATTGGATACAAGTGCATAGAATACACCAAAAAGGAATATACACGCTGTAATTGTTGCTATAGACGCAAGAGAGAACAATCTATTACGATAGATGTTCTTTAATCCGTCTTTAATATGATAAAATAACGATCTAATCTTCATAGAAATAACCACCTTTTTCCAAATCACTGATAATCTTGCCTTCGCTCATAGTAATAGTTCTCTTCTTCATCTGCTGAACTATCTCCATATTATGAGTAACAACAAGTACTGTTGTTCCCTGCTTGTTAACCTGATCTAATATCTTCATAATCTCATTAGAATTAGCTGGGTCAAGGTTACCTGTAGGCTCATCGCACAATAATATAGCTGGCTTATTAACCAGTGCTCTGGCTATGGCAACTCTCTGCTGTTCACCACCTGATAACTCATTAGGAAATGACTTATACTTATCAAGAAGTCCTACCATTGAAAGCATAGCAAGAACCCTGCTCTTAATCTTCTTATTAGGAGCTTCGACAACTTTCTGTGCAAATGCAATATTATCGTATATATTACGATCTGGTAAAAGTCTGAAATCCTGAAATACAACACCGATATCTCTTCTAAGATATGGTAACTTCTTTCTTGTAAGTTTATTAAGGTACTTTTTATTAACGTATATCTTACCCGATGTTGGGTCAAGTTCCTTAAGAAGAAGCTTTATAAGAGTTGACTTACCTGAACCACTCTTACCTACTATAAACACGAATTCTCCTTTCTGAACGTGAAGATTAATTCCGTTCAAAGCAGGAACTCCAGATGTATACGTTTTGGTAACATCTTCCATTATAATCATTATTAATATTCCTCCAAATTAGTATGTATCTTTACTTTCCATATATTTCATATATTTAACTACCATAAGTGCAATCTTAAATGTTATGGCATCATCAAACACTCTCAAATCAAGGCCTGTAGTCTTCTGAAGCTTATCTAGTCTGTATACAAGAGTATTTCTGTGGATATATAACTGTCTTGATGTCTCTGATACATTAAGGCTGTTATCAAAGAACTTGTTAATTGTTGATAATGTCTCCTCATCTAAATCATCAGGTGACTTTCCGTCAAATATCTCTCTTATGAACATCTGACAAAGTGGAAGTGGAAGCTGATATATTAAACGTCCAATACCAAGTCTGTTATATGCAACAACATTCTTGTCACTATAGAATATCTTGCCTACATCAAGAGCCATATTAGCTTCCTTGTAAGAACGTGATACTTCTCTTATATCATTAACAATAGTACCATAAGCAATATGTGCAGAACTCATAGCCTCTGTATTTAACATATCTATAATAACTTCTGCTGTCTTATCAAGGTCTTCGTAAGTTTCATTACTCTTAACCTCTCTGACAAGTATTATACTCTTCTCGTCAACTGCTGTGATAAAATCCCTTGTTCTTGAAGCAAATAAAGTTCTTATTGTCTCTAATGCATTAATATCTTTCTCGTGCTTAGTCTCAATAATATATACAACTCTCTTTACATCCGTATCAATATGAAGCTTCTCAGCTCTTGTATACATATCAACCCTTAGAAGATTATCAAGAAGAAGATTCTTTATAAAGTTATCCTTATCAAATCTTTCCTTATAAGCAACTAAAAGATTCTGTATCTGAAATGCTGCAAGCTTTCCTAACATAAATACATCATCAGTTGTTCCCTTAGCCAATATTATATACTCAAGATTGCCATCTTCAACAACCTTAAAGAACTGATATCCATTAACCACCTGACTATCTGCTGGTGAATCTATAAATACAAGTGCATCTGCTGTACATTCAGCAACATTATCAAATGTCTTAGCTACAACCTTGCCCTCTGCATCAATAACACATAAATCAACTCGTGATATTTCTTTTAACCCATCAACGGTTGTCTGTAAAATCTGATTTGAAATCATATTATACTCCATTCCTTCGCATCTTTTTGACATTTACTATATCATTGTAAAGCAAAATGACAAAAAAAAAAAGAGGAAATGTATAGAAATTATACACTTCCTCTAAATTTTATAAAATAATTATATTTGAATAATACAAACATCTAATTATGTATAGTAATTAGTGAGTAATTACCATTTCTGTTTCCTTATCAAATACATGAAGTCTTGCAACATCCATAGCGAATTCAACTTCATCACCTGGACGAGCTGTTGTTCTAGGATTAACCTTAGCTGTACATGTAACATCACCAATTTCATAGTGAAGGTTAACTTCAGCACCAAGTAATTCATATACTCTGATTGTTGACTTAAACTTAGTATCCTGATGAGCAGCGATAAATTCTGGATCATCTTTAACGTCTTCTGGACGGATACCAACTACAACTGTCTTTCCAACATAACCTTCATCGATAAGCTTCTTGCTCTTTTCAGCTGGAAGTTTGATAACAACTTCTTCGCTCATCTTAAGAACTGCCTGTGAACCTTCCTGAGCTACTGTAGCGTCGATAAGATTCATCTGAGGTGAACCAATGAAACCAGCAACGAAAATGTTGTTAGGTGTATTGTAAAGGTTCTGAGGTGTATCTACCTGCTGTATAATACCATCCTTAAGAACTACGATTCTTGTACCAAGTGTCATAGCCTCTGTCTGGTCATGTGTAACGTAGATGATAGTTGTCTGTAATCTCTGATGTAACTTGGAAATCTCAACACGCATCTGTACACGAAGTTTCGCATCAAGGTTTGAAAGTGGCTCATCCATAAGGAATACCTTAGGCTCACGAACAATTGCACGACCCATAGCTACACGCTGTCTCTGACCACCTGATAAAGCCTTTGGCTTTCTGTCAAGTAAGTGCTCAATGTCAAGGATCTTAGCAGCTTCATGAACAGCCTTGTCGATTTTCTCCTTCGGAACCTTTCTTAACTTAAGTCCGAATGCCATGTTGTCATATACTGACATATGTGGATACAGAGCGTAGTTCTGGAATACCATTGCGATATCTCTATCCTTAGGCTCTACGTCATTTACAAGCTTGTCGCCGATCCATAACTCACCTGAGCTGATATCCTCAAGACCTGCGATCATTCTAAGAGTTGTTGACTTACCACATCCTGAAGGTCCAACGAAAATGATGAACTCCTTATCTTCAATTTCAAGGTTGAAATCCTTAACAGCATTGAATCCGTTAGGATATACCTTATAGATGTTCTTAAGTGATAAACTTGCCATTCTGCAAATACCTCCGTAAATATTATATAGTATTGTTTTATTTATTCATTCGTTCTGAACATAGTGTCATTTTACAACATTCCCCTTCTTTAAACCATATGATTATTGCCCAAAAAAAATTTTAATGTTTTGTTTGTTTTGTATACGACCGCAAAAAAACTAACATTTTGACGATTTTCGCATCGATTTAAGAAGATTTAAGACGAGAATTTTGTGAAACCTTCACCAAAAACCTCCGTAACCTGCCCTACAATGAGAAAAGAATTTTCATCAATTGTCCTTATTTTATCTTTTAATTCTACTAATTGCCTACTTGACAAAACAGAAATAATCATTACACGCCCTTCATTCGTGTAACCGCCTCTGGTATTTAATACCGTCACACCTCTTCCAATCTCATTCATGATACAGGCTTTGATCTCTCCACAATGGGAAGAAATAATATATACCAGTTTTCCATGCCGGAGTCCCTGCACGATCACATCGGATAATTTTGTCGATATCGCGATCGCAATAACTGCATACAGCATATTTTCAAATCCAAATGCCAGTCCGCCTGCCACAACGATCGCCAGATCGATCCCGCCAAGAAATAATGGTGCTCCTATATCATGCCGCAGATGATTCAGGATCAATGCCATCAGATCAACCCCGCCGGAGGAAGCATTCTGCCGGAACATCAGCCCATAAGCACAGCCAAACATAACACCGCCAAGGATCATATTCAGCAGTTTATCCTGTGTTGCAAGCGGAAATGTGGGAATAGCCGCCATGAATACTGTTGAAACGGCTGTTGTATATGCTGTCCTTATCATGCTCTTCTTTTCCAATAGAAAATATCCGCAGATAAAAAGAGGTATATTGATCACCAGATTACTCAGCCAGACCGGTATGCCTGTTTCTCCGTTTCCCATCCCTTTTGTCAAATTCTCAATTATAATTCCAATTCCTGTCACACCACCCGGCACGATCTGTTCACTGTTAAAAATCCAGACAACCCCAAGCGACATCAGAAATGCTGCCACCGTAAGCAATGCATATGTTTCTATCACTTCGCCAATATTTTTCATATAAACCGCCTTTCATACAGTTTTTTATAGTATGTCCGATTTATTCCAGTGTAGTCATGTGCATCTAAAACAAAAAGCAGGTACTGTCACACTTCTGTGACAATACCTGTTTTTTGTATGGGCAACCTGTACAAATACATGTTCTTCCAGTTGTTCTGTTTAATTTTTAATATCGCTAGTTCCTATAATAACGATAATATCATATCCATCAATTGATACATCACAATCAGATGCGCTTACGGAATCTACCGTTGACATCTCCGGCGAAGTTAATTCAGCAGCAAGATCTGCTCCATCATATGAACCGGATACACATACCTTTGAGGTTGCAATTGCAGACTGTGTATACGTACCAACTTCTACAGAAGTATAGCCCTTGCCTTCTAATGCTGTCTTCCATGCACCGGCAACGCCACTTGTTCCTGTCGCATTGATAACAAGGATCTTCGCATCTGTGGAAGCAACAGAACCTGATTCGTCTGAGTCATCTGATCCACTGTTTTCTCCATCTCCATTCTTGAAGGTAGGATCATTTTCATCTCCTGCTTCTGTTACAATTTCTTTTCCGTTTGTTGTTTTCTTACTGTCTTTCAGAGAATTATTCTTTACTAAGGTCTTTATAAGCAGTGCTCCCATAATAACTATTCCGATTGCAAGAATAATTACAAGTGCTCTGAGCATTGTTTCCAGAAATAATCTCAATACTTTTTTTCCCATTTTCTGGCCTCCATTTAATATATACTATAATGCATCCTAGGAACATCCGATTGTTCTTAAAACAGCCTACCAGTTCCATGCATCACAAATGCACCAAAAAAAAATACTTTTCTATGATTCTTCATTATATCTAAAAATCACCTAATGAGTATACCAAACGTACTTTTAAATTTCAACCTGCATTTCCAATTTCTTATTTATCCGCGGCAAATGATCGACCAATATAATATACAATCCTGTATTTTGTCCATTTTCCCGACATAAAAAAAGAATCCTTATATGTTTTCATACAAGAATCCTTTTCCACTTCTATACTCTCTGTTTTAAAAATCAACCGATTCCATATATTTTTACTTCTGTACCCGTTTTTTCCCACAGACCTCACAGACTTCTCCACTATTTACATGTCCGCAGCCCCAGCATGTCCACTCTGAAGCCTCTGTTCCCTTCTTCGGCTGCTGGCTGGTTGTCATTGTAAAATTCTTCGATACGATCTCAACATTGCCATCTTTATCTACTGTCGTTTTCAAATCTGCCAATGTATTTGCCGCAGCAACCTCACTCTTTTTCTTTTTAATAAACTTTATTCCCATAATCTCTACCCCATACCTGCGCAACTTTGCATAGATTATTTTATAGCAATATGAACAATTTTTCAATAGATAATTATGGAAAATGCAAAACGTTTACCAGACTACTGCCAGCCACCATCAAAGGTCAGGACCTGACCGGTCAGATAACTGCCGGCATTTGCTGCCGTTACGATAAAATCTGCGGCTTCTTTCTCAGTAGCCATCCTGCCAAACGGAATCTCCTCTTCCAGAGCTGTTTTTTCTTCCAATGACAGATGTCCATTCATCGTAGTATCAATTGCACCAAATGCGATGGCATTTACCGCGATGCCGCTTGGGGCGAGTTCCTTCGCAAGAGCCTTTGTGAATGCATTGACCGCACCTTTGGTCGCTGAATACGCTACCTCACAGGAGGCTCCGACATTGCCCCATACAGATGAAATGTTGATAATACGTCCCTTATGTGCATGCACCATGTACGGCACAACCTGACGGCATGTGTTAAATACTGACGTTATATTCGTATCTATAATTCTTTTCCAGTCCGTTTCATCCATATCCGTCAGTAGTCCGACATAAGAAATTCCGGCATTATTGACCAACAGATCAATCTTCTCACCAAAATGTTCGGTTACATGTTCTATAAACTGCTTTACAAATGTAAAATCTCCGGCATCACCGGTCTCTGCATAACAATCTGTGCCCTGCGCAAGTATCTTCTGTTGAACCTCTTTCAGCTTTTCCGGATGACGAAATGACGTTATGGCTATTTTTTTATATTGTTGTGCAAGGGCTTCCGCCGTTGCTGCACCAATTCCTGTTGATGCCCCGATAACTATTGCTGTTTTCTGCTCCATTCTTTCTGTTCTCGCTGTTCTTTCTATTTAAAATGTGATACCCAACAGATTGATCAACAACCCCCAGCACACACTAGTAACATACAAGGTTCCAACGACCATAATGTTTTCTTTCAATCTGTGGCGGTTCATACGGAACAATACCAGAAGTCCTACGCCTGCGCTGACAAGCAGGCCTGACATCATTGCTCCGGCACTGAGCATACCATCCAGATAAAGCTCCGTAATAATAACAGATGGTGCGCAGTTTGGTATCAGTCCAATCAGTGCTGCCATTGCTTCTCCAAGGAACGGTACATCACCAAGAAGTCTTCCAATCGCATCTTCCCCTGCGATACCGATAATAATATTTAACACAAAGGATACCGCCAGAATAAATACCGTGATCTTCAAGGTGTGCTTTAATGCCGACATCCAGATTCCGTCCTCGCAGTTGCAGTGTTCCTGCTCGCACAGATCATGGATATGTTTATCTTCTATGTCTGTACCATCATAGTGGATATGTCCATGATGTGTGTGTGTACTTTTTCCATCGTCGGTATGAATAATTTTTTCATCATGCACATGCACACTTTTTCCATTATGTGTATGAGTATCTTTATAATTATGTGTACATTCTGCATTGACTGTCGGTGTTGCCTGAACGGAATATCCAGAATGCTCTGATTCATCTGCACCATCTGTATTTTTAGAATTATCGCTTTTTGAAGACGCTGTATGCTTCGTTTTTCTTCCTGCCAGATATCTTCTGCGGATATATTTATTTGCAAGATCGACTGCATAACCTGTAACGATCGCAATGCACATTTTTGCAAGCAGGATACGAATAATTGTACCGGCATTTACTGTATGCGAAATAAAGATTGGGAGCATCTCATCAGAGGTTGACATAAATACTGCAAGCACAACTCCTGCTGTGATCACGCCACCGCTGTAAAGGTTCGCTGCCACACAGGAAAATCCACACTGTGGAACGATTCCAAGTACTCCACCTGCCAACGGACCAAACGCACCGGCAGACTGCATATATTGCTTCTGCTTTTCTTCTGTTCTCTGCTCCAACCATTCCATCAGCAGATATGTCACTAATAAAAATGGTATTAATTTTACACTATCGATCAGTGCATCTGAAAACGAATCAAATAATAATTCCATACTATCCATCTCATTCCTGAAAATATAATTTGCAACCAAGTTGCATTATCAGATTATAGCATTATTTTGCCCAATGTCAACTCCTATTATCAGAAATATTCAATTTTCAGCATGGAAATTCCTGTTATCTGGTTTTATTTTTCTGTTTCTTTTCTTTCTTACTGCATTCGTCGCAGACACCATATAAAATGGAATCCTTGCAGCAAAGTGTGAACCCATGATCAGACAAAATGTGCTCTGATATCTCTTTCATGAAATCACAGTCCAGATGGATGACCTTTCCACATTCGGAGCATTGCAGATGTAGATGCTTCTGACACCTGGATGGCTGTTCTACATACTGATATCCTGCTTTTTCGCCCTTATCAGCCACATATTTCATCAGTGTCTTCTCTGCGACCAGCTTATCCAGATATCGGTATACAGTTGTTTTATTTACCGAACACTCTTCCTGATCCATATGCCGTATAATATCCGACACATGAACGGCACGATCTTTATTCCGGATCAGATAATCAAGGATCATCTGTCTGCTCTTTGTCTGATATTCATGTTTACGTTCCATCTCAATTCCTGCTTTCTATCTGTTCTTAAGTCTCCACTATGTAAGCTGTTATTCTATGCAGTATCAATCTGCTGTCACATTATCTGCTTTTTGTTACACATTCTATCTATACTTTATCTTCCTACTGCATATTCTAATTACTGCTGCACATTGTCCTGCATCTGCACCGGTACTCCCTGATAATAAGGTGTATTCGGGATATTTCTGAGATCCTGATTTCTCATATACCGAAGATATGCCAGCCCCTCATCAGAATATCCAAATCTCGCATTTGGACATGCCTGTGCAAGTACATTCAACAACTCCTGTTTACTCTTTTTCCCTCTTGCCAGTACATTAACAGCAACACGGTTCTTTTGAAAACGATTTTCGATTACATATTCACTTCCGGTTGGAATAAAGTTCGTCGATGTAGTATGCAGATAGATCAGATATACATCCCAGAGCCAGGTCATCTGTGTCGGCTGCTTCTTATTCGCAAGCACCTTATCGGAAATCAATACATATTGGTCTTCATATATTATATGTGAATATAACTGATCTGCCATCTCCAAAAGCTGCGGGTTATTTTTCAAATAGCCGGTTTTTTCAGGTCTTACAATATTACGAATCCCTATTATGATAAATACAATTCCTAATAATGCAAATAAACCAAACAAAATGATCATACCCATTCCGTCATCTGCATTATCTGACATCACACCTATTGTGATCAATCCGAAAATCAGCATTAACACCGCTCCGCCGACAACCGCTGTGATTCCACCTTTTTTTATTTTTGCCAGTACAATATCTCTCCCCATATGAAGATCCTCCTTTTTTATGTAAAAAGTATATAATATCTATATTATACGAAAAGGTCTCCATAGATTCAATCAAAAACTTTCCATAAAATCATTATAGATTGTATCTGCATATCCCGAAATAAAGCGTTATTGAATTTTCTTTTCTATAATGTCTTTCTCGCAAAAAACCCCGAAACCGCATATCACGATTCCGGGGTCTTATATTAACATTTACTATATAATAATTATCGTTAGATTTTGACCGGCATTTGATTAGCAAACACCCTGAGCAAGCATAGCTTCTACAACCTTTTCGAAACCGGCAATGTTAGCACCTGCAACATAGTCGCCTTCTACACCGTAACGCTTAGCAGCGTCGCTGATGTTTGCGTAGATTGTCTCCATGATTCCCTTTAACTTGCCGTCAACTTCTTCAAATGTCCATGAAAGTCTCTCAGAGTTCTGGCTCATTTCAAGCGCAGATGTAGCAACACCACCGGCGTTAGCAGCCTTACCACCTACGAATAATACGCCATTCTCCTGTAAGTACTTAGTAGCCTCTAATGTTGTAGGCATGTTAGCACCCTCTGTTACAGAGATAACACCATTTGCAACTAATGCCTTAGCATCGTCTAAGTCTAACTCGTTCTGAGTAGCACATGGTAATGCGATATCACCCTTAACATTCCATACACCGTGCTCACCGTTCTTCTTCTCATGGTATTCAGCGCTTGGTCTTGCTGCTGCGTACTCTGTAAGACGTGCTCTCTTAACTTCCTTAACTTCCTTAAGTAAGTCAACATCGATTCCTTCCGGATCATAGATCCAACCTGTTGAATCGGAGCATGTTACACACTTAGCGCCTAACTGATGTGCCTTCTGGATTGCGTAGATTGCAACGTTACCAGCACCAGATACGATACAAGTCTTACCAGCGATATCAATACCATGATCCTTTAATAATGCGTTTGTTAAGTATAATAAACCATATCCTGTAGCTTCTGTACGAGCAAGTGATCCACCATATGTAAGTCCCTTACCTGTAAGAACACCTTCGTAGGATCCACGGATTCTCTTATACTGTCCGAATAAGAAACCGATCTCTCTTCCGCCTGTTCCGATATCACCAGCAGGAACATCGACATCTGCTCCGATGTACTTGCAAAGCTCTGTCATAAAGCTCTGGCAGAATGCCATGATCTCTCTATCTGATTTGCCCTTAGGATCAAAATCAGAACCACCTTTACCACCACCGATTGGAAGTGTTGTCAGTGAATTCTTAAATACCTGCTCAAATCCAAGGAACTTGATAATACCTAAATTAACTGAAGGATGAAGTCTTAATCCTCCCTTGTATGGTCCAATAGAATTGTTAAACTGTACACGGAAACCTCTGTTTACCTGAACCTGTCCATTGTCATCTACCCAAGGTACTCTGAACATAATCTGTCTGTCCGGCTCTGTGATTCTTTCAAGAATCGCATTCTTTCTGTAGAGCTCCTCGTTTGCATCGATACAAGGTCTAAGTGAATCAAGAACCTCTGTTACTGCCTGTAAAAATTCTGGCTGGTCAGCATTTTTCTTCTTTACGATCTCCAGCACTTCATCAACGTATGACATCTTAAAATCCTCCTTAAATTAATTATAAGTAAATCGCATCTCTGCGAAATTCATTTGGAGTAGTATTTTCTCTTTAAGAAAATTTCCACTTAAGATTATAAACAATAGACTTGAATTTATCAAGTAAAAATATGATTTTTATGAATTTTTTTATCTTTTTAATGAAAAAGCAGGATTTTCTTAAGTTACAATGCGCTAAAGTGCTAGCAAATTAGCGGGATTTACAGGTCTTCCATCTCTGCCTTGATCTCATCCTCCGTTGCTGCCATTGCCTGTAATGTCATGGTCAGAAGCTTCTCAAGCTCCCAGTTAAGCTGTGCAGCACCACGTTCAATCACTTCTCTGGAACAACCTGCGGCAAATCCCTTGCTCTTGTATTTTTTCTTCAGAGATTTCAATTCCATATCCTTTGTACTCTTTGACGGACGCATCAATGCCGCCGCCCAGATCAGGCCTGTCAGTTCATCTGCTGCAAACAGAACCTTCTCCATCTCATGAACCGGCTCTACATCGATGGTTGTACCACATTCCACTGTAATTCCATAACCATGAGAACAGACCGCATGAATAATATCCTCTGACACACCACCATCTCTTAACAGCTCTGGTGCTTTCAGACAATGCTCTGCTGGATACAGTTCAAAATCAATATCATGAAGCAGACCTACGATGCCCCAGTATTCAGCATCTTCACCATAGCCAAGTTCATTTGCATACCATTTCATAACAGCCTCAACTGTAAGCGCATGCTGAATATGGAATGGATCTTTATTATATTTCTTCAGTAATTCAAACGCGTCATCTCTTGCAATATATTCCTTCAATGTCATAACCTCTTCTCAGTATATTTTTAATAATTTTATGTTCAATATCTCGTGAGCATAGTTCTATCACTTTATACCGCATCTCAAAATAGACTCCATTTTTTTAATCGATATATAAATCCAAAAATAAATGGATGGTATTACTATTAAACGTCTTGCGGAATAATAGATAATACCATCCTTTATTTTGTTTCAAAGACTATATATTAATTGAGTCCTTTGAGGTACTCATCAATGCCCTTTGCTGCTGCCTTTCCGGCTCCCATAGCAAGGATAACTGTAGCTGCACCGGTAACTGCATCACCACCGGCATATACACCTGTCTTTGTGGTCTGTCCGTTTGCCTCATCGGCAACGATACATTTCCACTTATTTGTATCAAGTCCCTTTGTTGTAGATGAAATCAGCGGG
>OGCO01002425.1_pt1 | contig 24525 bp, 21 predicted proteins | sample 1570171 | NCBI WGS metagenome assembly OGCO01 (sample SAMEA4370583, study PRJEB24528) | human gut metagenome
TGATGAAGCGCACGGTGCTGATCGCCAACACCTCCGATATGCCCGTGGCCGCCCGTGAGGCGTCCATCTACACCGGCATCACCATCGCCGAGTACTTCCGCGACATGGGCTACGACGTGGCCGTCATCGCCGACTCCACCTCCCGCTGGGCCGAAGCTCTGCGTGAGATGTCCGGCCGTCTGGAAGAGATGCCCGGTGAGGAAGGCTACCCCGCCTACCTGGCCAGCCGTATCGCCGAGTTCTACGAGCGCGCCGGCGTGGTCCAGTGCCTCGGCTCCGACGAGGAGCGCCGCGGCAGCCTGACCGCCGTGGGCGCAGTCTCCCCTCCCGGCGGCGACCTGTCCGAGCCTGTCAGCCAGGGCACCATGCGCATCGTCAAGGTGTTCTGGAGTCTGGACTCCTCCCTGGCCTATCGCCGTCACTTCCCCGCCATCAACTGGCTGAACTCCTACTCCCTGTATCTGGACAACCTGAAGCCCTGGTTCGACGAAAATCTGGGCGAGAGCTTCCTCAAGAACCGCACCCGCGCCATGACCATCCTTCAGGAGGAGTCCTCCCTGAACGAGATCGTCCAGCTGGTCGGTAAGGACAGCCTGGGCGCCGCCGATCAGCTCACGCTGGAGACCGCCAAGATGATCCGCGAGGACTTCCTGCAGCAGAACGCCTTTGTGGACATCGACTCCTTCTCCGACTATCGCCGTCAGGCCATGATGATGCAGCTGATCCTCGATTATGACAACCAGTGCCGCGCTGCCATTCAGAAGGGCGCCAGCGTGTCTGACCTGTTCGCCATCGGCGCCCGCGCCGGCATCGGCCGCGCCAAGAGTGTGCCCGTGGATCAGTACGAGCAGACCTATGCCCGTATCGCCGAGGAGATGACCAGTCAGATCGAAGAGATCGCTGAGAGAGGAGAGGTTGACTGATGATTAAAGAATACCGCACGATCCAGGAGATCGCCTCCCCTCTGATGGTGGTCGATCATGTCCAGGGCGTCACCTATGACGAGCTGGCCGAGGTGGAGCTGACCGACGGCTCCATCCGCCGCGCCAAGGTGCTGGAGGTCAACGGCGACAAGGCCGTTGTCCAGCTGTTCTCCTCCGCCGCCGGCATCAACCTGGCCCAATCCAAGGTCCGCTTCCTCGGCCATCCCCTTCAGCTGGCCGTCAGCGGCGATATGCTGGGCCGCGTGTTCAACGGCATGGGCGAGCCCATCGACGGCGGCCCCGAGATTCTGGCCGAGGAGTACCGCGACATCAACGGTCTGGCCATGAACCCCGCCGCCCGCAACTATCCCAACGAGTTTATTCAGACCGGCATTTCCACCATCGACGGTCTGAACACGCTGGTCCGCGGCCAGAAGTTGCCCATCTTCTCCGGCTCTGGTCTGCCCCACGCGCAGCTGGCCGCTCAGATTGCCCGTCAGGCCAAGGTTCTGGACGGCGCCAGCAACTTCGCCGTCGTGTTTGCCGCCATCGGCATCACCTTTGAGGAGTCCGAGTACTTCGTACAGGAGTTCCGCCGCACCGGCGCCATCGACCGCACCGTGCTGTTCACCAACCTGGCTAACGACCCCGCCGTCGAGCGTATCGCCACCCCCCGTATGGCGCTGACCGCCGCCGAGTATCTGGCCTTTGAGAAGAACATGCACGTTCTGGTCATCATGACCGACATCACCAACTACGCCGAGGCTCTGCGCGAGATCTCCGCGGCCAAGAAGGAAGTTCCCGGCCGCCGCGGCTACCCCGGCTACCTGTACACCGACCTGGCCACCATGTACGAGCGCGCCGGCCGCCAGCTGGGCAAGGAAGGCTCCATCACCATGATCCCCATCCTGACCATGCCCGAGGACGACAAGACCCACCCCATCCCCGACCTGACCGGCTATATCACCGAGGGTCAGATCATCCTGAGCCGCGAGCTGTACCGCAAGGGCATCGTGCCTCCCGTGGATGTGCTGCCTTCCCTGAGCCGTCTGAAGGACAAGGGCATCGGCGAGGGCAAGACCCGCGAGGATCACTCCGGCACCATGAACCAGCTCTTCGCCGCCTACGCTACCGGCAAGGAGGCCAAAGAACTGATGAGCATTCTGGGCGAGGCCGCCCTGTCCCCCACCGATCTGCTCTACGCCAAGTTCGCAGAGGAGTTCGAGAAGCGCTATGTGGCCCAGGGCCCCGAGGAGAACCGCTCCATTGAGGAGACCCTGAACCTGGGTTGGGAGCTTCTGAGCATCCTGCCCGTGAACGAGCTGAAGCGGATCAAAGAGGAGCACATCGCCAAGTATCTGCCCAAGAAAGACGCCGAATAAGGGGGATTTCGCATGGCAAACACCACTGTTAGCGCCACCCGCATGGAGCTGACCCGGCTGAAGGGCCGGCTCAAGACCGCCACCCGGGGGCATAAGCTGCTCAAGGACAAGCGGGACGAGCTCATGAAGCAGTTCCTCGATGTGGTGCGGGAAAACCGCGAGATCCGTCAGCGCGTGGAGGAGGGCCTGAAGCAGGCCCATGCCTCTTTCACCGTGGCCTCCGCCCTGATGAGCGCCGAGATGCTGGAGCAGTCTCTGCTCTATCCCAAGCAGAGCGTGGAACTGGGCATGACCACCAAAAACATCATGTCCGTCAACGTGCCGGAGTATCACTTCAGCACTGCCGGCGGCGCCGCCGGGGACATCTACCCCTACGGCTTCGCCATGACCAGTTGTGAGCTGGACGGCGCGGTGGACGCCCTGTCCTCCGTATTTCAGGATATGCTGAAGCTGGCGCAGATCGAAAAGACCACCCAGCTGCTGGCGGAGGAGATCGAAAAGACCCGCCGCCGCGTCAACGCGCTGGAATACGTCATGATCCCCCAGACCGAGGAGAGCATCAAGTACATCTCCATGAAGCTGGAGGAAAATGACCGTAACTCCACTACCCGCCTGATGAAGGTCAAGGACATGATGCTTCAGCAGGCCATTGAGCAGAAGCGCCGCGAGGATGCGGAAGCGATCGCCGAAGCGGAAGCCGAGGGCGCGTAAGCGCGATTCCCGGAACGGCTTTCGCCCTTTCCGGCAACAAAATAAAAGAGGGACGGTTTTTATAACCGTCCCTCTTTTGTCGTCTCGTCACAGTCCGCAGCACAGCGCTGGTCTCACAGAGTTCCGCCCTCCGCCGAGGGCAGAATAATCCTGAAAGCCGGCGGAATTCACTTCCGCCGGCTTTCTCTGCTCAGTATGCAAGTGCGCGAGCTGTCCGTCAGCGGCGGCAGTTCGTTTGCGCAGTGGACTGTACCCCCCCTCGCAGAAAAGGGCTCACCCACACAGTGGGCGAGCCCTTTTTGAGAATTTAAATCAGATCGCTCTCGACCTGCACATGGTCGGTGCCGTGCGCCTCGAACTCCGCCATATAGGCGTCCATGCGTCGGGTCAGCTCAGCAAAGTTGCTCTCGTCGATGGCGGCGTCGTCCATGTCCCGCCGCGCCAGCTCCTCCGCCAGAATGTCGAAGAACACTGCGTCCTCATAATCGGCAATGGCCTCGTGAATGCCGCCCTCGGCAAAGGCCCGGGAGGGCACCACCTCGCCCTGCCACAGCTCCGCCAGCGCGGGCATTCCCTCCTGCGCCGCCTTGGCAAACAACAGGGACTCCACCTCGTCATAATCCCGGAACCGGTCTTCGCCCCGGGCGGAATTCAAGACCCAGTTTCCAATATACGCCATATCCAGCAGACGCCGGAACTGCTTTGTTGTCAAGTGAAGATCCACAGAGGATCGCCTCCTTTCCCCGCCGACACGCGGAGACCTTCCAACCGTGCGCACTGCGCGCTCTATTGGTACGATTATTATAGTCTATTCTGCCGGAAAGTCAATCGTGCCGGGGGTGACAAAGGATAACAAAAAGCGTGAAATGATTTACTTGTCCGGCGCGTTGTGCTATCATGATATATTAAAGTGTACCTACTTTTGCACAAGTGATACCGTCCGCTTCTTTGGCGGACACTGGAGGTAATCTCATGGATAACCGCCCCATCGGCGTGTTTGATTCCGGCCTCGGCGGCCTGACCGCCGTGCGCCGTCTGGCGGCGCTGCTGCCCAATGAAAACATCATCTACTTCGGCGACACCGGACGGGTGCCCTACGGCACCCGCTCCCGGGAGATCATCCGTCGCTATGCCATGCAGGATGTCAACTTCCTGCGCAGCTTTGACCTGAAGGCCATTGTCATCGCCTGCGGCACCGTGTCCTCCATCGCGCTGGACGACTTGCGAGCCCAGACCGACCTGCCCATCTTCGGCGTGGTGTTCCCCACCGCCAAGAGGGCGGCGCAGGTGACAAAAAACGGAAGGGTTGGCATTATCGCCACCCCCGCCACCATCCGCACCGGGGCCTATGACCGGGTGATCCGGGCGGAAAACCCGAATGTGACGCTGACCGCCCGCTCCTGCCCGCTGTTCGTGCCGCTGGTGGAGAATGGCCGCACCCGGCCCGGCGATGTGGTCATCGAGACCATCGCAGCGGAATATCTCGCCCCCGTCCGAGCCGCCGGGGTGGACACCCTGATCATGGGGTGCACCCACTATCCCCTGCTCACCGACGTGATCGGCGCCTATATGGGGCCGGGCGTCACTCTGCTGGACTCCGGCGCCGAGGTGGCCGAGGAGCTGGCCGGCTATCTGCGCGAGCACGATCTGCGCGCCGACCTGACTCAGCGCGGCGCCTGCCGCTGGTATGTCAGCGACAGCGTGGAGTCCTTCCACGATCTGGCCTCCATCTTCCTTGACCGGGAGGTCACCGAGCCGGTGGAGCAGATCGCCATCGAAAATTACTGACCCTTCAGGAGAACCGAAACTATGGAAAAAGACGTTATCATCTCGATCCGGGGCACCCAGGACTACTCCGGCACCGATCCCGACACCATGGAACTGGTGACCGAGGGCAAGCTGGCGGTGCAGGACAGCGCACTGTGTCTGAGCTACGAGGAGAGCGAGCTCACCGGCATGGAGGGCACCACCACCGTCTTTCAGGTGGAGCCGGAAAAGGTGACCCTGCTCCGGCTGGGCAGTGTCCAGTCGGAAATGGTATTTGAAGAGGGCCGCCGCCATATGTCCCTCTACTCCACCCCTTACGGCAATATGGAGATCGGCGTCCGGGCCCGCCGCCTGAATTCCACGCTGGAGCTGACCGGCGGACGGCTGGAGATCGACTACGACATTGAGATCAATCATATGCTGGCCGGGCAGAGTCTGTTCCGCATCGACGTGCGGGAAAATACGCCGGTCAAGAGCTGAGATGCCGGACCCGCTGACTGCGGCCCGCCTGAAAGCCGCCGCACTGCTGACCGAAGCCGCCCGCAGTCTTGGAAGCAGCGCCGTGTGTCCCGTCCGATCCGTCCGCTTTCGTCCGGACGGCAAGGGCGGCGAGCTGGCCTCCCCCTTCCCCATGACCGCCCATCTGGACGCCGGTGCGCTGGCACAGGCCGTGAGCGCCGATGCGTTTTTTGAGCGCACCGCCCCCTCCGGGGCGTGGATCGCGCTGGAGCTGAGCGAGGAATGGCGGGACGCCGTCCGACACTGGGCGCCACCGGAGGGAAAGCTGGCCGCCGCCACACCCCCCGTTCCCGCATTTTCTGCAAGAATTGACGCCGACCTGTGGCGGCTGGATGCGCTGGCCGAGAGGTGCGACCCGTTCACCGCCGCCCGGCTTGACCGGGGCAATCCCGCATGGCGGGTGCGGCGGGGCACAGAACTGGCCGGACAGAACCGGGGCCGCAATGCCCATGACCGTCGGCTCGTCAACGAAGCGGCGCTTCTCTACGCCCTGCTGGCGGGAGACAGCGCCCCAAAAGCGGCTCAGCAGCTCATCGCACTGGCTGACCGATATCTCTCTTCCCCCGCCGAGGACGCACTGGTACACCGTGCATTGGCCGCCGGCTGGCAGGCGGTGGGATTATAAACCTGCGCATCAACGGCTTCCCCCTTGGGGAGTAAGCCCGAAACAGGAATGCGCCAGCGGCGCATTCCCAGGCGAGTGCTAAACGCTGAAGGCGCTCCAAAGTTAAGGCTTTCTGCGAAGCAGACTGATGAGGGGCAAGTCTAGGATAATTTCCCTTTCGACGCCACCTCATCCGGTTCGCTCTGCTCACCACCTTCCCCTCAAGGGGAAGGCTTTTCACCAACCACAATTCAAAGCGAGGTGCTTACCCTATGGCCACTAAGGTACTCATTGTAGAAGACGACAGCAACATCGCCCAGCTGCTCCAGCTTTATCTGGAGAAAGAGGGCTTTGAGACCAGGATCGCCCCGGACGGCGGCAAGGGCGTGGAGGAATTCCGCGCCTGGGAACCGGGTCTGGTTCTGCTGGACATCATGCTGCCCGTGATGGACGGCTGGGCAGTCTGCCGCAAGATCCGGGAGACCAGCAAGACTCCCATCATCATGATGACCGCCAAGGGTCAGACTGAGGACAAGGTCAACGGCCTTGAAATGGGCGCGGATGACTATATCGTCAAACCCTTTGAAATGAAGGAAGTGCTGGCCCGCATCCACGCGGTGCTGCGCCGCTTCGGCGACGGCGGCGACTCCGGCGCGGAAAAGAAGCTGACCTTTGACAAGCTGGTCATCAATCTGGACTCCTATGAGCTGCTGGTGGACGGCAAGCGGGTGGATACGCCCCCGAAAGAGATGGAGCTGCTCTATCACCTGGCCTCCGCCCCCAACCGGGTATTCACCCGCAACCAGCTGCTGGACGAGGTCTGGGGCTTCGACTACTTCGGCGACAGCCGCACTGTGGACGTGCACATCAAGCGCCTGCGGGAGAAGTTGGAAGGCGTCAGCGACCAGTGGAGCCTGAAAACCGTCTGGGGCGTCGGCTACAAGTTTGAAGTTGTGGAGAACGCCGCGAAATGAGAAACAATCTCTTTCGGCGCCAGTTCCTGCTGACCGCCGGGCTGATCCTGCTGTCCTTCATTCTGCTGGCTGCCTCGTTCACGGCCCTGAGCTATCGCTATATGGTGCGCGAAAAAAAAGAGAGCATGGAAGAAAACGTCAGCTATGCCGCCAGCATGACGCAGGTCATCCTTCAGCGGGGGTTTGACCCGGCGGAGGACGCCTTTCCCATCTACGGCCCCGCCCTGTCTCACATCTCCGATTCCGATCTGGTACTCTGTGACGCCAGCGGCGCCGTTCTTCGCTATATAGCCGACGGCGCCGATGACCTGGACTATGTGGGCAGCACGATCTCCTCTGATGTGACAAGTCAAATGATCCAAAACGGCATCTACTCCGGCATGTCCGACCTCGGCATCTACTCCGGCGTCCACTTTGCCGCCGGCGCCCCCATCTGCATTCCGACCGTTCAGGGGGACAGCGTGCAGTATTTCATCTTCATGACCGCTTCCGCCACCGATCTGGTGGTGCTGTGGAAATCGCTGGCCACACTGTTCTTCTTTGTGGCCGTGATCGTAATGTGCGTCGCCTGCATCGCCTGCTCCATCTTCTCCATGCAGCAGGTAAAGCCCCTGCGGGAGATGGCCGACGCGGTGCGCCGCTTCGGCATGGGAGAATACGATGTCCGGGTGGATGACACCGGGCACAAGGACGAGATCGGTGACCTGGCCTCCGCTTTCAACGCCATGGCCGACTCGCTGGCCAACTCGGAAAAGCGCCGCCAGGAGTTCGTGGCCAACATCTCCCACGAACTGAAAACCCCCATGACCACCATCTCCGGCTTCACCAATGGCATTCTGGACGGCACCATTCCGCCCGAAAAAGTCAACGACTCTCTTCAGGTCATCTCCTCCGAGACCGCCCGGCTCAGCCGCCTGGTGCGGCGTATGCTGGACGTCAGCGCCCTTCAGGCCCGTGAATCCGTCCAGAGCCAGGTGGAATTCGACATCAGTGAGACAATGGTGCAGGTTATGATCTCACTGGAGGGCAAGATCAAGAACCGTCAGCTGGACATGGACGTCCATATCCCCGACGACCCGGTGCGCGTCTGGGGCGATCCGGACGGCATCACCCAGGTGTGCTACAATCTGCTGGACAACGCGGCCAAATTTGCCGCCCCCGGCACCGCCATCGCCGTCACCATCACGACAAAGGGCACCAAGGCCTACATCTCCGTCAAGAACCAGGGCGAGACCATTCCGCCTGACGAACTGAACATGATCTTTGACCGCTTCCATAAGTCCGACCGCTCCCGCAGCATCGACAAGGAGGGCGTGGGCCTGGGGCTCTACATCGTCAAGACCATTCTGAACAACCACAAGGAAAACATCACCGTCACCAGCAAAGACGGTGTGACCGAATTCATCTTCACCCTGACGCTGGCCGGCTGACTTGCGTCAGAGCGCGCCGGAAGGAGACGCCAATGGACGACTGGAATCAGAACAACAGCAGCTGGAGCGGCTACGGGGATGACCCGTGGGATATGCCGCCCAAGACGTCCGCCCGTCCCCAGCGCCACGCCAGTCGGGACGAATCCGCAGGGCACAGCGCGGCTCCCGGCCACACCATCGGCTCCTGTGATGCGGACTACGCCAATGAAGCCGTCAACCCGGGTCGAAAGAGGTTCCGCTGGCGGAGGATCGTGCTCCCCCTCGTCGTCGCCCTGATCGCGGCGGGCACCGCGCTGGTGATCCGCTCCAAGCTGTACCGGCTCTACTCCGTCGTCTCCCCCGCCCCCTCTGGCTTTGGCACCGCGGACAGCAGTGGGAACTCTGACAACGATTTTTCCGTGGACATTGATCCCGATGGAGAGTCGGACGACAGAGACGAGAGCGAGGCAGAGCTCACCGGTCCCAGCGACATCGCCCGCTACACGCCGGACGGCTCCTTTACGCTGGAGACCGTCTCCCGTGCCGGGATGGAGGAGCTGAGTTATCAGGAGATCTACGCCCGGGTGGCCCCCAGCGTGGTAAGCATCATGGCATACAGCGACAATGCCGGTTCTTACGCCACCGGCGTCATCCTCTCCAAGGACGGCTACATTCTGACCAACCAGCACGTCGTGGCGGGCTGCTCCGCCGCCCGGGTCGTCACAGCGGACAACGAAAGCTATGATGCCCTGCTGGTGGGCGAGGACGCCAACACCGATCTGGCTCTGCTGAAGATCAACGCCGAGGGACTGACTCCCGCCCAGTTCGGCGACAGCGAGGAGCTGGTGGTGGGCGACGAGTGCTTTGCCATTGGCAACCCGCTGAGCGTGCGCTATCAGAGCACCTTCTCCAACGGCATCATCTCCGCCCTGAACCGCAATGTGGAGGTCAACGGCTACTCCATGACTCTGCTCCAGACCACCGCTGCCCTGAACGAGGGCAGCTCCGGCGGCCCGCTCATCAACCTCTATGGCCAGGTCATCGGCATCGACAACATGAAGATTATGTCCAGCACCAGCACGGTGGAGGGTCTGGGCTTCTCCATTCCCTCCCAAACCGTTCGGCGGGTGGTCAATGCCCTGTGCGCCGACGGCGAGATCGGCCACCCGGTCATCGGCATCACCTGCTATGCCGTCTCTGTAACCGCCGACGAGGGCATTGGGGCAGACGGCTTGTATGTCGCCACCATCTTTTCCAACTCTGACGCCGCCATCCAGGGGCTTCAGGTGGGCGATATCATCACCGCCATCGACGGCCAGCCCATCCGGCAGGTGAGCGATGTGGATCTGGCCAGCCGCCATGTGGGCGACGTCATCACCGCCACGGTATGGCGCGACGGCGAGACGCTGGACATCACGTTTGCGCTCTCCGAACAGAACGACTTGAATTGACCCTCGGAAGGGTCCGGAACATACGAATAACCCCTCTGTGCTTTGGGCAGACTGAGCACAGAGGGGTTTTCCATATTCTCACGAACGGGGGCAATTCAAATGCGGGTACGGGATCTGATGAGCAAAAGCGTTGTCACCATCGCGCCGGAGGAGAGCGCCGCGCTGGCGGCGCGGCTGCTGAGCCGCCACGAGCTGGGCGCGCTTCCGGTCTGCGCGGCAGACGGCACACTGGTGGGCATCGTCACCGACCGGGACATCGTAACCCGGTGCGTGGCCGCCGGAGAGGAGCCCGGCCGGGTCCCGGTGCGAGACATCATGTCCCCTGCACCCTCTGTCATCACCCCGGAAACGCCCATTTCAGACGCTGCCCGGCTGATGGCGCAGCGGCAGGTGCGCCGCCTGCCTGTGGTGGAGCAGGGGCATGTGGTCGGCATGCTGTCGCTGGGGGATCTGGCCCGCTCCCGGCGCACCGACACCGAGGCCGCCGCGGCGCTCAGTGATATTTCCGCCTCTCTGCGGCGCAAAAAACGCTGAAGCAGGGTGACAGCAGAGGGAACACAGGTTATAATGGGGACGACAAAATTAAACCTGTGAGGTGCTGAACCCATGCTGTATGTGCTGAACTATGTCACGGCGATCTATGTGCTGGCCGCCATTTTGCCCGCCTTCTTTCTCCTGCGCTATGTCTACCGCCATGACACCATCGAAAAAGAACCGCCTGCCCTGCTGGCCCTCATGCTGGGCGGCGGCGTGCTGGCCACCTTCGCCGCGCTGATTCTGGAGACGGTGGGAGAAAATATACTCGGCGTCTTCTTCCGCTATCCCACCCGGCTTTATTACATCATCCTCGCCTTTGTCGTCGTGGCCTGTGTGGAAGAGGGGGCCAAGCTGTTCTTTCTGAAAAAGTTCAGCTGGCGCAACCCGAACTTCAACTACCTGTTCGACGCAGTGGTCTACGCCGTGTTTGTCTCCCTCGGCTTTGCCGCTTTTGAGAACATCAAGTATGTGTTCACCTACGGCCTGTCCGTGGCCCTGACCCGGGCGGTCACCGCCGTGCCCGGCCACCTGAGCTTCTCCGTGTTCATGGGCATCTTCTATGGCCGGGCCAAGCTGTGCTCCGTCTACGGCAACGAGGCAGGTGAGAAGAAGAATCTGGCTCTGAGCTTTCTGGTACCCGTGATACTCCACGGCTTCTATGACGCCTGCGCCATGATCGGCAGTTCTCAGGCCTCGGCGGTGTTTACGCTGTTCATTGTTGTGCTCTACATCATCGTATTCAAGCTCATCAAATCCGCATCCTACCATGACCGGCCGATCTATTGAATCGTGCAGAACTTCATACACGGAACGGATCCATAAAATAAGGCCGGGGCACACCCCGGCCTTATTTTCTATCTCTATCTTACGCTGATAAATCTGCAAAGTCCAAGGCACACGCCAAGGGCGAAGAAAAGCGCCGCCTTGACGAGCACCGGCAGCCAGAGCTTTCCCCGGGACAGGCGGATGTCCCAGCGGCTGATATTGCCCTTGGGGCAGGTGCCGACACAGGCCTCACAGGCAATGCACTCGCCGCTGCGCAGGTTCGCGTCATCCAGCTTCAGATCCACTGGGCAGCGCCTGGCGCAGGCGGAGCACCCAGGAATGCACCGGGTACCGTTCCGGTGCAGCCAGGCAAAGGGCAGCACCGGCAGCAGGGCAAACACCGCCCCCATCGGGCACAGGAACTGGCAGAAGAACCGGGGCTGTGCCGCCATGCCGATGAGGATCAGCACGAACAGCGCGATGCCCGCGCCATAGCCCGCTGCCGGGAGTTTTAAGGCCGTCAGCCGTGAGAATACATCCCACGGGCTGGTACCGGTCAGCTTCCCGTATACACCGAGCGCACACAGCACAGCGATGAGGACAAGGAGCAGGTACTTCACCTTCTGCCCCCAGCGCACCGCCCGCTCCGGGAGCCGGAACTGCTTTTTCCGGTGCAGCAGCTTCTTCTGCACCAGCCCGGACAGCCAATAGACGAAATCGCCCAGACCGCCGAAAGCGCACACATAGCCGCAGAAGAAGCGGCCAAACAGCACGGTAAAGCCGCACAGACCGATCAACGACAGCACAAAGCTGTCCAACCGGAGCAGTTCTCCCGCTCCGATCCACTGGAACAGGTGCTTCACGCCGGAGAATCCGGCCACAAATGCACCGGGCATGGTCAGGAAGAAAAATACCTGTACGCCCGCTCTCAGCCAGGCACGATGCTTCAGCGCCCGCTGGCGTTTCTGCGCCGCAGTCAGCGGCTTTCTCCGTGTCTCATTCATCCTGCCGCCGCCTTTCCCAGTGCGTCCGCCGCCGCATCGATGAGGCCCGTGGAACTGAACGTCGCGCCGGAGACCGTGTCCACCTCGGTGGACTGAGCGGAAACGATCTCGTCCAGCACAGCCAGAGCCTGATCATAATAGGCCGGGTCTTCCCCGTCAGCGCTGAGCACGGTGATCTCCGCCACCTTTCCGTCCGCAACGGTGACAGAGACCGTGATCTCACCGCCGAAGCCCATTCCGGCGCCCTCATAAGTGCCATCCTTGTAGCCGCCGACCACATCCTGCTCTGTCAGCGCGGCATTGTAGGCCTCCACCTCGTCGATGCGCTGCTGCCGCTCCGCCACCACGGCGGCGCGGCTGGCGGCAATGTGCTGATACTGCCAGAGCACGCCGAGAATGAGCAGGAGACTGACGGTTCGGATGGCAAAATTCATATATTTCATGCTCCATCCTCCTCCGGCTTCTTCGCCTGCTCCAACGCCTGCTGGGCGGCGGACTGGATCGCCCGGGAGGAATAGGTCGCCCGGCTGACCGCATCCACCTCATCCGCGCTCTGCTTTTGCAGGATCTGGCCGACCAGTCCCTCATACCATACGTTCTTATAGGTGCGCCCATGGATGGCATAGTCCAGATAGCGCTCGTTATCCTCCGGTGACTCCGAAGTATCGTTCTCCTTTGTCACGGTCACAGAGGTGAGAACACCGTCCTCCACGACCAGTTCCACCCGGACGTCATAGCAGAACATATCCTCATCTGTGCACACCGCCGTGGCGGAATAGGTGCCGTCCAGATAGGGCGGCAGGCCGGGGTCAGGCAGCGGGGTGGGCTCCGGATCCGGCGTCGGCTCCGGGTCAGGCGCGGGGGCCGGCTGACTGGCCTTCGCCTGCTCCAGCGCGTTCCGCACCGCCTCTTTCAGGCCCTCAGAGCTGTATGTCGCGCCGGAGACCGCATCCACCTGCGTCGTCTGGCCGAACTTGATGTCCGTCAGCACCGCCATGGCCCGCTCCAGAAAGGCCGGGGTCTCGTCCGGTGCGGACACCAGCTGAATATCCGCGATACGGCCATCGGCCACGGTGACGGACACCGTCACCTCGCCGCCATAGCCCTCGCCCGTGCCGATATAGACGCCGTCGAGGTATTCCTCTGCCGGGCGCAGGGTCGGATCAATGGGCTCCGGCTCTTCCGCCGGAACGTCCGGCTCATCCGCGGGCTGCTCCGCACCGTCCGACGCCGCCTGACCGAGCGCACGCTTGACGGCATTCAATATGCCGTTGGAGGAATAGGTCGCACCGGACACCGTATCCACGTTCGGACTGCCCGCGCTGACCACTGCGGACAGGACAGCCTGCGCCCGGGAGAAATAGGACGGGGTCTCCCCGTCGGCGCTGAGCACCGTCACGTCGGCAATAACACCGCCGGAGATCGTCACCTGCACGGTGATAAGGCCGCCGAAGCCCTGCGCCGAGCCGGTATAGACGCCGTCCCGGTAGGCGGCGGGCGCAGAGAACGACTCACTGACCAGCGGCGCGGGTTCTGCTTTCTCCGGTGCCTCCGTCTTGACCTGCTCCCCGGTGAGGGCGTTCTGAATCGCGCCCAGAATGCCTTTAGAGGAATAAGTCGCGCCGGACACCGCGTCCACCTCCCAGCTCTGCCGCTTCAGCACCGTCTCCACCAGCGCCTTGGCCCGATTGAAGAAGGAGGCCGTCTCGTGGGAGGCGTCCAAAATCTGAATGTCCGTGATGCGGCCGCCTTCCATGGTGACCTGCACGGTGATCGGACCGCCATAGCCCTGCGCCGATCCGGTGTAGACGCCGTCGGCATAGGGCAGAAGCTCCGTCGGCGCTTCCGGCGTCTCCGGCCGGGTCTCCTCCGACTGCTCCACCGGGGCGGCCAGCTGTGCCGGCACCTCCGCCAGCACCGGACGGGAGTGGGGCAGGGTCACCATGACCAGCGCCACCACCGCAGCCGCCGGCACGAGCTGCACCAGCGGGCGCAGTTTTTTCAGGTCATCCTTCTTCACGACACGCCCTCCTGAGAGATCACATGGACGGTAAAGTCGGAGCTGAACTGCTCCGCGATGGGCTCGGTGACATAGACCTCCCCCGCCTCGTCCATCAGGATCAGGTCAAATTCACTGCCATAGGTGCGCCAGTAGTCGATACTCCGCTCCAGTCCCATGACATAGCAGGCGGTGGACAGGCCGTCCGCCAGCATTCCATTTGCGCTGACCACCGAAACAGAGCGCAGGCCGTTGTTGGCCGGATAACCCGTCTTGGGATCAAGGATGTGGTGATAGGTCTTGCCGGTGGCCTCGTCCACGAAATAGCGCTCATACGCGCCGGAGGTGATGACCGCCTTGTCCGCAAGGCTGAGCACCCCCAGATAGCTGTCGCCGTCCGGATCCTGCGGATCCTGAATGCCGCACCGCCAGAGCGAACCGTCGGTCTTTGTACCGTAGCACTGCACGTTGCCGCCCAGCGACACCACGCCGCTGACCAGATTGTACTCCTTGAAGATCTCCATCAGTCGGGCGGAGGTAAAGCCCTTGGCGATGCCGCCCAGGTCGATGCCCTGCCCCTCAGGCAGGGTGACGGTGTCGCCGTCCAGCGTGACCTTGTCACTGCCGCTGTCGGCCAGCGCGTCGGCCAGCGCCGCCGCATTGGGCACGGCGAAGTCCCCGGTGGTGAAGCCCCAGAGCTCCATGAGCGGGTACACGGTAATGTCGAACGCGCCGCCGGTGGTATGGTAGAGGGACAGCGCCTCAGCCACCATCTCCACCGTGTCCTCCGACACCGTGCCGGTTCCGTCCCGGTTTATTCTGCTGATCTCGCTGTCCTCGTTGCCGACGGAGAGCAGGTCATCCAGACGGCGGATCTCGTTTTCCGCCGCCTCCACCGCCTCCTCACAGCGCTCGCCGTAACAGGTGACGGTCATATAGGTGTCCATGGCGAAAATATCCGCACTGGCAGAGGGCACCTCTGCCTTTATCCCCGTATCCGAACTGCTCTCCTGCGCTGCCGCGCCGCAGCCCGTCAGCAGCAGCGCCATACACAGCGCCGCCGCGCCCAGCCGTAGTCTCATCTGCACGCTCCCTTTCTCTTGATCTGCTCTAGTCGGCGGCACAACTCGCTGCCAATGACGCCGATGAGCGCGCCGCTCACCAGTCCGCTGATCCAAAGCACCAGCAGATACCAGCCCAGCGCCTTGGTCTGCAAAAGCGCCATGGCCGTCAGGATCTGCCCCACATTGTGTGCGATGCCGCCGGCGATGCTCACCCCCAGCAGGCTGAATTTTCGCGTGCGTTTCAGCAACAGCATGACCGCGCCGCTGAGCAGGCCGCCGACCAAACTGTATGCCAGGCTCATGCCGTTGCCGAAGAGCACGCTGACCAGAAAAATACGCATCAGGTTGATGACGATAGCACTGCCCGCTCCCATGCCGTACAGGGCGACCAGCACCACGATGTTCGTAAGGCCCAGCTTCATGCCGGGCACGGCAAAAAAGACCGGCAGCTGCGCCTCCAGATAGCTGAGGATGAGCGCCAACGCCACCAGCAGGCCGTATTGGGCGATGCGCCGTGTTTTGTTCTCTTTCATGCTGTCACCCCGCAGTCATATCCACGCCGGAACTGTTTTCCGTATCAGAAACGATCTCTACCACCACCTGATTGGGCAGGCAGACGATGCTCTGCCCATTTCGGCGTATGCGGCCGGTGTGGACGCACACGCCATCGGGACATGACGCCTCCTCGATGCGGGCAGCTCCGTCCTCGATGACCAGCAGGTTCGTGCCGCCGTTCACACCGGTAATAGTGTAGGAGGCGTCCACATCCAGCGGATAACCGGCCGTGACGGCGCCCGCCACCCGCACTTGAACCGTGCCGCCGGGGGAGCGCAGCAGCAGCACGGCGGCCAGCACCGCGCCGAATACGAGCGCAGCGGCAAGCAGGAGCAGATCCGCTTTTCGCAATTTGAATGATTCCATGGAACGCCTCCTCAGAGATGGCGGCAAGGCCGCCCCCGCAGACGCAGGGGTGACCTTGCCGAATGACAGGTGGATGGGTTCGCTCAGCGCGTCTCGCGCTTCTTGAGCAGGATCAGCGTGAATGCCGCGCCGCTGAGCAGCAGCAGACCCGCAAAGAAGAACACATGGCTCTCATCCGCGGTCTTGACCACGCCGCCGGGCACCTTGTCGGTCTTCTGGGTGCCGTTGGCGTCGTTCGTACCGCTGGTCTTCGTAATAGAGCCGGTGTTGTCACCGGTACCGGCATTGGTGTTATTGCCGGTGCTGCCATTGCCGCCGGTATTACCGGTATTACCGGTGTTGCCGGTGTTGCCAGCGTTGCCGCTGTCGCCGGTATTACCGTTGCTGCCGTTGCCGCCGGTACTACCGTTGTTGCCAGCGCTGCCGTTGTCGCCCTTGTTGTCATCGCCCTTATTCTGGTCAGCGACAGTCAGGGTGAGGGTCAGCTCAGGATAGCCGGTGGCGGCGATCTTCAGCTCATAAGTACCGGGCTGGCCGAAGATGGCCGTGCCGTTGGCTGCCGCAGTCAGGTCAATAGCGCCGTCGGCCTTGACGATGGTGACCACACCGCGGCCGGAAGCGGCATACTTCGTGCCGTTAACGGTGACGGAGGAAATCCCCTTCAGGTAAGCGGCGAACTCCTCCTCACTCACGCCGTCGGCGGGAGTCAGAGCGGGGGCGGCGTTGTCGCCGTTGAACCGGGCCGCCGCTTCGTCGGTGCTCAGCACAAACGCAGCGGAGATCGGCGCATACTTGCCGCTCTTGTCGGTGATGGTCAGGGTGTACTGGCCGGGCTTGGCGTTGTCATAGAACAGCTCGCCATTCTTCTCCGCCACATCGACGCCCTCCACGGAATACTCCGCGTTGAAGTCGGCGGGCAGAGCCGCGCTCAGCTCAATTTCCACCTTGCCGCTGCCGGACTTGCCGTCGGCGACCTTGGCGATCACGCCGGTCTTGATGGGCACATAGAGCTTCGTGTCGATGGTGTAGATGCCCTGATCGGTATAGTAGGTGATCTGGTCAATGGTCTGGCCCATGATGGCCTTGTAATGGTCAGAGGAGGTGGGGCTGCCATGCACCTCGGTGGTAAAGCCGGTGCAGAAAGCCAGCTCGCTGACGCGCCACACGTTCTCCAGGTGACGCAGGCCATAACCCGCGCCCTCCTGCGTATTCAGCACAACGGCGTAGACCGTGCTGACCGCCTCCGGGATCCCCTCCACGTTGATCTGATAGTCGCCATATCTGCTTGTAGTGCTCAGCTCGGCAGAAGCGTCCGTCAGCTTCGTGCTCTCGCCCTGCACTGCGCCGAACACAAACGCACCGTCCGTGCCCTTCGTCAGTTCCTTATAGCTGGCGGGCTTCTCGCTGAGCACATAGTAGGAATAGCTGGCGCTCTCGAACAGAGCGTCTTTGCCGTTGTACTCGGTGGTCGTGGTCTTGCCGCGGTTGGTCACTTCAATAGAGACCTTGCTGTCATCTGTCACCTGGGTCATGCCGTCCAGCATAGAGGCATCCGTGACCTTTACCGCATAGGTGATGCCGGTGATGTCGGTACCGTCACTGTTCACATGATAAGAACCGCCCACCAGTGTGCCGGTGCGGGTCTTATTTTTGGTGGCTGAGGAAACGGTGTCCACGTCGATGTCGTTCTTCACCTCGGCGGCGTAGAAGTCGGCATAGGGGATGTTCATCAGGACATAGTCCAGATTGTCCACCGCCTCGGTCAGGTGCGTGATCTGCTCCTTGACGGCCGCCTTGTACAGCGTCTTGCCGCCGGTCAGCATCTCCTGGGACTCCGCCAGTTCGGTCTGGAAGCTGCTCCAGGTCTTATCGTTGTTGACGCCCTGGCTTCTGTCCTTATTGGCATCGACCAGTGCCTGAAGCTCCGCCTTATCCTCCTCGGATGCAAGCTCGTGCTTGGCAATATTCTGATCCGTCACATTGAGCCGAACGACCGTGTCGGCGTAGCCCAGCGCGTGAATGGTGACGGTCCAATAGCCGGTCTTATCAGCGACAGAGCCGCCCGTTCTGAGGGAATCCGTCAGACCCAGCTGAATGCCCATGGACTTGTGCATCCAGTTATCTGCGGCGAACTTCGTACCATAGGTTGCCTGTGCGTTGGTGTAAGTGCTGTCGACGCCGTAGTAAGTCCAGACGACAGACTGCATCCGGGAGCCCAGCTCGCCATAATCTCCGTTCAGGTCAACGCGGATGGTCTCGCCAAAGCTGCCGACAGCGTCGCCCTCACGAAGGTTGGCCTCGTAACCGGCGGCCGTTTTCAGCGCTTCGCCCTGAATACCGGAGGATGTGCCGGTCTGCGCCTTACCGAAGGTAAAGCTGCCGTCGTCGGTCTTGACCGCCTCTCTCAGGCCGTTGGTGTTTTCATCCACAGCTGCAATCAGATCATAAGCCGTCAGCTTATTTTCTCCGTAGCCGCCCACAAGCCGGCCCCCATTGGAGACGGTGGCATACTTCGCCTTGAACGCCTCTACATCGTCGGTCTTGACCTTAACGGGAACATACTTGACGCCGGTCACTTCATAGTGATCCATCTTGACGGAAGAACCGTCCGCCTTGGTGATCGTACCGCGATTCCAGCCGACGGAGGTGCCGTCGGTCAGGTAAATGGTCTTGCCGTCGGCAGACCAATGAGACACCGCATAGCTGGTGCCATCGGCAGCATAGATCACCGCACTGCACTGGAAGCTGCCGCGGTGCAGGCCGTGATTGGCGGTGGCCCGGGAGACCACGTCAAACGCGCCCTTGTCGCTCTCCCCCCGGCTGTCCTGATCACCGGAAGAAGTCGTGCTGCCGGCGGCGGTCACGCCTTCGTTGGCCCAGTAAGTCGCCCAGTCCAACGCGGCGTACAGATACGTGTACTCACCGGCCGGCTCGGGATCAGGGTCAGGAGCGGCCGCCTTGACCAGCGCGTCGACGGCGGCGGTCAGCGCGGTCAGCTGAGCATCCACCTCGTCCTGCGTGGCATCGGTCTTGCCCAGCACATCCTGCGCATTCTTCAGCGCAGTCTGGAGCGCAGTCCAGCTCTCGGCGGTGTAGTCGGCCTCAGTCAGAGCCTTTGCCTCGTCCACCTTGGCCTGGAGCCCGGTCTTGTCCACGGCAGCGGGCGCGGCAGAGCCCAGAGCTTCCTTTACGGCGGCGATGATCGCGTCGGAAGTATAAGTTGCACCGCTGACTGCGTCAACTCCCTCCGTGCCATTGCCGGCGACGATCTGCTCGGGAACACCGGTGGCCTTCTTGGTCCCGCTCACCGCTTTTTTTACATAGGACGCGCTCTCGGACGGTACGGCGTCCGTCGCGCAGTCCACAGCAGAGATCTTGCCCTGTTCATCCACGGTGACGCTGACATCGAAGGCATAATTCTCCCATTCGTCATCATTGTCCTCGGAATTCTTCACATCCGCTTTTGCCTTGTAGGTGCCCGGCTGATAAGTCTGCGTCTCCGCCGCAAAAGCGGCAGTGGGGATCAGACTCAGTGCCAGCGCCAAAGACAACAGCAGTGAGAGCAGTTTCTTCGGTTTCATGAAAACACTCCTTTCTTCTCGTTCAGTCCGGCCGTTTGTTAGTCACAGCTAACCACATGATATAGAGCGGCGCCTTGAAGGATAACCCACCCCACTCGCTGTTAGTATTTCCTAACTGCTGTAGAAACAGCGCTCCCCTTCTCCGGGATGGGAGAAGGGGAAAACCGGCCGTCATTAGTTATCACTAACCGATACTGGCATACTATATCAGGAAATCGAAATTAAGTCAATGGAATTTTTAAATTTTCGCGCGCGGCGAAGCTGCACCTCAGGAAACAAAAAACACGCCGGGGCGGTCAGCTCTGATGACCGTCCCGGCAGTTCCATCCGTTTACGTTCATTTGGCTCAAGGGCGGAGCAGCTTTAAAACTTCCCGGACACCCGACGCCAAGCGGTCAATTTCCTCAAACGTGTTATAAAAGGCCGGGGCAACGCGCAACGTATACTTCACTCCCAGCGCATGGTGCAAGGGCTGGGCACAGTGATTACCGGAACGCAGGGCGATTCCCTGTTGATCCAGCAAGGCTGCCGCATCAAATGCGGAAATGCCATCCAGAGAAAAGGCAAGACATCCTTCTCGCTGCGCTGAACCCAAGATCTTAACACCTGGTATCTCCCGCAGGAGACTTTCTGTTCGACGAAGCAGAGCGGCTTCGTGCGCTTGCCAATGAGGCGGAAGGGCATTTCGGTAACCAAGCGCTGCCGCTAACCCAACCGCAGCTGATATATTGGGGGTTCCTGCTTCCAGTGTAGGCAGAAATGTCGTATTCTGCTCAGTGACCACATCCACCATGCCGCCGCCAAAATATACAGGGGCCAACGGCTCTTTGCAGTATAGCAGACCGATACCAAAAGGGCCGCCCAGCTTATGGCCTGAACAGACAAACCAGTCGCAATCCATTGCTGTTACATCGATTTTACGGTGACAGACCGACTGCGCACCGTCTACCAGCACCCGGATGCCTCGGGCGTGAGCTATGCGGATAAGTTCTTCCACAGGTGTGACCGTCCCCAACACATTAGAGCATTGTGTCACCGCCAGTACGCTAATGTCCGGTGTGAGCAGTCGATCCATTGCCGCCATATCCAGCTGGCCATCTGGTGTAATGGGACAGACGCGGAATGGTTTTCCCAACCGGAGACAAAGCTGCTGCCATGGCACAAAGTTGGAGTGATGCTCCAATATTGTGGTCACTATGCCGCCTGGTTGACCTGCAAGTGCTATGGCTACCCGATTGATACCGTCAGTTGTTCCGGAGGTAAAGGTGATCTGTCCGGGCTGCGCCCCAAGAAAATCGGCGCATATAGCTCTGGACTGTTCATAGGCGTCAGTACACCGACCAGCCAGAGTGTGGATCCCCCGATGAATGTTGGCACGACATTGCTCCAACTGACGCACTGCATCCAGCGCTTGCGTTGGCATCTGTGCAGTGGCAGCATTGTCCAGATAGCAGAGTGGCTGTCCATGGATCGACTCACCCAACGCGGGGAAATTCTCTCGGATGGCATATACATCAAAGCCTTCGGCTTCTGTTTTCTGTTTATCGTCAGAACATTCTGAATTGCAGGCGGACAAATGGTGACGGCATATAAACTCTGTAAGCTCCGTCACAGTTTCGATCGATGCAAACTCAGTTGGAGTCATAGATACTTCAAACAACTCCTGAACCGCCTTCATAAGCAGCACCTTTTTGGTGATGACTGACGAGGCACCAGAGCAGGAGCGGGAGATTTCTCCCGGATCGATACCCATGCGCTTCAAATCCAGCATATAGCGCAGACTGATATCGGCCAGATCCAGCAGACGGTCACTGCGGCACATTTCCTTCGTCAACAGGAACCGATCCCGGATATAACCCATGACTAGTGGATATATCGTGTCAAATGTTTTTTGCTCCAAACCCCGGTACGCAGTTGCGTACCGGGGCATACGCTCCGCTGCGGCCTGTAATTCCGCACGGATCGTTTCTTTGGTTTTCATCAGGCCGTGATGACTTCAAGTCCCAGATGGCGGCCAAGTGCACAGACCTGATCGAAGCAGTCACCATAAACCAGCGGAACATGGTTGCCCACTTCCAGCTGTTTCTGGAAAAAGTCATTGCCGTCCTTCACGCGGAAGAATACACCCTCGGAGCAGGAGTAGTCGCCAAAGCCTACGCCGCCGACGATCTCACCCTTAGAAACAAACAGCTTGGAGCAGTCCGGCGAGATACGGCACATAGTGATCGTTTGGCCAGCATCTTGATTGAAGTCATAGCGCAGCGTAACGCCAAAGCCGCTGGCAGCAAAAGGACGGATCGCATAGGGTGCTTTGGGAGCATCCCAGCCCTGCATATTGCGCCGGGGAACCGCATGCCAGGTCAAAATCACATTGTCAGGATCAGCCTTGACCACATCCAGGCACGCATCGTTGATATCAGTATGGAAGAAGGGAGACAGACCATAGCGGCCACTGGCGATCGCTTTCGCGTCGTGAGTCGTGTTGCCCATGTAAGCAGGCTTGTCTGCAAGACAAGACAGCACGGCAATGGACAGGCAGGCGGGGATGTCATATTCGCAAGCGGAGGGCACGCCCATTTCTCCCAGCAGGGAGTGAGCCAGGCAGAAGGTCATGTGTTCCTCATTGAGCCGTCGGGTTGCGCAGGCATCGGGACAGGGCGCAGAGAAAGCGTTGCAGCCATAATAGTCCAGCATCTTCTTGACCGTGATATAAAACCGTTCGGAATTCAATACTTCCTTGCGTTCCATATCGCACTCAACCGCATTGTCAATAAGATCATCCGCCAATGCCTCCATCTCAGCCACATCATCTTCAGTGGGGTTCAGTGTGGCACGGCCAGGAAGCGTGTGGTTCTTTCCAGACTCGCCGATATGCGTCTGATCCAGCAATTCATGAAGATTCACAAAGGTGAACTGTGTTCCCAAAACATCCGTGACATGTTCCAGACTGACGAAATTGCCCATGTCACTGATAGAACGGGTCGTACCAAAACGGGCAGCGCAAAGCACACGCGTCTCTTTCAGCATCTTAGCGGCCCGCAGTACCTCGAGAAAGTCCACGGTTTCCTTCCATGTACGATAAGCATAGCTCTCCAGCCCTCTGGAACGGGTGGATGCAATCAGAATTGTCTGCATGCACTGCGGCCCTGGAATGGTGATAATAGGTTTTTTGGCCTTCTGCGCAAAGTCAATGATAAGGTCGCTCAGCCGTCCCATCGGGCCAATCAGATAGATATCAGCCTCTTCGCGGCCTGCCATCATCTTATCCAGAATATCAGGGGTGACCAAAAACTCCTCGTTGCGGTCGATCCAGATGGGTTCCATTACATTGAAGTGAGGGCTGGTCAGATTTTCGGCGATTTCCTCATGCGCACCTTTGATCAGCTGGGCGTTGGCCATATCGTCGAACTCTTTGGTCAGTTCAAAGTCCTTACCCATGCGGCAAGGGCCCTCAAATACATAGTCATGGTGCAGCGTCACCAGAATGGGACAGATGTTCAGCTTGATGTCTTTACCGAGATGGATCATATCTTTGTTCCTCCTGTTTTGAGATTTGTTTCTGTGTTTACCTGCTGAATTTATTATAGCGTTGCACCGAGCCATTGAGAAACAACTAGAATGGCTATTTACAATTTGAATTTGTGAATTTATAATAAAATCATATCGGATTCACACCTGATTATTGGTAATCATACCAAAACAGTAGGTTTAATTGGAGGAGATCGGGACTATGCTGTATCAACGCATCCGCACATTTTTAGAGGTTGCAAGCTGCCTGAATTTCTCCCAAGCGGCTGAGCGGCTTTATATTAGTCAGCAAGCTGTGACAAAGCAGATTGCTGCGTTGGAGCAAGAGCTGGGAGTCAAACTATTTTACCGAACGACCCGACAGGTTCAGCTGACTCCGGCAGGAAGTGCACTCAGGGATGACTTTGCTCAAATCAACCGCCAAATCAACGTCAGCATCCGCCGTGCCAAAGAACTGGAGCGCTCCGGGAAAAAACTTCTGAGGATTGGTTTCTTGTCTGCGTTCTCTCGTCGGGACATCATTTTACCTGTGGTGAATTATATCAGTGAGTACTACCCGGAATTGGAATTGGAAATCAAGCTGATGGACTTTATCGATCTGCGCAATAGCCTGCTGGATAATAGGCTGGACTTCTGTGTGACGACCTCTAACGACTGGCAGCTATGGCCGGATGTGCGAACAACGATCCTTCAACGCAAGCAGTTCCAAATCGTTTGTTCCGCCCGTCATCCGCTGTCACAGTTAAAAGTGGTAGAGCCGGATGATTTGAAGAAGTATGTACAGTTGATCCTGCCCCAGGACAATACTATGAGCGGGATTGATCAATGGGGGTGCAAAATACCATATAGCAGGACTGTGCTCTGTCCGGATATCAGCACCCTTATGGTGCATCTTGAGCTTGGGGAGGGTTTCGCGTTGCTAACCAAAGTCATCGAGGGATATGACGCAGAAAATTTATTCTATTGGAACGTTCCATTTCCCGAGGCTCATGCAGAAATTGTTTGTATATGTAGTGGACAGGCAAGTGATGAAATCAAACAGATCATCTATCATATCAAGAAAGATGAAGTGGTGAATATATAGTGGAGCGCGCCCCGCACGCGGAACCAAAAAATAAAAGCACCGCAAAGGCAAGGGCTCCATAAAACAGTATTTTGACCGGATAACAAGAAAAACCAGAACTGTTGGCTGAATCAGCGATACAGTTCTGGTTTTTCTGTTATCCATAAGAGCAAGAATCGTCCCGTGGCCACAAATTTTCAATTCTTGAAAATTTCCTGCCCCTTTGGGACAGCTTCTTGTTGGGGCGTGCCTGCCCCAAACCCTGCCAGGTGATTTCATTCTTGGTGGTTGCTATATTGCTTATATGCCTTTTCAAATCCTGA
>OGCO01002426.1_pt1 | contig 24517 bp, 18 predicted proteins | sample 1570171 | NCBI WGS metagenome assembly OGCO01 (sample SAMEA4370583, study PRJEB24528) | human gut metagenome
CGCCCATCTCCTTTTCAAAGGCGCGCAGCACGGCTTCATTATAGAAGGTACCGCCCTGCACCACGATCTTGCGGCCCAGCTCTTCCGGGCTGGAAGCGCGGATCACCTTGTACAGCGCGTTCTTGACCACGCTGATGGACAGACCTGCGGAGATATTCTCGATGCTGGCACCGTCCTTCTGTGCCTGCTTGACCGAGCTGTTCATGAACACGGTGCAGCGGCTGCCCAAGTCCACCGGGCGGTCTGCGAACAGACCCAGTGCGGCAAACTCCTTGACGTCGTAGCCCAGTGCCTGTGCAAAGGTCTGCAAAAAGCTGCCGCAGCCGGAGGAACAGGCTTCGTTCAAGAAGATGTTGCTGATTGCGCCGTCCTCGATCTTGAAGCACTTCATGTCCTGTCCGCCGATATCAATGATGAAATCCACGTCCGGCATAAAGTATTTGGCAGCGGTGAAATGTGCCACCGTTTCCACCAGACCGTAATCGCAGCGGAAAGCGTTTTTCACCAGTTCCTCACCGTAGCCGGTGGTGGTAACGCTTGCCACCTGCAGCCCCGGGTGCTCTTTGTAAATCTTGAGCAGCTGCTCCCGGATGAGGGGCAGCGGGTTGCCAAGGTTGGGCTGATAGTTGGTGTACAAGATCTGACTCTTTTCGTCCACCACCACCAGCTTGACGGTGGTAGAGCCGGAGTCGATGCCGATATGCACCGGCCCGCAGTGGGCACTAAAAGCCACGCGGGGCACACTATGGGACATGTGCCGTGCGTGGAAAGCCTCGTACTCCTCCTTGCTGGCGAACAGCGGCGGCTCGCTGGCATAGGTAGCAGTGGCAGCGTACTTGTCCAGCGCAGCGGCCACCTCGGCGAGCACAAACTCCTTGTCGGCATACAACGCAGCGCCCAGCGCCACATACAGCAGGCTGTTTTCCGGGCAGGTGCCGGTCACGTTCAGCGCTTCGTCAAAGCTTTTGCGCAGCACGGTGCTGAAGGTGAGCGGCCCACCCAGATAAAGGATATTGCCCTTGATGGGACGTCCCTGTGCCAGACCGGCGATGGTCTGGTTGACCACAGCCTTATAGATGCTGGCGGCGATATCCTCGGTGCGGGCACCCTGATTGATCAGCGGCTGCACGTCACTTTTTGCAAACACGCCGCAGCGGGAGGCGATGGTATAGGTACGCTGCGCCTGCTCTGCAGCCTTGTTCATTTCATCGGCGCTCATCTTCAGCAGGGTAGCCATCTGGTCGATGAAAGCACCGGTGCCGCCGGCACAGCTGCCGTTCATGCGCACCTCGGTGCCGTTGGTCAAAAACAGGATCTTGGCATCCTCGCCGCCCAGCTCAATAACGCAGTCCGTCTTTGGCATAAAGCGCTTGACCGCCACGCGGGTGGAGAACACCTCCTGCACAAAGGGCACACCGCAGCTGTCCGCTAAGCCCATACCGGCAGAGCCGGAGATGCTGAGCAGCGCCTTGCTGCCATGCAGCTGCTCGGCATCAATGCGCCGCAGCAGCTCCTGCGCCTTTTCCAGAATATGACTATAATGTCGTTCGTATGTAGAATACAGCAGTTCATCATGCTCGCCCAGCACCACGCACTTGATGGTGGTACTGCCGATGTCAAGACCTACTCTCACCTTGTTTTCCCTCCTAAGGACAAATAACCGGAGCATAACGCCCCGGCTGCCATGGCAAACAGCCGTTTGTGGCAAAGACCCGCAACGGCAGCTTTCTCTTTTCAGCAGCGCGCATTGCGCAGCTACGCTGTTTTCAAGCAGCATTCGCTATAAAAAATGCAGCAAATGCGTTTTTGCATACACTATTATTATAATCCAATCGCGAGCGGCATTCAATCCATGTTGTCTATTTTACACGAAAAAAATAGTATTTTTTGCTCAAAAGGCTGAACTTTTTGTGAACAAGTGTCTTTTTTCCCCGCAAAAAAGCCGCCGCACAGAGATTGTGCAGCGGCTTTGTACCGGCGGGACATTTTGAATGGTTTCCACGTGCGCTTTGGCTATTTCGGGCGGGAATCCCCCTCTACGCCCCACGCGTAAAAGTGCCTTTGAAGCGTTCTGTTTTCCTTACCGGTTCACGAAGTTCAGCACCAGAACCAGCAGCAGCATGTGCACGGGGTAAAAGGCGTAGCAGGCATACTGGAAGGGCTTGCTGTGGTAGCCCTGCCGCCCGCGGTACAGCCAGATGGGCACCAGTGCCAGCAGCGCCAGCCCCTGCTGGCAAAGTTCAAAGTCCATGCCGAAGAGCTGGATTGGATACATAAGCCCGCCCAGCAGCTCCACGTTGACCCAGTACAGCGCAGCCAGCTGCCCCAGCAGGCACCACCACTTGCGCCCGTGCCCGTGAAAAAAGTAGAAGATGAACACGGTCAGCACACCGGCACCGTAGTAGTCCACCATGCCCAGCGTGCCCAGCACCGCACCCGCCACCACCACAAGGGCGGATACCAGCAGATACGCCCATGTTTTCTGCTTTTTGCGCACGGTCTCCATCAGATGAATGCCCAAAATGCCCAGCAGCAGCGTCCAGATGACGTTCTGGTGCACCGGGTAGAACCATGTACCGCCGTACATCAGGTCGAAGGGTACTTCCGAAAGCAGGGCAAACAGCAGCAGCCGCAGGGTGTATTTTTTCAGGTTATGGGTGTGGAAATAGCCCTCCACCGCCATAAAGGCAAAGATGGGAAAGGCCACACGTCCCGCACAGGTCAGCCATTCCTGTGCCGGCAGCAACGTCGCCCACAGGTGGTCCATCAGCATCAGCGCCATAGCAAGGATATGAAGAGCCGCTGCGCTCAGGTCAAAGCGGGTCGCGGCAGCGGGTTTGATCGCTTTTGTTGACATACTCGTACCTCGTTTTTGTCGAAATTTCGTTGTTCTGTCTGGAATACGAACGAGCCCCGCAAAGAATTGCAGCCCCGGCCAGATTTTTCCACCGCCGGGGCTGCAGGAATGCTTTATTTTTTCTGATGCGAATACCCCAGACACAAATAGCTGGAGCCAAGGCAGAGCCATACCACCGCCGTAGAGTGATTCTCGCCGGTAACAAGATTCAGCACCGCAGTAAGAAAAAACAACAGTCCACTGAGATAAAACAGGTTGCATTTTTTCATAGTACGTCCCTCCGGTTTTGGTTTTTTCACCGGCTATTTTGGATACGGCAAGCGCAGGGGCGGCTGCCATTTTACTCCGCGTGCAAAGGGGGCAGAGCGCCCGCCCGGCACGCAGAAAGTGTGTGCCCGCAGCAGTCTGCGGGGCAAATTCATGAAGGGTGGCTTGCCTGCCTGCCCATGGAGACGTAAGCGCAAAAGCAGGAATGTGGGAAGGAGCAAGGGACGGTTTCGGCGAAAAAGCGTCTGGCGGTGGCGGAAAAGCCGAACGCAAGATTTTTTCATAATAGCTGGCTCGTAAGGTGAGCCGTACCAAAACTTCCTTGCGGAAATGTGCAGCGTTATAGTTCATCTGCACCTGAACCGGCAGACGCGCGCCCGGCGCTTGCCGCACCCAAAATAGCCGGTGGAACGTTGTTTAGCTTTTTGCGTTTTCCAGATAGATCTCAAAGGCTTCGGCAAAGCTGGCATTTACATCAAAGGGGACAGTGTAGTCCACCTTGGAGGTCACAAGGCAGAGGTCCAGCCGGTTGGAGGTCTCGTCTGCCTGCCGGTTCAGCTTGCTCAGCGCGGCATGGATGACCTTGCGGTCGTAGTTGATGGTGGTCACCCGCTTCACATCGCAGCAGTAGGAGATCTGGTTGCCCTCGGCGTTGAAGCGGTAGCCGGTGCCCCCGCCGGAGAGCAGCTGCTCGGAGCTGCGCAGGTCGTTCATCCGCTTGAAGGTGCGGGCGATGCTCTGGCGCGCGGCATTCAGGCTGACCTCGCTGTCCATATCCATGTCCAGTGCATCCTTTGCCTTGCGGATGGCGGCAAACAGGCGGCTTTTTTCCTCCAGCAGATAGAGCATGAACCGGGCAATGTCGGTGATCTGCTCCGCATATTCGGTCTGTGCTACGTCCATAACGGTCTCGTCCTCAGCCTCGGGCATCACCTTATGGCGCAGATAGGTGTTGGCCACCTTGGTCACGTTGGCATCGCAATCCAGAATGCCCTGTGCCTCGTCCAGCAGGGACTGGAGCTTGTTCTGGTAACGGAATGCTTCCTTCAGGTTCATAGTCGTTCCCTCCGTCTTTTTTCTGCCTTCAGCTTACCACAGACTGCCCGCCCGCGCAAGCTTTCCGGTAAAACAGGCAAAACGCCCGCCCCAGCATGACCGGGGCGGGCGCTTTGCGTTTGCTATGACACTTATGGGATTAAGAGAATATCAGTGGTCAGCCGGCCACGCGCTCGGTGCGGCCTGCCTCCAGCATATAGCGCAGGAAGCCGGTCACGTCGGCAGGGTCGGTCACGGTGAGGTCAAAGCCCTTCTTGGGGGCAGTGTCCATCATCTGCAGCATGGAGCATGCGGTAGCGTCCTTTTTCAGGTCGCAGGTCTTGCCGTTGTCCAGATGCAGCAGCACGCTGCCGTGGCTGGCAGAAAGCTGACGCATGAAACGTTCCTTATCAAAATACTCGATCCGAAGCATAGGAATACCTCCTTGACGAAATGGTTTATGTTACACTTGCCGTCCAGTCCTCTTTGGACAGGCGGCGGGAGAATAGCGGTTTTGCCCGGCAGTGGAAACGCTTGCACAGCTTGCGTCCCGGCCGCCTTGGTGCTATACTGAGCTTGGAAGCTCTGATAGGATAATACCACAAAACAATCGCAAATAATAGAACAGAACCGCATAGTATATGCAACAAAATCGGCATTGATAAAAAACATTCAAAGTATTGCGGAAAGGATTTGGTGAATATGGCATATCAGACAAACTGTACCTCTTATACCAGCGGTCGGGTGGGGCTGTCCAGCGCTACTGCCGTGGTGGCGGATGCCGCCGGGCGGGAGCAGACCCAGCACGGCAGCCCGCTGTTCCCCATCGCCTGCTATGCCGAGGATCTTTCCTGTTTTTCGGTGGCGTGGCACTGGCACGAGGAATTTGAGTTCATTCTGGCGGCGTTGGGGCCCATTCATGTGGATGTGAACAAGACCCGCCTGACCTTGCAGACCGGGCAGGGCGTGTTCATCAACTCCGGTGCGCTGCACGCGGTAGAGCCTGCCGAGGACAGCGCGCTGCTGCACTCCGGCGTGTTTCAGCCCCGGCTGGTCGGCGGCATGGACACCGTATTCTGGCAAAAGCTCATCCGCCCGCTTTTGCAGCCAGGCACACCGCCCTTCTTTTTGCTGGATGAGGCCGTGCCATGGCAGCGGCAGGTGCTGCTCTGCCTTCGGGAGGCGTGGAAGGGCGTGGCGGACGAGCCCTTTGACTACGAGAACCGGGTGCGCTACCACCTTACTGCCGCCCTGCGGCTGCTCATTACCCAATGCGTCAGCGGCAAAGTAAAGGTATCGGAGCAGGAGCAGATCGCCTCGGAACGGATGAAGCAGATGCTGCGCTATGTAGAGGAGCACTACGCCGAGGAGCTGACCGTGGAAAAGCTGGCCGGGTGCGTTGCCCTGAGCGAAAGCGCCTGTCTGCGCAGCTTCCGGCAGTTTCTGGGCATCACGCCCATCCAGTACGTCAAGCAGTTCCGGGTGGAAAAAGCCGCCGAGCTGCTGCGCTCCACCCGGCTCAAGACCGGCGAGGTGGGGTTGGAATGCGGTTTTTCCGACGCCAGCTACTTTATCAAGACTTTCCGGGAGATCAAGCACTGCACCCCCCGGGAGTACCGTATCCGCTTCTGCTAACATGAAAAAGAGGGACAGAAATGCCCGCAAGCATTTCTGTCCCTCTGATTTTAAAATGCAATTCCTTAAATCATGGCCAAAGCGCAAGCGGAGGCCATCTCCAATCGTCCGACACAGAAGAGGGCGCGCCGGTTCACCCGCCGGTTTTACCGGTGCAAAGACCCTGCCAGCGCTCCGGCGGGATGACCGGCTCGGTGACAAAGGCTTCGGGGTTCGGGGCAAGAACGTGGCGGGTGACCCGGAAAAGCCCCTCGGCGTCGCACAAAATACAGCTTGCATCACCAAATTTTGTGTTCCGGGCTGCGCCGCAGTCCAGATACGCCTGCTCCAGCTTGACGAAATCCTCCGAGATATGCGGCTGCTGCGCGTTGTAGTGACGGCGCATATAGACGTTGTGCTGCACCCCGGCTTCGTCCACCACGGTCATCTGCATGGGCTTGTCGGTCAGGCGGTTCGGCACGTTCAGTACTTCCTCTACGCTATGGATAAAGGTGTTGCGGGCGTGGGTGACCCCCAGCAGCAGCACCTTGCCGTGGGCTGCCCGCAGGCGGTCGTAGCAACCGCCGGGGGTGCAGGGGGTGTTTGCGTCCAGTTCCCCTTCCAGATACGCAGCCGCTCCCTTGCCATAGGCCGCCATGCTGTGGGTGGGGTGCAGCGAGCGCACCACGCCGGGGCGCTGCCGGAACAGCTCCGGCAGAATGCCCACGCAGCAGGGGCTGCGGCGCACATCGAACACTCGGTTCTCCTCGTTGATGAACCGCCATGTGTGGGTGGGCAGCAGCAGCAAGCCCTCCGCAAAAAACTCCATCCATGCGTCCAGAACCGTGTCTGCGCCGCCCTCCACCGGGCCGATGGACTTCATAGAGGAATGGATCAGGATGGTCTCGTTCCCTGTCAGCCCCATCGCGGCAAGGTCGTGCTTGAGGTCAGCCTTTGTATATGCCATGTCATTTCTCCTTTCCGGGCGTTTTTGTTTACTCCCAGTTTACCGCCTTTCGGGCAGCAAAGCAAGCATGCACGCAAAAAGACACATGCCCTGCCGCATCTGCCGGAGACGATCCGGTATCTGTGGGGTATTTGTCCTTTCAGCTTTTTCAGCAAAATCCTGTATACAATATTTCAACCCGCAGTGTTGCCGCAACAGTCAGCGCCGTGCTTTTCTATTGTAATATTTGACAGTTATTCTCTGTTTTCTTTGTGTATTTGATACAACAGCCGCTTGATTACGGCATTTCATCAGCACTTTTCCCGCATTGCAAAGTGGTATATCCGTTTTTTCGTTTCACGAGCAGCTCTGTGTGTGAGTACAAATTCTTGTATACAAGTGCTCAAATAAAGTTCCGTTCCAGCATTGACATTCCGCTGTCGGAACGGTACAATGATACTAAGATCATATTTACCGGATAAATGGAGAACGACTATGGCTACATTACAGCACACGGATGAGCTCTATCATATTCTCGAGGACGAGATCTGCACGTTGAAGATTCTGCCCGGGGAAGCGCTGAGCGAGAACCAACTGTGCAAGCGGTTCGGTGTTTCGCGCACCCCCATCCGCAGCGTTTTGCAGCGGCTGGAGCAGAACCGCTTTGTGCAGATCATCCCCTGCAAGGGCACCATCGTCACCGCCATTGATATTGGCGTGGTAGATCAGCTCATCTTCCAGCGTGTTGCGGTGGAGGGCATGGTGTTCCGGGATTTTGTGCAGAGCTGCTCGCCCATGGAGATCCTTGCGGTAGAACACCTTTATAATGTGCTGCTGGAGGCCGCCGCGGGGCGCAGCGACCCGGAAAACTTTGATTTCAACCACTTCCTCAGCTGCGACCTTGCCATGCACGAGTACTGGTTCCGCAAGACCAGCAAGGAGTACCTTTGGGAGCAGATGACCCGCCCGCAGGCAGACTATTCCCGCTTTATCCGTCTGGACATCGTAGGCGCGCGCAATGTGCCCAGCGTTGTCAGCGAGCACGCCGAGATGCTGCGTATTCTGCGGGAGAAGGATCTGGACGCCATTGAGCCGCTGATGCGTACCCACCTGTACGGCGGCGTGAGCCGCATGGGCAGCAAGGTCTACTCGGACGAATACCGCGTCTACTTCAAGCTGCCAGAGGGCAAATAATAAAAAGGTCGCTGCACAGTCTCCTGTACAACGGCCTTTTTCTGGTTGCGCCAGCAGGAGTCGAACCTACGATGGGGGAGTCAAAGTCCCCTGCCTTACCGCTTGGCGATGGCGCATCATGCAAGATAGTATAACATATTTTCCGCTTTTCCACAAGAGGTGTGCCACGTTTTTGCCGCTTTTTCTGTGCGCTGCCTGCTGCATTTGCGGCGGTTCGAGTCGTTTTTTGGCTTTGCGGCAAAGGTTTTGCTTTTTCCATATCCTGCCATGTTTTTACGAAAGGTAAGTTTTGCGGGATGCGTTTTTCAAAAAGCGCAGTCTACACGGGCATAAATTTTATCTTGCAAAGGTGAAATTTATTTTTTTCTTGATTTTTCTTATTATTTTCTCAAAAGACTGTATTTTTTGTTGCGGTTCTGGTACACTGGATGTGATAAAAATAAGTTGAAGAAACTTCTCCTGCGTCCGGGCTGCACCCGGGCGAGGCAGTGTCTCCATCTTTGTGAAGGAAAGCGAGGGATCTCATGAAAAAATTCCTGAAAACGCTGGTGGTCGGGCTTTGCCTGTTCACGCTGCTGTGCTGCGCACTGCCGGCTGCATTTGCTGCCGACAAAACTTCAGGGAGCAAAAAGGAAGAGAACGTGTACGCCATTGGTATGGATGCCCAAGGCGGCATCTGCTCTACCGTGGTCACCTACACGAACCTGTCCGGCAAACTGGAGAGCACGCCTGAGCAGCCTACCATGACGGGCTACACCTTTGACGGCTGGTACACCGAGCCGGTGGGCGGCAGCAAGGTGACCACCTCCACCGTGTTCACCTCCGATGCCACCATCTACGCCCACTGGACTGCCAAGGCCGGTACCACTACCGTACCACAGCCCACCACCCAGCCCGCCGCCACCCAGTGGCAAAAGTATGTAGGGCCTGCCCTTGTGGCCGGTGCCCTGCTTACTACTCTGCTGGTCGCCACCATGTTCTGAACACTGCTGTAAACGCAATGATACCATTGAAGAAAGGGATCTTACCATGACTACTTCTACCATGAAAATGCCCGCCAGCTATTCCGCTATCGAAGCCGAGGAGATGACCTATCTGGACGGCGGCGCCAGCAACGCTTATCAGGCCTTCCTGGACGTTGGTAAGGTGTTCAACTACATCGCCCGCATCTTCTCCGGTGCAAGCTCCATCATCAACAACGTCAACGTCATTTACCAGTCCTTTGTATCGCTGAACAGCCTGCTGGGCAGCTTCGGCAAGTAAAAGGATCACCCCAAAGTTTGGATACGGGAGCCGCGCTTTTTTCGAAAAAGTGCGGCTCCCGTTTTTCGCAGGCGCACTGATTCAGTGCATTACTGCGCAGAACTTCGCACCCAAGAATTATGAAGGGAAATTTTAACAATTCTGTGGTATATTACCTTCTTTTTAGGTGTTTTACATATAAAACAAAAAAATTTGCGATATTTTTTCGGCTTTATCTCTTGATTTTGTGTCCGATTTGTTATATTGTTGTTACAGGGAGTGTGCTAAAATAAGATAGTTTATAAAAGGTCTCTCCAGCCGCGCAAATCGCGTGGAGACAAGCGATTTTTCAGGCATTTTCTTTAAGTTTTTTCGGTATTTTCGAAAGAAATTTCGTTATCTTTACATTCGGGAGTTTGTACGCAAATGGCAGATCGTGAACTGCGGCGGATGCACCGCGCTGAACTAATAGAGATCATCTATGCGCTGAAACAGAGCGAGGACCAGCTCAAGGCACAGAATGCCGCGCTCACCGCGCAGCTGCAGGACCGGCAGCTCCGGCTGGAAAGCGCCGGTTCCATCGCGCAGGCCGCGCTGGAGCTGAACAACGTGTTCGCCGCCGCACAGGCCGCCGCCGATGACTATCTGCATTCGGTACAGGCCAGCGTTGCGGACACCAACGCCACCGCTGCCAACACCCTTTCGCAGGCACGCAGCGAGGCTAAACGCATTCTGGAACAGGCACAGGCAGACGCCGACAGTCTGAAAGCGCAGGCGCAGCAGGAATGCGACGCCATGACCGCCGCCGCCGCGCAAAAGCGCACCCAGACCGAGGCCGACTGCAAGGCCATGGTAGAGCGCGCCGAGCAGGAGGTGCAGCAGCGCTGGCAGGCATTTGACCATAAGGCCAACGAGCTGCTGGACCAGTACCGCAGCACAGACGGCCTGCCTTCGGAGGAAACATGAAAAAACGCGATATCCGGTTCGCTTCCATCCCTTCCACCGAGGAAGTGGCCGCAGAACGTGAGCGTCTTGCGTACCAGAGCCGCTACCAGCGGGTGCTGCGCAGTACGATCTATATTCTGGTGGTGGTGGCCGCAGTAGCCGTGCTGCTGGCTACGCTGTTTTTGCCGGTGCTTCAGGTCTCTGGCGACAGCATGAACCCTACGTTGAATGACAAGGACATTATCCTGCTGGTAAAATCCAACCACATTGAAAACGGTGAGTTATGCGGGTTTTACTGGCAGAACAAACTGCTGCTCAAGCGCATCATCGGGCAGCCCGGTGATGTGATCGATATGGACGTGAACGGCGTGGTCTCGGTAAACGGCGTGGCACTGGATGAGCCTTATGTGGACGCGCTGACCGTGGGCGAATGCGACATCCGGTTCCCCTATCAGGTGCCGGAAAACCGCTACTTCGTGCTGGGCGACCACCGCTCCACCTCCATCGACAGCCGCAGCAGCGTGATAGGCTGCGTTGAAAAAAGCCAGATCGTTGGCAGGGTTTTCCTGAGGATATGGCCCTTGTCCAGCTTCTCGTTGATCCATTGACCCCGGGAGGAGGTATTTCGTTATGAACGACATTCTTAAAACGTACATGGAGCGGTTCCGCGAGAACCGGCACACCCTGCGGCGCTACACCGCGTTTGTGCTGGCACTTGCCATGATCACCACCCTGTTCGTAAACTGGCAGCTGCATGGCGTGGGCATCTCGATGACCGCGCAGTACCAGTGCGGCGAGGAGGAGCACACCCACACGGCGGATTGCTACACCAAGGTGCTGACCTGCGGTTACGAGGAAGGCGAGCTTGAAAATGCGGACGAGGTGGCCGCCGCTGCTGCGACCAGCCAGCCCACCGTTGAGGCTGAACCCATGCCGCTGTCGCTGGAGCCGCAGATCGAGTTTGTGCCCCATGAGCACACCGAGGACTGCTACACCGAGGTGCAGACCCTGACCTGCATGGAAGAAGAGCACGTCCACGATGACGACTGCTTCGACCCTGAGGACGGCAGCCTGATCTGCGACAAATTTGAGCATACCCACGACGAAAGCTGCTACACCACCGAGTACGAGCTGACCTGCGGCTTAGAGGAGGGCGAGCTTGTGGAGCAGGTGGTGGAGCCCACCCAGAGCGCCGAGCTGGCGGCTATGGCTGTGGCCGAGCCCGTGGCGCTGGAGCCGACGGTGGACACCGTGGAGCCCATCTACCACCACCACACCGATGCCTGCTACGAGGAAGTGCTCACCTGCCCCCTGCCGGAGCACCACCACACCGTTGCCTGCCTGAGCGACACTTCTGCCGACCTTGAGACCCCCGAGGAGTGGCAGGCCGCCAACGCCGAGGCCGTGATGACCGGCAACTGGGCCGAGGATCTGGTCAGCGTGGCGCAGACCCAGCTGGGCTACGAGCAGAGCGAGAAAAACTTTGAGATCGACCCCGCGGACGGCGTGACCCTGCGCTACTACTCCCGCTACGGTCAGTCCTACGGCAACCCCTACGGCGAGTGGGACGTGATGTTCCTCTCTTACTGCCTGAAATACGCCGGTATCCCCCAGAGCGCTATCCCGCAGGAGGCCAGTGTGCTTGCCCTGCGCAGTTCCATGAGCGACATGGACTGGCTGCTGGACGGCGAGGACGGCAGCGCCGCCGATGTGGGCGACATCGTTATTTATAATAAGTACGTCACCCGCACCGTGGCTGTGGACAGCAGCGCCGATGGTGCAGCGGACGGTCTGGACGACCTGTTCAGCATGGACGCTGAGGGTGAGAACGGCGCAGAGCTTGAGGAATCCGGCGCTGCTGCGTTGGATACCGCCCCTGCCGCCGAGGACACGACCACCCTCGATACCCCTGATCTCCCCGACACCGCCAACCCGGAGCAGCCCGCCGCAAAGCCGGTGGACAGCGCCGACACCGCTGCGCCCAGTGTGGGTTCCCCCGCTGTCGAGCCGCAGACCACTACCGTGACTGACGCTCAGCCCGTGGAGACCGTGGGCATCGTAAGCAGTGTGGACAGCGACGCCGGCACGCTGACCGTCATCTCCGGCGATGTGGACGGCAAGGTGGCCGAGGTAGCACTGTATGATGCTGATGTTGAAAACGTTATCTCTGTGGCGTATGCTCAGATGGCGCTGAGTGAAGGCGATGCCGCTTCGGATATTACTGAAATCGACCCGGTATTCTCCTGCTCTGTTACTACCGTATACGGCACTGTATCTGCTTCTGCAATGCGTCCCGCTCCTTCCTACGTTGCAAGGTACGCTGCCCCCTCCATGTATGCTGTAGCTGCTGTGTCTGCTACTCCTGTTGATATGGGCGAGCATATCACGAACGTTATCGTTCAGATTCCCGCCTCCACGAATGGCAGCGGCGTTGTAACCTCTTGGAAAGATGCAAACGGCATTGTGCGTCCCGGTCAGACTGTTAAGGTGCAGTTGAGTTACGGTTTTGATGCAAACAAAATCACCAAAGACAACTGCGTTGCAACCTACAAGCTCCCCAACGGTATTACGCTGTTGCCCAGTGTTTCACACTCCGGCAATATCACTTGGCATGACCGTACCACTGGTCAGAAAGTTGTCGTTGGCACCTACAAGATTGATGGTGACACCGTCACGTTTACTTACAACGAGGACTTTGCCGACGGCAAAGCCTTTGACGGTGATTTTGAGTTTCAGGCTTCCGCTTCCTCTGATTCCTCCATGGAAGGGAAAGAAATTAATTTTGGCGGCACAAACGGGTCTGTTACCATCAAAAAAGAGGATCTGACCCACGATCTGTCTCTTTCCAAGAATGTGCAGAAGGACGAAAACGGAAAAGAACTGATCAAATACGATTCAAAAACAAAGAAGCTTGATATCGCCTATGAAGTGGTTGCAAAAACCACAAACGGCACCGGTACTACTGTAGATCTTACCGACTTCTTCGACACCGCAAGCGCCTCTCTTGGCAAATTTCAGGAAGATACAGTCACGCTGATAAAGGTTGCTGCGGATGGCACCGAAACGGACGTCACAGAGACCTATAAAGCCCAGCTCACTGTAAACAACTCCGAGCTAAAATATTCTGCTCTGCCCAAACTGGAAGCCAGTGAGCAATACGTTCTGCGGTATCACGCCACCATTCCTGTTAAGGATGATTACACCTATCAGTCCATCAATAACGTAAAGGCTGAGTTCGATGGCAAAGACAGTTACACGAGCAAGGAGGTTAAAAACACCGAGCCGCGCCTTACCAAGAGCGGCAATTATGACGCCAACAGCCGCATCATCACTTGGACAGTCAAGATCAACAACCCCTTTGGGGAGGATCTCCGCGGCAAAACCTTTACCGATTTTCTGCCTACCGAACTGGAGGTCGTAGATGTAGTTAAAATTCAGCGCGGCTACTATAGCGAAGACATTAAGCCCGTCTCTGCTGCGGATTTCAAGAAAGATAACTACGCCTACACCTTCCCGACAGATTTGGCGCATGGTCCGGAAACTGAATCGTTCTACACGATTGAAATCAAGACGAAAGTTCCTGACAACACCCCAGTCGGTACTATCTATACAAATACGGCTGATTTTGATGGCAGCGGCGCTTCCGGTGATGTTACGGTGACCGACCGCAGCTCTTATCTCAACAAGAGCCTGTATAAGGCCGAGGACTTGGAAACCGGCAAGAAAAAGCAGCTGACTTGGCAAACCTCGGTCTCCATCCCTACCGGTTGGAACGAGATCACCCTTACGGATACGATCCACGATGCCGAGGTAAATGGCACAGAGCAGGACGGCACACATTATGCAGTCTTGTCCGAGCTGAAGGATGAGATCAAGAATAATCTGCATCTGACCTTGTTCAACTCCACCGAGACCGTTACAATGGCAAATGCGTCCGAGCATGATGTCACGTTTACCGTCACCTATTATGACGAGAACAATGCTGTGGTTACGAACGATGATGCTCATGTGACCAAGTTTAGCATCACCGCTAAGCTTGCCGATGGCAAAACGTTGGATGCCACCAGCATGGAGCTGAGCAACTACCATACCGTTGCCGATATTAGTGGTGCAGGCATAGAAGAGCCGTGGCTGTTTGTAAACACTGCTGCCTCCGGTGGTAAGACCACCGATGCCAGCTACACCTATAAAAAACCCAAGGAAGCAAAGCTTGAAAAGCTGGTCTATAATGAAAACAATTTTGATAACGCTGGCAGCAAGATCAGTGAGTTGGATTACAATAAGAACAACGGTAAGATCTACTACGAGCTCACCATCCCCACCTCGCTTACCAGTAAAGATCCGCTGACCACGAAAGATCTGGAGATCACCGATACCCTGCCTGATGGTGTTACCTTTGACATAAGCAGTGTCACGGTTGGTGTACGCGATTACAATAATGATGGCTCTGTAATCCATAGTAGCTGGTTAGGTCACACAATTTATAGTTCTATCGGCGGCACTCCGAACTATGAGATTTCGGCAACTAAAAACTTTAGTGCAACAAAAACTCATATTGGCGCAACCGACACCGACCGTACGGTCAAGTTTACGATCACGAACGGCTACAACATTTCTGAAAAGCCGCAAGTTTTCTATATCCGCTACTCGGTCAGCGTTGCGGAGGATGCCTCTTGGGACGACCTTCGTACACAAAACATATACCGTAACCACGCGGAATGGAACGGCGACAAGGCAGAAACGAAAACCACCGTCAAGCGCAGCTATGACAAGATTTATAAGACCGGCACTGTCGTCGACGAAGGTCTCGACGCCAACGGCAAGCCAACTGCGACCAAGAAGATCAACTACAGCGTTGTTATCAACCCCACCGGCGCTAAGCTGCTGACCACCAGTAATACCCTGACCCTGACGGATAAGCTTAGTTTTTATCCTTCTAACGAAACCTCCGCCGAGCTGGATCTGAGTTCGATCCATCTGTATGGTGTGACCCTTAATACTGAGGGCAACCTTGTTGCAGACCATACAAATGAGATCAGCCGCGACCGGTTTACGGCAATCTATGACAGCCCCAACCGCATTATGACCGTCACCGTCCCGGATGAACTGGCTTGTGTGCTGGAATACACCTATCAGGTCTCTTACCCTTCCTCTACGGAGGTAACGGTCAATAACGCCGCAAACCTTTCCAGTCTGGAGTATAAAAATGTCGACACCAAGGTTGTGAATTATGATTCTTCGGCTACCGTCCGGTTCAGCAAGTTTGACCTGAACAAGGTGGATTCCAACGATTATCTGGTCACACTTCCCGGTGCAACCTTCCAGCTTGCAAAGTGGGATACCTCAAAGAATGCGTTTAAAGAGGTTTGCAAGCTGACAACAGACAACTCTGGTCAGATTCATTTCAGTCTCGCGACAGCGGAAAGCCATGATACGAGCAGCGCTCAGCTGCTTTGCAGTACGCTCTACCGTATTGTAGAGGTAGAAAGACCCACCGGTTATGCACTTAGCCAGAGCCCGATCTACCTGCTGTGGGGTGCACAGCCCAACACAACCGCAGCTGACGCATTTAATGCTGCTACCGGTACAACTTATATCCTTGATGCTTCGGAGTACAATAACTGGCTTGACTGTAACAAAGTAACCTACCTTGCACGTGGCGAAAGCAGTGCTGTATATGTGCCCAACACCGCTAACAGCATTACAGTTGCCAAGCATTGGCTGGATACGGACGGCAAGACAGAGCTTGCTCCGAACAAGGTCAACTCCACCTACACCGCAACCGTAGAACTGTGGCGCAAGGGTGGCAGCCAAACGTCTGATACAAAGGTTGAGTCCGTTACCTTGGATAGTTCCAACAACTGGAGCCATAGCTGGAAAGACCTTCCTTTGGTAGACCCCAACAATAGCAGTATCACCTACAAGTACTACGTTAAGGAAACAGCCTGTTCCGGTACGTTTAAATACGACCTGAACAACACCGGCATCACCGGCGGCACCATTCTGCTTTACAATCAGGTGCCCGAGGATGATGACTACGAGCTCCCCTCTACCGGTGGCACCGGTACACTCCCGTATACAGCCGTGGGCGGCACAATGATGCTGTCTGCGCTGGCATATAGTTTTATCCACCGCAAGCGCAGACACGAAGGGAGGGCAGATGACTAAACTGCACTTCCCTGCCGGACGCCCGGGGCTGAGCCCCCGCCCGCCCAGCGCAAAGTTTACGCATTAGTCCGAACACAAACCACACCCCTCTCCGCCCCCTGTACAAAATGCAGGGGGCGGCAAGGGGCAAAAAAGAAAGGGGCTTTTTCCATGAAAAAAGCAATGAAAAAACTCATGGCTGCGCTGCTGGCAGTTGCTATGGTTTGCGCCATGGCCATCCCGGCGTTTGCAGATGGCAGCAGCTCTACCAGCTCTGCTGCTGTTACCCGGTACACGATCACCGCACCTGCTAACGGTCACACCTACGAGATCTACCAGATCTTTACCGGTGATTATGATGCACTCCAACCGTCCATGCTCACCAACATCAAGTGGGGCAAAAACGGCACTGGTACGGCTGGCGAAGCTGTTGAGCAGACTGTTCTGGACGCACTTTCCAAGGTTGCTTCCTACACAAGCGACAGTGATAAGCTTGACGTTATCGATAAATATGTCACTCTGACCAATCCTGTAGAGACCATTACAAACGGTGGTTCTGTTGAAGTTGTTGGCGGCTATTACTTGATTAAGGACAAGGATGGCACGGTGCCCTCCTCCGCGGCTTATACCCCTTACATCGTTTCCGTTGTTGGCAATGTTACCATCGAGCCGAAGAGCAATGAGGTTCCTAAATTTACCAAAAAGCTGAAGGACACCAACGATACTACCGGCGTTATTACCGGCTGGCAGGATTCTGCCGACTATGATATCGACGATAAAATCCCCTTCCGCCTGCAGGGCACTGTTTCCAAGGACTTTGATTCCTATAAGACGTATTACTACGCTTTCCACGATGTGGAAGAAGCCGGTCTGACCTTTGACCCCAGCTCTGTGAAAGTTTTTGTTGGCGATGAAGAGACCGGTACTAAGATTGATGCTAGCAATTATACTGTCGTTACCAACCCGGCCGATGGCTGCACCTTTGAGATCGTGTTTGATGATCTGAAAAATATTCCCAGTGTTACTGCTAAATCTATCATTACCGTTACCTACGAGTCCACGCTGAACGGGAACGCTGTTCTGGGCGCACAGGGCAACGTCAACACGGCAAAGCTGGAGTACTCCAACAACCCGCGCGGTAACGGCACGGGCACAACTCCTTGGGATAACGTCATCGTCTTTACCTACAAGGTGGTCGTGAATAAGGTCGATCAGGACAATAATCCTCTGGTAGGTGCACAGTTCACTCTGACCAAAAAGATTAATGGTGGCACGGAAGTTATCAAGACTATGACCATCGACTCTAGCGAAACTCAGTTTACGCTGTCCGGTCTGGATGACGGCGAGTACACGCTGACCGAGACTGTAACCCCCGCCCACTACAACACCATCAGCCCCATCACCTTTACTGTCAACGCTGATCATACTATCACTTGGGAAACCGAGCGTCGTGAAGATATCCTGACCTCTTTGAGCGGCGACAAGAAGGCTGGCGAAATCACCTTTACTTCTAGCAAAACCGACGGAACTCTGACTACAAATGTCATCAATAATATCGGCACTACCCTGCCCGGCACCGGCGGCATCGGCACCACCATCTTCTATGTGATCGGCGGCGGCCTGATGGTTGCAGCAGCCATCCTGCTCATTACCAAAAAGCGCATGGAGAACCGCTAAGCTCTCCTTTTCCCCTGCACAGAGCGGGGCTGCAAAGCCCCCTGCTCTGGTCCTGAAACTATAACGTTAGGGAGTAGCCCATGAAAAAGAACAAAAGCACCATTATATTGATCCTCGTCTTTTTCGTGGGTCTATCCGTGATGTTATACCCCACCATCAGCGATTACGTCAACCAGCGCAACCAGTCCCGCGCGGTGGCAAGCTACGCGCAAGACGTGGACAACATGACCGATGCGGATTACAGCGCCTACTTTGACGCCGCCGATGCCTTTAACGCACAGGTGGCCGCTAACGAAAACGCCCTCTACCGCCCGGATCAGCTTACCGGCTACAACGAAACGCTGGATATTACCGGTACGGGCATTATGGGTTACATCACCATCTCCAAAATCGGCGTGGAGCTGCCCATCTACCACGGCACCAGCGACAGCGTGCTGCAGATCGCCGCTGGCCACCTGGAGGGCAGCAGCCTGCCGGTGGGCGGCGCGTCCACCCACGCGGTCATCTCGGCGCACCGCGGCCTGCCCAGTGCAAAGCTGTTTACCAACCTCGACCAGCTGGAAGTGGGCGATACCTTTACCATCACCGTGCTGGACCGGGTGCTCACCTACGAGGTGGACAAAATTTCCATCGTGCTGCCCACCGAGACCGACGAGTTGAAGATCGCCGAAGGCAAGGACTACGTTACCCTGATGACCTGCACCCCCTACGGCATCAACACCCACCGCCTGCTGGTGCGCGGCCGCCGCGTGGAGACCCCGGATCAGTACAAGCACCTCCGCGTTACCGCCGAAGCGCTTAAAATTGAACCCATTATTGTTGCGCCCATTATGGCGCTGCCCATGCTGCTGATCTTGCTGATCGGTATGCTGCTTTCTACACGCAAACCCAAGAAAACGAGAGGAGAAAAACATGAAAAGCATTGATCTGCGTCATCGTCTGGCGGCTGTGCTGCTGGCTGTGTGCCTTGTGGTATGCTGCGCCCTGCCGGCCTTTGCCACCAGTGCCAACATTGTGCTGGGGCGTCTGGGCTCGCTCCACGTCCGTCTGTACGACACCCACAACGATGTGCCCCTGCGCGGCGGCGAGCTGACCCTGTATCAGGTAGCCACCGTCAAGCGCACCAACGGTAACCTGTACTTTGACTATACCGGCGATTTTGCGGGCTGCGGTGTGGTGCTGGGCGACCTTTCCGACAGCACGCTGGCTGACCAGCTGGTAAAATATCTGCCCGTTGTGCCCGCCATTGCCGCCCAGCAGGACGTGAATGAAGAGGGCTATGCCGACATTACCAAGCTGCCGCAGGGGCTGTACTTGGTCGTGCAGACCGAGGCGTCCCACGGCTACGAGGCCATCAAGCCCTTCCTTGTGTCCATCCCCATGCCCGATGGCGACAACTGGATCTACGATGTGGACGCCACCCCCAAGGTAGGTGCCACCATCCCGGAAACGCCGGACATCCCCGACACCCCGGATGTGCCTGACACGCCGCCGGATACGCCCGACACACCGGACACCCCCGATCTTCCGGAGCAGCCGGACACCCCGGATACGCCGGTGAGCCCGGACAGCCCCGATAGTCCGGTAAGTCCCGGCAACCCGGACAATCCCGTAAGCCCCGAGAACCCGGATAAGCCCGTTCTGCCCCAGACCGGTCAGCTGAACTGGCCCGTGCCGGTGCTGGCTTGCAGCGGTGTGCTGCTGTTTGCCGCTGGCTGGGTGCTGAACCGTCAGGGCAAAAAGGAAAACTGACCCTGCCTCCTTTCTTTTCGGCATAGTTTGGCGTGGCGTTGCCGAATTTGCTCCCCCGCAAGGGGGAGCATTTTTTATGCCCTTTCCCCTGCCGGGCACAGTACGATTTTGAATGCGCTCCGCGTTGCTCTGCGCATAATCAGCGGAAAATATATTTTTAAATTTGCAATTCTGGAAAATCTGCGGATTTTCCAGAATTGCCTTTTCACGGGTGGGGTTTGGGCACAAACCCTCTCAGGCATCTCGCTTTGCTCGATGCCAGCTCCCCCGAAGGGGGAGCTTTTTGGGTGCTGCCGCAAGGCTGTACCACAGCACAAAGCGGGCTTGCTCTCTCTGGCATCGTGGAAAAGTTTCCGACTAAACCGCAAAGTATCCGGCAGCGCCAGAGGCTCCCTCCCCGAGGGAGCTGTCAAACCCGCAGGGTTTGACTGAGGGAGTTAAGCCGGGTACAGTACCTTTTTCGGTGGAGCTGGCGAACGCAGTGAGCCTGAGAGGGTTCCCCACGCAAAAGAGCCGCTGTACAAAACGTACAGTGGCTCTTATTTTATGCAATCTGTATTAGGTTTTTACTGCTGCTGGGCGGCCTTTTTGGCTTCCAGTGCCAGAATGGCGTCGCGGCGGCTCAGGTTGATGCGGCCCTGCTGGTCGATGTCGGTGACCTTGACCACGATGGCGTCGCCCACAGCGACCACATCCTCCACCCGCTCGACCCGCTTGGTGTCCAGCTTGGAGATGTGGACGAGGCCTTCCTTGCCCGGTGCGATCTCGACGAAGGCGCCGAAGTTCATCAGGCGGGTGACCTTGCCCTTGTAGATGGCACCGATCTCCGGGTCCTCCACGATGGTCTTGATGGTGAAGATGGCGCGCTTTGCGTCCTCCTGATCCACCGCGGAGACGAAGACGTGGCCGTCCTCCTGCACGTCGATCTTGCAGTTGCAGGTGGCACAGATGTCCTGAATGACCTTGCCGCCCTTGCCGATGACGTCCTTGATCTTGTCGGTGGGGATCATCATGCTGAACATCTTGGGAGCCCAGCGGCTCAGCTCGTGGCGCGGCTCGGCGATGACGGGCTTGATGATCTCATCGAGGATGTACAGGCGGCCCTTGCGGCACTTCTCGAAGGCCTCGGCGATGATATCGTAGGTCAGGCCGTCGATCTTGATGTCCATCTGGATGGCGGTGATGCCCTTGCGGGTGCCGCCCACCTTGAAGTCCATATCGCCGTGGAAGTCCTCCACGCCCTGAATGTCCAGCATGGTCATCCAGCGGTCGCCCTCGGTGATCAGACCACAGGAAATGCCGGCAACGGGTGCCTTGATGGGCACGCCTGCATCCATCAGGGCCAGCGTAGAGCCGCAGATGGATGCCTGAGAGGTGGAACCGTTGGAGGAGAGCACCTCAGACACGCAGCGGATGGTGTAGGGGAACTCTTCCAGAGAGGGCAGCACGGGCACCAGAGCACGCTCTGCCAATGCGCCATGGCCGATCTCGCGGCGGCCGGGGCTGCGCGGTGCGCGGGCCTCGCCCACAGAGTACGGCGGGAAGTTGTAGTGATGGATATAGCGCTTGGTCTGCTCATCGGTCAGGTCATCCATGAGCTGGTTGTCCTTGGTGCCGCCCAGAGTGCAGGTGGTCAGCACCTGCGTCTGGCCGCGGGTGAACATGCCGGAGCCGTGCACGCGGGGCAGGATGCCCACTTCGGCAGCCAGCGGGCGGATCTCGTTGATGCCGCGGCCGTCCACGCGCTTGCCCTCGTCCAGCAGCCAGCGGCGCACCACGAACTTCTGCATCTTGTAGCTGACCAGATCAAGGTCTGCAGCGGTCAGATCGGGGTACTCCTCGGCGATCTTGTCCATGATGGGCAGCAGAGCGGCATCGCGCACATTCTTGTCGTCGGTGTCCATAGCGGCCTTGAAGTCGTCCAGATACTTGTTCTGGATGGCGTGGAACACGTCCATATCCAGACCCACCACCTGAAAATCGATCTTCGGCTTACCGCGCTCGGCCACGATGCGGTTGATGAACTCGATGATCTTTTTGATCTCCACGTGAGCGGCCTTGATGGCGTTCAGCATGGTGTCCTCGTCCACCTCGTTGGCACCGGCCTCGATCATGACGATCTTATCCATGGTGGCGGCAACGGTCAGGGCGAGGTCGCTCTTCTTGCGCTGCTCCTGCGTGGGGTTCAGGACGATCTCGCCGTCCACCAGACCCACCTGCACACCGCCGATGGGGCCGTTCCAAGGGATCTCAGACACGGCGGTGACGAGGGATGCGCCGATCATGCCGGCGATCTCCGGGCTGCAATCGGGGTCAAGGCTCATGACGGTCATGGTGATGCAGACATCGTTGCGCATCTCCTTGGGAAACAGCGGGCGCATGGGGCGGTCCACCACGCGGCTGGTGAGGATGGCGCGCTCACCGGGGCGGCCCTCGCGGCGCATGAAGCTGCCGGGGATGCGGCCAGCGGCGTAGAGCTTTTCCTCATACTCCACGTTCAGGGGGAAGAAATCCACACCTTCGCGGGGCTTGGGGCTCATGACGACGTTGCACATCACGCAGGTCTCGCCGTAGCGGATCAGGGCGCTTGCGTTGGACAGACCGCACATCTTGCCCATCTCTGCCTTGAACGGGCGGCCGGCCAGCGTGGTCTCGTAGACCTTGTAGTTCTCAAAGGTCTCCTTACGGGAACCAAATTCGATTGCCATTTGGTTTGCCTCCTTTGTCCTTTTAGCGGTTTTTATCTTCCAAAAGGCTGCCCGCCGCGCATCATAGCAATAAATCCAGCGCCCGTGCCGCTGCCCCAAAAAGGCTTTGCACAGGCGTTCGATTTACTGCTGCAACACGCAGCAGCGGCCGTTTGTTCCACAAAAAAGCAAAGGGCAAGCACCACATACGCGGTACCTGCCCTCTGTTTTCTATTACTTACGCAGACCCAGAGTTGCGATCAGAGCACGGTAACGCTCGATGTCCTTCTTCTGGAGGTAGGCCAGCAGATTGCGGCGGCGGCCAACCATCTTCATCAGACCACGGCGGCTGTGGTGATCGTTCGGGTTCTTCTTCAGGTGCTCGTTCAGCTCGTTGATGTGAGCGGTCAGCAGAGCGACCTGAACTTCGGGGGAGCCAGTGTCCTTCTCGGTCAGAGCGACTTTGGCCATAACTTCCTGCTTGTTCATAGTAACAGTACCTCTTTATAAAATTTTATTTGCCAACGGCACAGAAAGCGGGAAAACGGTACTCCCGGAAACGGGCATACTCCCAACCCCGTGCTGCGGTAACAAACTCAGTATAACAGAACCGGATGTAAAATGCAAGAAAAATTTATCCATTCTGTGCTTTCTTTTCCGGTTTTGCGAAATATTCCTGCGCCCGCCGGGCTGCATGGTGGATGCAGTCCTTCAGCTCCTCCAGCGAGTCGAACTTTTTGCTGGGGCTGAGGTAGGCGTGGAACTCCACCACCGGGTCGGCACCGTAGAGGTCGCCGGAGAAACCGGGGATGAAGGTCTCGCAGGTCACTTTGGAGGTGTCGTCGTTCACCGTGGGCCGGGTGCCCAGCCCGGTGGCCGAGGGATACCACTTCTCCCCGATCTTGGTGCGGGTGATATAGATGCCGAAGCGCGGCAGCTGGAACCCCTGCGGATAGATCTGGTTGATGGTGGGCACCCCCAGCGTGCGCCCCAGCCCCGCGCCGTGCTGCACCGCAAAGCGGATGGCGTAGGGCATCCCCAGCATGGCATTGGCCGCCGGGATGTCGCCGCCCTCCAGCGCGGTGCGGATGCGGGTGGAGGACACCGGCTTTTCCTCAAACTGGGTCATCGGCACCACGACGACCTCCACCCCCAGTGGGGCGCAGAGCCTGCGCAGCAGGTCGGGGGTACCGGCCGCCTTGGCCCCGAAGGTGAAGTTCTCGCCGCAGAACAGCGCCTTGGCTTGGCAGTCCTGCACGATGCCGTACACGAACTGTTCCGGCGTCATGGCGCGGATCTCTTCGAACTGGGGGCAGAGGTAATACTCCACCCCAAGGCTGGCGATCAGGGCGTGCTTGTCCTCGGTGGAGAGCAGACGCTTGCCCTTCATTTTGTTGTCGGCGGGCAGTTGGAAGGTGAACACCGCCGGTGCCGCGCCGTGGGCCTTGGCCCATGCCACAGCCCCGTCGATCACCGCACGGTGGCCGATGTGGATGCCGTCAAAAAAGCCCATGGCGACGGCGGTGCCGCCCTCGTGTTTCAGCGCCAGCGGCGAAAGAGAGGATAGGATCTGCATTGGATTTTCGTTCCTTTTTCTATCAGTTTCGCTCCACAAAGAGCTTTTCGACCTTGAGCACCCCGCCCACGATGTTGGCAAGGCCCAAGAACTGCCCGGCCTCGTTCCGGACGCGGTAGCGCCCGTCGGCGGCGGGGTAGCGGCTGGTGGGGCAGCCGTTGTAGAGGTGCTGTTCCACCTTGGGGGCCACCGTCAGCAGCGGGAGCGATCCGAACACGCTCTCCACCGGGAGCATCAGCGCTTCCAGCGCGGCGGGGCCTTCGTTCTTGGCCGCTTGGATTTCTTCCAGCGTGTGCGCATCGGCCTCGGTGTAAACGCCCGCAGCCACCCGGCGCAGCGCGCTCATGGTGCCCTTCTGGCCCATGGCGGCGGCAATGTCCTCCAGCAGCACCCGGATATAGGTGCCCTTGGAGCAGCGTACCGTCAGCTCGTATTCGTTCTCCGCCGGGCTGCCGCCGTACTCTAGGCTGAAGATTTCGATGGGGCGGGCTTTCCGCTCCACCTCGATGCCCTGCCGCGCCATTTTGTAGAGCGGCTGGCCGTTGATCTTGACCGCCGAGTACATGGGCGGCGTCTGC